>Ga0164318_10003238_pt1 | contig 15377 bp, 13 predicted proteins | sample GuaBasSedimGuay9_FD_113734 | JGI IMG/M metagenome (GOLD analysis project Ga0164318, IMG submission 113734) | Subseafloor sediment microbial communities from Guaymas Basin, Gulf of California, Mexico - Guay9, Core 4571-4, 0-3 cm | ecosystem: Environmental > Aquatic > Marine > Hydrothermal vents...
CTACTCCTGTAGGTGATATAGCAGAAAGTAAAGCTGTATATAAACTTCTTGGTCGAAAGCAGGATAATGTAACTGTGGGTTCAACAAAATCACTACACGGACATCTTCTTGGTGCAACAGCAGGGTTAGAAGCAATAATCTGTGCTATGGCTATAAAAGAGGGTAAAATTCCGGCAAATATCAATATAGACAATCTTGATCCTGAAATTCCTTTGACATGTATCAACACAGAAGTTGTGGAAAAAGAAGTAAAAATTGCAATGTCAAATTCCTTTGGATTTGGTGGTCACAATTCAACACTGATTTTAAGAAAAATTGATTCATAGCATATAAAACAATGTAGGGAACGGTTTTAAACCGTTCCCTACATGAATGCCTAATCAGAAACCTGTGATCGTCTTTTTGAACTGACAAACCTTGCAAAATCGTTAATATTCTGAATTACTATTTTATCTGCAAATATCTCCAACCGTCTTTGACTTGCAAACTGATTTAGAATACGTTTACTTTCTACAGGAGAAACACCTGCCCAGTGTGCAATATCTTCAACTGTTGTCATAAATACCCGTTCATTTACAGATTCATCATGAATAGGCTGAGCTTCTGAAAGCATTAAAAACACATCTGCAATTTTTGCTTGAGGGTCATCTAAAGTCAAAATCAAAAATCTACGTTTTTGATCATAAATCCGCTTAGTAAAAAGTTTAAGTAATTTCAAAGCTATCTGGGGAGTACCCTTCATAAGAATTTCAAAATTTTCACGATTAAATTCAAGAGCCTTCACGTTATCAAGAGCAACAGCAGAAGCAGATCGAGGAGCTTCTTCAAGAATAGCCATCTCCCCAAATATTTCACCTGGCTGCAGAATATCAATTATCTTCTCAAGGTCATCAATTATTTTAACAATTTGGACACGACCTGACTGAATAAGATAGAAGTTATCTCCAGGTTCATATTCACAGAAAATAATATCTCCAGGTTGAAAATTAACAGCAAATCGATTGAACATAGATAGGTCAAGAGCCATAATTATTTATCCTCCACTCCCTTAAGAGCCTTTTTAGCTTTACGCATTATAGGGGCCTCGTCTTTGGCCATTGCTATTACTTTCTTAAAGAACCCTGCTGCTTTATCAATAGTACCCATCTCTTCATAGCTTTTTCCCACATAAAATAATGAGTCAATCAGATCGGGGTGTTTAGGATACTTTTGAATAAGGGAAGTAAAGTGTTTTATACATAACTCATATTTTTGCAAATTAAATTGACATCTACCAATTTCATATCTGGCTTTTGCTTCATATTCACCATCAACTCCATCCTCAATAATTTTCTGGAATCCGGAAAGGGCTTCTTTAAATTTTTCCTGGCTAAACAAACTAACAGCATTATAATAAGATTTTGCAATTTCAGAGAGATCAGCTCCTGATTGTCGTGATGATCCTGCAGATGAGACTGCTAAATTAGGAACAGAACCACTTTCAGCTGATTCAAGTAATCTTGATGCTTCAGATGCATATTTACCTGATGGGTAATATGTAAGGTAGCGTCTTAAGGCATAAATAGCCTGTTTTCCCTTTCTAACCTTTAGATAATACTCACCAATATTAAACAGTCCTGTTTCCGGATCACTTACATCAACCCCACTTCTTAATAGATTTCTTACCTGTTTATGAATTCTTCTAAGTTGATTTGAAAAAACTTTTAACATTTTTATCATTATTCGTGTATTTTGTAATACTATCTGTTCAAATTCTGATACTGAAAATGCAATCATAGATGAATCCTGCAGTACAACAGCTGTTTCTTCCCTGGGATATTTACCCATGGCCGATTTAACTCCAAAAAATTCACCTGTCTTAATAAGATCATGCATTTCCTGACCTGTTTCAATGTCATTATAATTTAAACTAACTCTCCCATTATTCAGAATGTATATTTTTTCATTAATATCACCCTTAAAATATACAATTGAGTTAGTCTTGTAACTTACAGACTTAGGCATGGTATCTCCTGTTCTTCAGGTTAAATTGTACTTTCCACAATTTTTTATGTCAATAACTATCTTCTTAAGCTTTTTACGCATTGTATCATATTAAGTTTTAAAATAACCATAACTCTAATTAATGATAATAACTGGTATAAAAACCTCTTACTTTTGTTTATCGACAGGGATTAGTGTACTCATCATTCTTTTTTTGTATGTACCCTTTCATCATCATAGTTTATATTATGACCATATGATCGATTTACATACTCATTCACATTATTCTGATGGGACACTTTCTCCAACTGAACTTATCAATAAAGCAGAAAATCTTTCAATGAAAGCCATAGCTATTACCGATCATGACACAACAGAAGGTTTGAAGGAAGGAGTAAAAGCTGCTGCAACCAAAAATGTTAAATTTATTCCAGGAATTGAATTATCTGTAAATCATAAACCTGGAGAACTTCATATACTGGGATTAGGAATAAAATCATGGGATAATAATCCAATTCTAAAGAATATTAATATAAATAGAAAATTAAGAAACTTAAAAATAATTGATTTAATGAATGATAATGGATTAAAAATTACCTATGAAGAACTAAAAAAACTTACAAAAGGTACCATTGGTCGACCCCATTTTGCATCCTGGATGATGACACAGGGGCATGTCTGCAGTATAGACGAAGCATTTAAAGATTACCTTACATGGGGAAAACCTTTTTACATTCCCAGGGTAACGATTTCTTTGGAAGAAGCTATTAATTTTATTCATACTTCCGGAGGATACGCCATTGTAGCTCACCCTCTTAATATTCCTGTAAATTTCAATGCTCTTATTGAAAAACTTGATTATTGGATCTCTTTGGGAATTGATGGTATAGAGGCAGTTCATTCCGGAACCAGAAGAAATATGACAAAAAGACTTTTAAAATATGCACAAGAAAAAAACTGCATTATTACAGCTGGTTCAGATTTTCATGGTGATAATAAACCACATATCAAGTTAGGAAGAACTGTTAAACTTGGTAAAATCTCTGAAGATTTTCTTCCAAAGGAACTCATTAGGTAGGAAGGTCGGTGTCTCGATACATTGCAATTTTATCGAAGGGTACTTAAGTATTGTATGAACCTGTATTTTCCATTACTATTTTCTACAGGAGGAATAATGCTGGGTAAACTTGGGCGTTGGTTGATAAATCACATAAAAGCTCTGCTTTATGGTCTTGGGTTCTTTTTCCAGATTATAAAAGCAACATTTGGATTTATTAAAAATGGACGTGTAGGAAGAAAAGTTCTAACTATGCAAATTTTATTTACCGGAGTCCAGGCACTTAATAATATATCCCTAATTGCTGTTGCTCTTGGTGCAGTTATTATTATTCAGGGTGTAGGAATACTACCCCAATTTGGTCAGGGAGACCTTATTTATCCTATTCTTATTACTATTATTACAAGAGAATTAGGCCCAATGTTATGTGCGTTTATAATTATTGCAAGATCAGGAACTGCTATAACAACAGAAATTGGCAGTAATGTAGTAAATCATGAAATTGAAGCATATATTGCAACAGGAGTTAATCCCCTTAGTTACATAGCTGTACCCCGTTTTATAGGAGTAACACTCTCTTTACTTCTTCTTAATTTTTATTTTAACTTTTTTGGTCTAATTGGATCCTATTTTATTACACAATTTATATACCCCATTCAGGCAGCTGAGTATTTTCATAAAATACTATACAACCTTCATCTTGATGATATAGTCTCATCTATAATAAAAAGTCTTGTATTTGGAGTAATTATTTCTGTCGTTTCAATATACTATGGATTTCAGGTTGAACAATCATCTACAGAAATACCGCAAATGACCATAAAAGCGGTAGGAACTGCATTTGTACTGTGTATTCTTGCAGATGCACTTATTGTACTAATTTATTATACTTAAGTAATGAGGCTAGCTGATGCATAACATTTATCTTAACAATATTACTCTTATAAAAAATGAACGAAAAATACTTTCTGAAGTCAATGTTCATTTTCCTAAAGGAAAAACATCTGTAATTATTGGTCCTTCTGGTTGTGGAAAAAGTACGCTGTTAAAAGTTGCTGCTGCTTTAATACCTATTGATTCCGGTAATATTTTTGTTGGAGATAAAAATCTATTTAAAATGTCTCCTGTAGACCTTCTTGAATTTAGAAAAAATAGCAGTTTTGTTTTTCAGGATGCTGCTTTATGGGCAAATAAATCAGTTTATCAGAATATGAGTCTTCCTTTAAAACTACACTATCCAAATATGGAAAATGATATTCACGATAATAAAATTTTAGAAATGCTTAGGTTAGTAGGCTATACAGACAGTATTGACCTGATACCAGCAGCTTTATCAAATGGAGAACGGAAAATGGTCAGTCTGGCTCGTGCTCTTATTAATTCTCCGGAATTGATTTATATGGATAATCCCCTTGTTCTGGTAGATCCGTCTGTAGCAAAAAAAATAAAAAAACTTATTATGGATATTCACAATTCAAATGCTACTATTATTGCTAATTTTTCATCACCGGAACTTATAAAAAAAATTGCTGATTTTTTAATTGTAATGAAGGATGGAAAAATAGTTGAAACAGGTGATATCGAATCAATATTGAACAGTAAAAACCCAAATACAGCAATTATAATTTCCTCTCTTATAAATCACTCTTAATTATATTTGACACTACCTATCTAATTGAAATAGAATCATTGTAGAATGAAATTTCAAATACGTTTTGCAGATCAAATTGTTGGACTCTTTATAATACTTGCCATGATGAGCATTGTCTTTATTCTGGTTATGATGGGAATAAACCAGAGATGGTTTGCTAAAGATTATAAATATACAAGCAGTTTTAAAACAGGGAATGGACTGAGTGTAGGCATGCCAATTAAATTGAAAGGCTTTCAGATAGGATCTGTAGATAAAATAAATTTATTAGCTGATAATTCTGTAGAAATCAACTTTCATATTTTTGATACATATATTGAAAAAGTAAGAAAAAATTCTATTCTTGAACTATCTATCAGTCCTATTGGAATTGGAGGAGGAGGAATGCTTTTTCATCCGGGAAAATCAACAGAACTGATTCCGGAATTAAGCTCTATTCCTTCAACTGATTTTGAAGAGGGTAAAAAGCTAATAGCTAAAGAACTGGTTAATATACCTCCCAGGGATGATACAATTGTTAATATAATAAATGATATAAGCCCACTGTTACGATCAACAAATGATACCATGGAATCTCTTGCTCTACTTTTAGACACCACAACGTCCACTATAACTGGAGAAGCAGAAGGTCCTATTGCCGATATTATTGAAGAGGTTTCAATCATGATAACCATGCTTAGCAATTCAATAACTGAAGCGATGACAGCTGCAAATACTATTCTTTCCGACTCTACAGTAATTACTGGTGATATGAAAGTTATTACAGCAAGAATGAAGGATACAGAGGGACTTCTAACACATCTCTTAAATCCAAAAGGAACAATTGCAAAGCTCCTAGATGATGATAACGAGCTCTATATTGAACTCTATGCAATTATAGAAGAGGCAGCTAATACTGCTGCAGAACTTACTTCATTTGTAAATTACATAAACACAACTCAACCGCAGATATCGGAACTACTCGAAGGCAGCAGGGAAGCCATTGTGAAAGGAAAAGATGTTTTGGAAGGCCTTTCCAATAATCCTCTGCTTAGAGGAGGGATTACTGCTGTAACCGAACAGCCTACTACCTTTAAGAGTTATGAAGAAGAGGAATTTTAATGAAAAACTTTATTCCTTTATTACTTGCAATTACTATAATATTTTCTTCATGTTCATCTCTAAAAGGTGTTGATTCGGAAATAATTAATGATAAAAAAAACAGGGCTGCAGAACAATCTCAACTCGGAACTAAATTTTTTTCAGATTCAGAATATGATAAAGCTCTTGATTTCTTTTTTCTTGCATTAAAAGAAAATATATCAATTGATAATGAAATAGGAATAATAAGTTCATACAACTCCATAGGTAAAACATATTTTGTGTCTGGTGATATAAATTCTGCAGATATTTACTTTAATAAAGCAAAAAATGTTGCTGAATTCATACAAAATACACTATTAATATCTCAAAGTTTAACCAATTTAGGAGAAATCAAGCTTTCAGATCAACTATATGATCAATCGATGATACTTTTTGAAGAAGCTTTGAGTGAAATTGAAGATCTTGGGAATATACCTCTAAAAGCTGTAATATTACATAATATGGGGATAATAAATAAGAGGAAAGGGAACTTAGCAGAAGCAGAACTTATAGTAAACAAAGCCCTTACTATTAATAAGAAGTATACTATTTATAAAGAAATGGCATCTAATAATTATACCCTTTCTTCAATCCATTCTAAACAAAAAGATTATACTACTGCACTTATGTATATTAAAGAAGCTTTAGTTCTGGATAAAAAAATTGAGAATAGTACAGGAATTGCAAAAGACCTATATGCCCATGGATTGATATATTATTATTTGGAATTATACGAGGATGCATATATTTATTTCCAAAAGAGTGTACTAATTTATGAGACTTTAAGCTTGTCTGAGGAAGTGATAAAAACACTTTTTAAACTTGAAGAGACTGCAGGTAAGCTTCTTCTTTATGATGAGGCAGGAATTTGGAAAAAAACCAGAGAAGGATTAGAAACATATAAATGAATAAAATTGATCTTATAACCAGCCTTAAAATAATTATAACCAATTATCACAAAATACTTAAAAACATATCCTTTTTACTGTTTTATCTTATTCTAATAGTAATATCAGGATTAATTATAACCCTCCCTATCTGGTACATAGCTACTAATTACAGTAATGGATATACATATTCTGTTTTGCTAACTTTAATGCTTATAGTAATATTTGTACTAACTGGTAAACTTAAAAATTGGATTACTTCACAACATAAATCAGGAAAGACTTCAACACAAATAATATTAATTCCTGTAAAAAAAACAATAATATTTATTTTATTTACTCTTGGATTCTATGGAATATTTTTGTCACTATCTTTGGATTTGGTATTATTAAGTATCCTTTTAGCCGCTTTCTATTTCATTATTTTGGGATATTTTATATTTATATCAAGAAAACTAAATGGGTCAGAATAATTTTAAAAATATTTTAATACTATGTTTACTTATTCTTATCTTCCCAATTAAAGGAAATACTCTTAATGATAATTTATATCCATTAATTGAAAGAATGGATCAATCAGATATTCTATTTCAACAGATATCAGATGATATTTCCAGTTATTACCGTAATTCAGAACAAAATAAAACTCTGCGCCCTCTTCAAATTTACAGGATTTCTCTTAAAGGCAGAACAACTATTTTCGAACTGGCAGCAAGATTTAACTTACCTTATGAGACTATTACAACGTTAAACCACTTAAATAAACCAGATATACTTCTTCCTGGTCAAGTACTGCTAATATCTAATACTCCTGGAATTTTTCTTCCATTATACCCTGAATCTGATATTGAATTCATGATTAGATCATGGCGATCAACTGAAAATAGTACAAAACTAGTATTAAATGGAGATATAAACAAAACTTATTTTTTTCTGACTGGAGAAAAATTTCATAAGGTGGAAAGATCTTTCTTCCTGGGGTTAATGTTTAGATTTCCATTACCTACAGGGATAATTTCTTCCCATTTTGGTCAAAGAGTTAATCCTATTACAGGGCACTTACATTATCATAATGGAATTGATATAGCAGCAGAGGAAGGTACAGAAATCATGGCTGCAAGAGCAGGAACAATAGAAGATGTTAAATATAATGATATTTGCGGGAATTTTATTACTATTAAACACGAAAATAACTATGAAACAGTGTACTGTCACTTAAAAACTGTATTAGTTCAGTTGAATCAGAAGGTACAATCGGGTATGATTATAGGAACAGTGGGTTCAACTGGAATGTCAACAGGTCCTCATCTCCATTTTGAGATCCGAAATTCCGGAACACCAAAGGATCCAAGCCTTATGATATTGGGAAAGAAAGAGTGAAAGCAAAAATATTTGTATTTGTATTTCTATTTATTTTACTTACCGCAACTTTCTCTGATAACATAAGAGGTGAAGTTAATAGTATTGTAACAATAGAAACAGAAAAAAAAGAAACAGATTTTAAAATATTCGATTTAACAGGTCTAATAATAACTGATAGCCCTTTTATAGAGGGTCTTGAGGTGACAATAACTATTCCTGATGATTTAACCAGATATCGAGATAGTTTTATGATTAACATCTACTCAAATCTGGACACCTCCCCTGATAAGAACATAAAATCGTATAGAGGGAACCTGCTCTTTTCAAAATTGATTCCTGTCTCTAAAAAAATGTTTATCTCCATACCAATGTCAAATAAAATAAATAATGAATTAATTCCTGGTACTTTTGTTACTGATATTTTAAATCAATCAGATACTCCTTTTTTAATTTCTGTGATACCTGTCATGAAGGGGATCCCTTCCAGTATTCTTTCCAGTATTCTAAAATTGGATATTCTTCCAGTTTTGAGCAATAAAGGTATTCTTAATTTGAGTATAAATGGTGCACCTTCTGTAGAACTATACAAAATTGAACTGGATGAAAAACAAGCAGATAATAAAACTGAATATATTCTTGAAGAAGGAATACATCAAATACTCATAAAATCTGATAATTACAAGGAGATTAGCAGATCTTTTGTAATTTCAAGAGGAACTGTTACAGATATAAACCTTACTTTAGAACAAGTTCTTTCTACTGTTAGATTTGAAGCCCCTGAAGGGGCAATAATATTTCTTGATGGAATAAAGTTCAAATCTATCCCAGAAGATACTATAGAGATCGAAAGAGGTGATCATGTAGTTCGAATGGAGCTTGGAGACTACTTTCTAAGTAAAAAATTTACTATTAGCGCTGAAAAAAACTACAAAATATCACTTTTTCTTGATATTTTAATACAGGAGAATTAACTTATTTTATTTATGGGTCGATAATATAATTGTCAGGCTGGTAATATAGTTCCCCTCCCAGTTTACTATATTACTGCCGGATAGTTCTGATCAAGGCCGATTCCTTAAAAAGGATCGGCCTTCTTCTTGACATAACCCTTTTGAATAAATAATGTATGCCTATGTTTCAAACTGGAAAAAGAAAAATACTTGCAGGTTTACTTATAAGTCTTACAATTTTTACTTCAATAATATTTGGCCTGGGACTTGGATTCTTTCTGTCAGCAAGCCATAATATCGATGTAAGAGGCGATCTTAGTTCATACACTCCTGCTCTTCCAACTCAGATACTTGATAGGCATGGTGAGCTAATAACAGAAATATTTTCAGATGAAAAACGGGATATCGTTCCCATAGATGAACTTCCAAAGAAGCTGCTATATGCACTGATAAGCAGAGAGGACAGTACTTTTTATACTCACAAAGGGATTGATTTTGTTAGGGTTGCTGGTGCAGCTTTTAATATTTTGACTGGTCGTTATTTTTCAGGTGCCAGTACACTTACAATGCAGGTGGCAGGATGGCATTATGCAGATAGAAAAGATATTTCAGTTAAACGTAAACTAAAAGAGATATGGTATGCTTTTCAATTTGAAAGAGATCTTTCCAAAAATGAAATTCTAGAAATATATCTTAACCAGATGTATTTCGGCCACAATGCTTATGGTGTTGAGTCTGCCTCACAGTTCTACTTTAATCATAGTGCAAGAGAAATAAGTATAGCTGAATCTGCTATTCTTGTAGTTCAACTTGCAAGTCCAGCTCTTTATTCTCCAATTAACCACCCTCAACGTGCCAGGGACAGACAGATAGATGTATTAAACCAGATGGTTAATCTTGGATATGCAACACAAGATGAAGCAGATCTTTCTTTCAAACAATATTGGGATGGTTATAACTACACAAGATCTAATATATCCAGTGCCTATTTTGATAATGATAGTAAAGCACCATATTTTAGTGAATACGTAAGAATACAATTGAATGATATGCTTTACGGTGCAGTGGATATTAATAAAGATGGCTATGTAGTGCATACGACTCTGGACCTTGGATACCAGGCAATTGCAGATAAAATAATGAATAAAGCATTTCACAGTATAAATGAAAGGTATAAAACAAAATCTGATTCCAGGCTTGGAATAGTAGATAAAACCTATGTCCCAATTGTTGATATGCTGAGTCTTCTTTTTAACCTTGAAGATATACAGGTAGCAGGATCAAAGCAGAAGAAAGCAGCAAGAAATGAGTTTTACAAACACTTGAGTCCAACTTTAGACCTTATGTCTCTAATGTTTGGAATAAAAGAAGTTAAAGAATTAACTCAATATGCATCTCTGAAAGATCAACTTTCAGCTAAAAAAACTACTGTAGAGGGTGCGTTAATATCTATTGATAATCATAGTGGTCATATATTAAGTATGGTTGGTGGAAGTGATTTTGAAACAAAAAAATATAACAGAGCCGTAGATGCACAGGTCCAACCTGGATCAAGTTTTAAACCTTTGTATTATTCTGCTGCTATTGGATCTGGGAAATTTACAACAGCAACAAGACTCTATGATGGTCCCATTGTTTTTTTTGATGATCTTGGCAATAAATATACTCCTACAAATTACCTTGGATTCTGGGAAGGTTCTGTTTTATTGCGTCATGCACTTGCAACCTCTATGAATGTACCATCTCTTCAGGTTTTAGATGGATTAGGTTTTGAACCGGCTATAGAAAGAGCATCAAGGTTGTTGGGAAAAGAAGATCAAGCTGAAAATCGTACTCTTTTCCCACGCAGCTTCCCTCTCGGGTTGGGAATAACCTCTGTGGCTCCTATTGATATGGTACGGGCTTTCGCAACTTTCCCTAATCAGGGAAAAGCTGTTATTCCTATTTCAATTATTTCAGTATTAGATAGAAATGGTAATATCATACTGGAACCTGAAAAAGAAAGATTACGGGAACAGCAGGAAAATCGTGGAAAAGATAATGAGATAATGACACCTCAGAATGCATATATTATGGTATCTATGCTTCAAAGTACTGTTGAATATGGTACTCTTCGATGGCGTAGAGTAAATATTGGTGGTTTTGACGGTATGCCCATGGCTGGTAAAACAGGAACTACTCAAAACTGGGGGGATGCATGGACTGTAGGATTCTCACCATACTATACCACAGCTCTCTGGTTTGGATTTGACACTCCCGGCAACTCCTTAGGAAGAGAATTAACAGGTGCAACTGCAGCAGGTCCTTATTGGGCAGAATATATGAAAACTGTACACACAGGTCTTGAACGAATTGATTTTCAAAAACCTGAAACAGGTCTTGTAGAAATGAAAGTATGTGCTGTTTCAGGTAAAATTCCAACAAGTGAATGTAATGATGGTCTTTTAGATGAAATATTTATTACAGGGACGGAACCAAAAACTTTTTGTGATATCCATTCATTTAACAATCAAAGAGATGAAAGCCTTGTAGATGGATTAAGAGATATTCTTCTTATAGAAGATTTTGGTGTAGATACATTTGACCTCAATGATCTTTCCAATGATCTATTTAATTTTGATAATAATGATATAAATTCCCTTCCAGATGATAATAGCACAGAAACTAATAGCAATCCTCTTTTGGATTAAGGAAGTATATGCTTGTTAGAATAAGTGAAATTCAAATCAAAAAACGTATTCGAAAAGAAACAGGTAATATTAATGAACTTGTGGAAAGCTTGAATGTTCATGGTCTTATGAACCCAATTGTTATTACACGGGAATATCAGTTAATTGCAGGATTTAGAAGGCTTGAATCGGCCAAAAAGTTAGGCTGGGAGAATATTGAAGCAAGTATTTTAGATGCACCCACAAAAATAAAAAAACTTGAAATGGAAATTGAAGAAAATATACATAGGAAAGACTTTACACCTGATGAAATTGTTGATGCTTACACAAAACTTGAAAAACTTAAAAATCCTGGATTTTTAAGAAAATTATTAATTTACATTGCCAATTTCTTTAAAAAAATGTTACGCCGATAGACACCATCTCCCCATCGGCAACAACCTATCAGTGCAGTATCAGTTTTCAACAATTTCCAATGTATCTGGATTTAAAGGTACAACCTTTCCATCTTTCAGCTGAACATAAAGTATTCCATTATTTAATTGTAAGGGTGTGAAGGACAAAACTTCATGTCCAGATCGGGACTGTAATACCAATTTTTCATTAAATCTGCCAACATACCATTTACTATCTTCCCGTACTACTGCATAGATACTACTACTATCTAACAATATGTCTGTATCACTAAAAACATCATAATTACCCTGTATTAGTACTTCTAAAGTTTCGGAATCTAAATAAATTAATCTAACAGCTTTAGGAGCTTTATCTATACCGGAAACAACAAGCATTTTCTTACCTGATAAATAATATCTTCTCCCTCTGACAGTATTTATTGAGGAACGTTTATCAATTTCTCCTGTTTCTGTATTTATCAATGCTAAACGTCCCATTAAATCAGCATCATCTCCATCAATTATTAAAAATGGTACAGTTTCAGCTGTATTTGTAGTAGAAGCACTTGAATTGCCCTTCTCTTTCTCTATTATCTTTTTTTCATCTTCTGCTATTAATTCACGTTCTTTTTGAACGTCTTCCTGTCTTTCCTGCTGTTTATCTTCCCTTTCTTTTAGTTCATTCTGTTTTTCTTCAAGTACACTCTCTTTTTCTGCAATCTCTTCTTGACGTTTTTCAATTTCACTTTTTTCAAGCTCCTCAATATCTTTTTCTAATTTTTGTTTTTCAGTTTCAATATTTCCCTGTTCCTCTTTAAGCTGCTCTTGCTGCTCCTCAATTTTATCCTGCTCTTCTTCTATTTCACGCTCTTTAAGTTCTACTATATCTTTTCGTGGTTCAATTCCCTTATCATCATTGGTACGAAGATCTTCAATTACATCTTTGTTACTAATAATATCTGTATCAATTTTCAAATCGCCTGATGCAGTAAGGGGAATAAGCATCTGTGTATTACCTGGCCATTCCAGATACCGTGTAGAAATTCCGGCTTTTTCTGATTCAAGGTTATCAATAACTATACTGTTATATGATCCAATAAAATACTGAAAATCTCCACGATATACAGCATTATAATAACTGGCAAATTCTGCAATAATATCAGAGTCCTCTTTTGAATAAGAATATGCCTTTTCCAGATAACCTGATAAAATTCTACGAACATTATTTATATGATCAACAACAGCATCTTTTTCAATAAAAAAAATATCTGCATTAAGAAGCCCCTGTCCCTCTTTTGCAATTAGATGCCTAATACTGTATCTGCTATTATAACTACGTTTAATATCTGAAGAATAACTGGTATTTCCAAGATATGCCCCGATACCCCGAATTTCATTGGCTGTTTCAAATTTATCATGAGGTCCTTCATAATTGACAAATTCTACAGATTCTCGTTCTACTTTAAAAAGTTCTTCCTTAACTACTGTTTGTGCAGAAATATTAGTAATAATTGCCAATAAAATTATTAAAAAATATATTTTTTTCATTCTTACATCCTTATGGTTCATAGATAAATAATCTTAGTTAAAATTATAGAACTCTTTTCTAAATAAAACATCTACTTTTTTATTGAATTTATAATATCTAATGCAAGCTCTTTAATATTTTTTGAACTGGAAGTTAAAAAAATGTTAGTAATAACAGATAACAATTTTTTATTAGCATAGCCATTATAGTTTGTTACTTTTTGAACAGATTGAAGAATCTGGCTTAAATAACTCTGGCTGATATTAGATCTATTGTTATTGTAATAATTATAAATTCCATTTGAAATATTTTCATCGTTATCGCTTTTAAGATTTCCAAGAGACTTTATAATTGATCTAACAACATAATCGTCCCATTCATAACTTAGTAAATCTAACAAAAACTCAATAGTTTTAAAATTACCAGTAATTCCAAGAATATCAATAGCTCTACTTCGAATGACAGGGAATTCATTAACTAATTGACCATTTTCATATAATGGGCTTTTAACAGATCCTGCGGCTAATAATTCAAGAATGCCTAAAAGGTAAGACTTTCCTGAATCAAATTGACGGTTAAACAATCTTTTTTCAATTTCGTCTAAAATATCATTCAGTACTTGTTCATCTAAACTTTTTGAACTTTCCATTAAATATAAATAATCAGAAGAGATATTTATTTCATTTTTCTGCTCAAAATAATTGTAATTTAAGAAATTACCTCTATTTTCTCGCCCTCCTCTGAATGAAGGCCATATATAATTATTAAAATTATTTTTTACAAATTTATTGTTACCGTATTTGTAAAATAACCAGTCTCTGCTACTAAGATAGACATTCCCATCGGATGAAACAGATATTCCACCTGCCGGAATCCCTCCCTTTATCTGACTGATATTATCACCGTCCAAAGTAAACCAGCTTATTTTCCCTTCAGAATCAAGACTGATTATTTCATTTGAGTAAGCAACAAGTTCAATCTGTAAATTTCTTGTAATTTTACTCCAAACAGAATTACCTTCAGAATCCAACATAGATATAATATTCCCATGGGCACTTACAATGAAGTCTTCATTTAGTATAATTACAGATTTTACGGGACCGGATAATGATTTGTTCCATAACCTTCTGCCTGAGTAATCTATTGATACAAGAGTAGAATATTTTGTACCTACATAAATATTATCCTTTGACAGAGCTATAGTCTCTGCATTACCTGAAAGTAAAAAAGTCCATAGCTTTACCCCATCTATATTGAAAGCATATAAACGTTCATTATCAAGAGCTATATAGATATCTCTACTAATAAGAGGTCCGGAAACTGGTTTATCAGGCAGCTTAATTTCCCAGCGTATAAATCCAGTATGACTTATAGAATAAAACCAGCCATCATTTGTAGCAATAAAAAGTGATCCATTTGTCAATATTGCCGGTGCTCCAACAGGAGAACCTTTAAGTTTAATTTTCCAAATTATTTCACCTTTATTGTTAATAGCTATAAAATAATCTCTTTTACTCCCTACATATATGGTACCATCAAAACCGATAGAAAGGGTTTCTGTTATTCTATCTTTAATATCAGTTCGCCATTTTAATTCACCAACATCATTTATTGCATATAAAAAACGATCCTCAGAACAAAAGTAGACAGTGCCGTCTGAACCTTCTACAGGAGGAGTTATTATTCTGCCGCCAGTTGTATAACGCCAAAGTATTTCAGGATTTTCAAATGAGAAAAGTGTTAGAGGAATCAGCAGAGACAGGATAAAGATAG
>Ga0164318_10003239_pt1 | contig 15375 bp, 12 predicted proteins | sample GuaBasSedimGuay9_FD_113734 | JGI IMG/M metagenome (GOLD analysis project Ga0164318, IMG submission 113734) | Subseafloor sediment microbial communities from Guaymas Basin, Gulf of California, Mexico - Guay9, Core 4571-4, 0-3 cm | ecosystem: Environmental > Aquatic > Marine > Hydrothermal vents...
CCCCGGTCCCGGGGGCTGCGTGAGTCCGCCTTCCAATGCGATTAGGTAGAACGCCATTGATGGGGCAACGATTCCAAAACCGAGCATAATCAGCATCGCATTGACAGCGAGAACCATGACCTTTGGGTTTGTGTAGAGGGATTTCTCCGTGGCATCAGTCGCTTCCATGGTCATGGTCCAACCCCATGACCGACACGGGCTGCGCGTTGGCTAAAATACGTCACTATGCGACCAATGTGGCTGTTCTGTTAGCGGAAAACCGAATCGAATCCATGCACAATTTATTCTATTTATGTCTAGCATAGAAACAGCTAAACCTTACATTACTGACGCCCGGAATCATGAGCCGCATTCTGTCCAAATCGCAGGGGTCGCGCCACCAAGTGTGGCAGGGATTCTCTGCTGATTCTAGAAGAGGTGATTCGCGATGAAATACATCAAACTAGTAATGCTGACAGTGATTGCACTCACGCTAGTGCTGCCTACAGCTACCACGCGGATCCCCTCAGGCCCTTCGCCCCCCAGCATAACACGCACCTCAGCGGGGCCCGCTGGAATAGGAGACTACACTCTCTATTCGTACAACATCAGTGGCGGCCAGTACGACGAGATAGTCCACGATGCAACTGGTCACTACGGCGTGTATGATGGCGTGACCTATGTGGTGGGCGAAGTTGCCGAGAGCGGATCACCGTACGCAGACGCATTCATTGCAAAGTTCAATGCTGACGGGCAAATGGAGTGGTACAGGACTTGGGGTACACCCAGCGTGTACGATGTCGCGTATGGCGTGTGTATTGATACATATGGCTACATCTGGGTAACAGGAAACACCAACGGTGACTATGCCGGAGGCCTGTTCCTGCTGAAGTATAACTCAACTGGCGGTCTCCTAGTTTCGACTGTGATAGACATCCCTGGTGACTATGGTCTCGTGGGATACGATGTGACCGCGGATTTCGTGTGGCAAGGCGATGTCAACGGAATCTACGTCACGGGCTTCAAGACAATCGACCTGTACAACAAGTCCATAATCCTGTTCAAGTTCAGGCAAGACACGGGAGCAGAGGTCTGGAACCGCACCTACAACTACGAGGGAAAGCCAGACAAAGGGATGGCAGTCATTGCATCATGGGATGCCAATGGTGCTGCAGTCACAGTCGGCGGCTATGTCACTAATGCGACCTCTGGAGATCGCAACGCTGTGCTACTGAGATACGACAAGAACGGAAATCTCCTCTGGAGTAGGGTATGGGGCAGTCAAACAGGCGATGACATGGTCGAGGCCCTCGGTTATAGCAGCTACACCGATTCGACGTACCTGTACGGGTGTGGTGTCAGTAGCGAATTTGGGAGCAAGCTCGCAAGACTCTGGGCCTTCGATAACAACACGGGCGTCTACTTGAAGACACTGGACATGAACTTGCCAGACTCCGTTTTCTATGACATGGACATTGCCACGGTAGACGTCGGTGGTGGGTCAGTTATCCCCATCATTCACACGGTGGGAGCGTTCTACAACTCGACCGGCACGACTGACATGATCTACCGCGCTGTGCGCTCAGACACATGGAGTGTACTGGCCGAGTGGAGCTGGGACTCCGGCCATGACGACATTGGCTACGGTGTGGCTGTCAGCAAGCCTGCCTACACAGAGGAGAGGTACGTTCTCATTGCAGGAAGAGTGGACTACGGTCTCGATGACCCCAGGAACCAGATGATCACTCAACTGTGGTCGCACGACACCGACAGTGACGGACTGTGTGACCTAGGAGAACACGACCTTGGCACCTCGTACACAGACCCCGACTCCGACAACGACGGAATGCCGGACGGCTGGGAGGTAGACAACGGACTGGATCCCCTGGCGGATGATGCCAACGATGACCTTGACAACGACGGCCTTCAGAACTACTACGAATACACCAATCACACACAGGCAAACAACAACGATACTGACTCTGATGACATGCCGGATGGCTGGGAGGTTTCCCAACAGCTCAATCCTCTTATCGACGACTCAGCTGACGACCCCGACAATGACGGACTGACCAACGTGCAGGAGTTCCAGCACAGCACGCTCCCGAGAAACAACGACACCGACTCCGATGACATGCCAGACGGCTGGGAGGTGACCTACGGTCTCAATCCGCTTGCGAATGACTCTGCAGATGACCCCGACAGCGACGGGCTCACCAACTACGCAGAACTCTTGAACGGAACCAAACCGAATGACAATGACACCGATGATGATGGTATGCCGGATGGCTGGGAGCTCGACAATAGCCTCAATGCCACGGACTCATCTGACGCCACAAGCGATCCCGACAGCGATGCGTTGACAAACTACTACGAATACCTCAACGGTACATCGCCCAACGACAATGACACTGATGACGACGGAATACCCGATGGATGGGAGGTGCAGTACGGACTGGATCCGTTGGCAGATGATGCCTCTGGTGATGTCGACAATGACGGCATGACTAATCTGCAGGAGTACCAAGCTGGCACCGATCCGACTCATGACCAAGTGCCACCCACAATCGCGTCCGTGAACAGAGACCCTCCCGTTTCTGTGACAGATGCGGATACTGTCACAATCTATGTTGATGCTACCGACCACAACGGCATTGAGGTCGTCTATGTCGAGGCGAACTACACCGGTACTCTCGTGAACTATACGGCCACGTACGATAGCACAGCAGGTGCTTACAAGTTGGAGATTCCGGCGCAAGACGCAGGGGTAACTGTGATGTACAGGGCGTTCGTTCGCGACCTCGGAGGAAACTGGGCGAGCACGGAGTACTCGAGCTATACCGTTATTGCGTCCACTACTACGGGCGACGAAACCACAACGACCTCGTCAACGACTGAAAGCACCACGACTTCCTCTGAAACCACAACATCCGAGAGCACCGTGACAGCTGGTACCGGTATCTTCGGTATGTCGACTGAGATGATTACTCAGCTTGGGATACTAGCCTTGGTAGTTGTGGTCCTCGGAGCCATTGTCAAGGCTGTAAGACGATAGCTGAAACACCACGAGAGGGAACACTCCCTCTCGAACCTCTTTTTCCCTCTTGCGTGACTGCCGGCTGTGCATATGTGACACATACGACCTCGATGGAAGGGTTTATCACTGAAGTTTGTCGCCGAGCTTTGATTCCCGCATGTCGGCCCGACGAAAGGGCGCTGCAACGCAGAAATGAGGGGTACGAGATGCCGAAGCCGACGAACCCGCTGATAGTACAATCAGACAAGTCCGTCCTGCTCGAGGTAGACAACCCGCTCTACGAAGAGGCCCGTGATGCACTGGCCCGATTTGCCGAGCTAATCAAGAGTCCGGAGTATGTTCACACTTACCGAATAACACCCCTCAGTCTGTGGAACGCAGCAGCCATGGGGATGACTCCGGACGAGGTCGTGGAAACCCTTGAGAAGTATGCAAAGTACCCCATCCCCAGCAACATCGCTCGAGAGATAGTCGACTACATGAGCAGGTACGGGCAGATCAGCCTGTACAAGGAGGGCGAGAACCTTGTCCTCGAATGCGAGGACGAGGACCTAGCCGAGGAGATCTGGGCTCACAAGCAGGTACGCGAGTACCTCTTGGAACGCCTCGATGCCACTCGAATGCTTGTTGACCCCAGCAAGCGAGGATTCGTGAAGCACGCACTGATTGAGATTGGACACCCTGTCGAGGATGTCGCCGGTTACGTAGAGGGTGAACCGCTATATTTCGACCTCAGAGAGGTAACGAGATCAGGCAAGCCATTCAGATTCAGGAGGTATCAGGAGGATGCCATCGCTGCGTTCTACGCAGGCGGAGGTGAGAGGGGTGGCTCGGGAGTGATTGTGTTGCCATGCGGTGCAGGCAAGACGATTGTCGGAATAGGCGTCATGCACAAACTCCAGACCTCGACTCTGATTCTCTGTCCCAACGTGGTCGCCGTCAGACAGTGGATGAATGAGCTCCTCGACAAGACCACACTCACAGAAGACGATATTGGAGAGTACTCCGGCGACTCCAAGGATGTGCGTCCTGTGACGGCTGCCACATATCAGATTCTCACATGGCGGAAGTCTCGGGACGGGGAGTTTGAGCACTTCAAGATATTCGGCGAGCGCAACTGGGGGCTCATTATCTACGATGAGGTTCACCTCTTGCCGGCACCTGTGTTCCGTGTGACCGCTCAGATTCAGGCGACGCGACGGCTGGGTCTGACTGCCACGCTCGTTCGTGAGGACGGACGCGAAGAGGAAGTCTTCAGCCTGATTGGACCAAAGAGATATGATGTTCCGTGGAAACAATTGGAGGAACAGGGCTGGATTGCCACGGCAATCTGCTATGAGATACGGATAGATCTTCCCGACAACCTCCGCCGGAAATATGCGTTGGCCGAAGACAGGAAGAAGTACAGAATAGCAGCAGAGAATCCAGTCAAGATGGAGATTCTCAAAAAGATAGTCGAATACCACAAAGACGACAACATTCTGATCATCGGCATGTACCTTGATCAGCTCAAACAGATAGCCGACATGCTCAATGCACCACTGATTACGGGCAAGACCAGTAACGCAGAGCGTGATGTCCTCTACGACGCGTTCAGGCGCGGAGAGATCAAGGTTCTCGTCGTATCGAAGGTGGCGAACTTCGCCCTCGACCTGCCCGACGCAAATGTGGCCATTCAGGTGTCCGGAACCTTCGGCTCAAGACAAGAGGAGGCACAGAGGCTGGGAAGAATACTCCGCCCCAAGTCTGACGGGAGCTTTGCAAGGTTCTACTCTATCATTACGAAAGACACGAGAGACATGGACTTTGCGGCAAAGAGACAGCTGTTTCTCACTGAGCAGGGCTACCAGTACGTGATTGCGTCGGGTAACGAGGAGATTTGGAAAGTACCGCCTGAAACATTCATCAAGTGAAACCTCACGAACTCGGTCCCTCAATCTTCGTTATCCTCCGAGCAATCTCTCGCATGTCGTCCAGTGACAGCCCCACAATGCCCTCATCGCCCACACCGAATGTGACCCAGATAGAGTTGTGGCGTGCGCCCTTTACCTTTGTCACCCTGAGCTGTTTGATTAGCACGCCTGCAGCCGCAAACGCTGGCTCATGACGGGTGTCGATTATAATGTCGCTTGTGTAGGTGATCATGTCGTCGTAAGCGGCGAATTGCTGCAGGCCAGTATGATAAATCGCCCAGAAGGGAATGTTGAGCTCCTTGCAGAACGTGGCGCGCCATGCCTTGACAGCATTGACAGCCTTGAAGGGATGAGATTGAAGAAAGAACTCTGTGATGCTGTCGAGAAAGATTCCGCCAAGTTCCTCATCCCCATTCTCCTGAATGGTCGCATGAATGGCCTCTGTGATCTCATCCGCCTCGTTCGGGTTTCTGACAACACGTGTGTAGTCGTAGACCGTGCTCTTGCGGAGTATCTGTGCCGAGAAACAGTCTATGAGGTGGATTCGACCTGCGTCGAGCATCGTGCTGTAGTCCCATCCAAGTGACACCAAGTTCTGAAGGACAGAGAGTGGAGTGTCCTCAAAGCACACATAGATGACCTTCTTGCCCGACTCCATTATCCTGCGAGCCATCTCATTCAGTATGACAGACTTGCCGCCCCCGCCAGGCCCACGGATGACACCGAAGGCATTTCTGGGAAAGCCATCAGGTACCTCCCGGTCAAGTACCTGAATGCCAGTCCTGTACAGGGACCTCCCCTTGGCGAGCATATCCTTTAGATTCAATCCGTGTGTCCCCGCAAGAGTCGTTGTTGGAGCCTCTATTTACAAGTTACCAGTATCAGAATCTTGCTCATCATGGAGTATACCACGAGATCTTATTGCGCAATAGACGGGTTCCCTGAGAGAGTCATCCTCAACAGAGCAATCTTGTCCGACACGTAGCGACGAATGCTCCTGTATGTTGTCTCATTGACAAGTGCAGTTTCTATTAGTCCAGAGTCCATGTCAGCAAGACGCTCTATGCTCCACGAGATGACCGCCACAAGCGCGAGCGGTACGAACCGACTGACAACCTCGGTTTCACCCTCTTGTACAAGGGTGGGGGGACAGTCAATGACCTCTACCGCGTTCTGTACCGTTAGATGGGCCACATCGTACAGACGATGCCCCGTCGACAGGGACTCAAGGTCTAGTAGGACTGCGTTTCCCTCCCTGAACACGATGTTGGACTCAGACAGGTCGCCGTGTATCAATCCGCCAGACCAAGGAAGGTGCTCACAGTGGCTGCGAACTGCATCGGCCAGTGGCAGCAACTCATGCAAGAGCGCAATCGTGTCCGAAGAAACGCCGCTCCTGTCAGCAGCAGAAGACACTGCATCGATGTGCAGATCCAGCAGATCGCTCGGTCGACTGAGTGCCGTGGCACTATCACACTTGGCCGTGTTCAATGAGTCAATGGCGCGCCGTAGTGCTGAGAGAGCCGAAATGGGAATGGCTGACGGAGCGGGGTACACTGTCCCCTCCACAAACTGCAGTAAGATGTATGGAACCTCCACCGGTGCGTCAATCCAACCGGTCTCGAGCGGGCGCGGTGAGAGCCCGGTTCGCGACAAATCCAGATGCCTCTGCATGAGGACACCATACCCTTCCTTGGACCTAGCGGTCGTACGAGCAGGCAGCTTCAGTACCATCCTCCGCCTGTCAGAGGTCAGCAACAGGTTGAGATTGGACCAGCCGCCCAATAGGCCTCCAAACCTTAGAGTACTATCGGTGAGCAAGGTGCTGGTTTCATGCAGAGCCTCCAGCAAGTCCTCAACAGGGACCCCGTGAACAGTCAGAGAAGCGCGCGACATTGCTATTGACTGCGGTCACGCCCTCAAAGTACTTAAACACAGTCGATTCTGGCCACCGGGCCATGAACGGAAGGCACATACTATTGATACTCGCCCACCTCTTCCAGCGAAACGGATCGCCGGTCTCCATTGAGGACGCTGTCAGGTATCTCTCGTTCAATTGCAGATACGGCAGGCCTTCACAGATTAGAAAGATGCTCTCCGTTGCTCTTCAACGGGAGTTGATATCACGCGACGGGGACATGATTCGTGCGGAGTTCCTCTTCGACAAGCAGGTCCTATCGCCAAATCAGGCCGCGGCGCTCGAGGATGGTGTTGTCATTGAGAAGAAAGTTGAGCCTATGCACTAGACTCCGCTGACGTCATGTGCCAGATGGAGGCCAACAGCGCCCCCAAATGGATGAAGGCGTTCTTGCCCTCACGCATCCTGTTGTCTACGACGGCGATTCTCTCAAGAAGCGCAATGCGGGTTGCGTCGTCAAATGGGCGCCGAAGAATGTCATGCTGAATCTCACGTAGGACCTCACTGGGGGAGTACTGTTCTATTGCAAGCAGCTTGCGCATCTTGTCTCTCGACTTGACAAAGGATCCGTTGATAGCGAGCGTGACGAGCTCCCGCACGGTCTTGGTCAGAGGGGTTTCAGACACGTCGTAGATGTCGTCCTCACTCACATGTTCACTCTTTGCAGCCGCCATCTGTAGCATGTTTATCGCACGCCGCATGTCCCCATTGCATTCACGTGCTATCGCTGTCAGGGCTGCTTCCTCGATTTCCACACCCTCGGCCGAGGCAATCTCTGAGATTCGACGCTTCACATCGGCCTCTGGAATCGGCTGGAATCTCACCACTATGCAACGTGAGAGAATTGCGGGTATCCAGCCCGCTAGGGTCGGTGTGACTAGTACGAAACGACAGGCATCACTGTAGATCTCCATTGTCCGTCGAAGAGCCTGCTGCATGTTGTTGTCGAGGGCGTCGGCCTCGTCCAAGACCATGACCTTGACAAGCTCGGTGATCACGGTCAGGGTCGATGCGAACATCTTGATGGCTTGATGGAGCATCTCACTACGATTCGGGTCACCGCTCTTGCCCCTCCGACGCAATGCCTCTTTTGCATCTTTGTAGACAATGGACATGTACTCGTCAAACGGGGTACGCTTACTTCGGTCAACTTTGGCAAGCGCCTGGATAGACCGCTTGGCCTTGGAAACCGGATAGGTTCGAAGATCCCGCACATTAAGCCAGAGGTAGTTCGCATCAAAATCGTCACCCAAGAACTCACGGGCGAAGATCTCCACGGCTGCAGTCTTGCCGGTGCCCGGTGGGCCGATGAAGATCATGTGAGGACAGGTCTTGGTTTCCGCAAATCGCCTCAACTCGTTGATGGCATCATCCTGACCAACAAAGTCTTCCCACTTGCGAGGTCGGTACTTGATACACCAGAGTGGCGACTCCATCGGCCTACACCGTTTCTCACACTGTGGTGGCCGTCAGATAAGCATGACTGCTAGGCGTTGCTTACCGAAAGCATACCTGCTGTCCGAAAGTGAGCATTTATGAACACTTGCTGTGGCTGTTTGGCGTTATCAAACCGCAAGGGTCATAAACAGAATACCCGACGCGGCTTGTTTAGCCCGGCCTTAGAAACAGGGGACCAGACTAATGCCCAGAGAACCGCTCGAAGCCGAACTTGAGCACATGTTCAGAGAAGACCTCATCGTCGCGTGCCAGTACTGGGGCATCGACCTAAGCACCAGCAAGCCCGGGGCCGAGTTGACGAAGCTGCTGGCAGAGCAGATGCGAAAAAAGGAGGCAAGGGAACGAATCTTTGCCACGTTCAACGAGCGCGAATACGACTTGCTTGGCATGCTCTGCCTGAACGGCGGTGCCATGAGCTACGACCGCCTCAAACCTTTCAGGAAGGTCTATTCTTACGGCCAGCTCAACCAGACTGAACGCGACCTTCGCAAGAAGGGTATTATCGTCAGGAGAATAATGTCAAGGCTGACAGACTACGGACGGGAAGTAGCCGAGTTCAAGATCATCGACTTCTTCATGCCTCATCTCACGGAGTTCTTCATGAGAAAGCCGCCTCGGAACCCCGAACGACCGAAACGAATCAGGAACTTTGTCAACGAGCGTGACTCCCTACTTGTGGACATGCTTCTCCTCGTGTCCCACTTGGCAAAGAATCCCGTGCATATGACAAGCTCGTGGGAGTTTCCGAAACGCGAGATCGAACACATAAAGGCGACCCTCTCCAAACCGACTGAGGAACGCTTTGAAACCGTCCAGAAGATTGCCCGGAAAGCGGGCGCCTATGTCATTGTTGAGAACGACAGAGCTGTCCCCGGCCGTGTGGACACCCTCTTTCAGGGTGACCAAGCTGTTGTATCGAGAAGAATTCTCCTATCAACTTTGGGACGAACTAGGGCCATCTGGGCGACACCAGACCAGCCCACAGAGTTCACTCTTAACCTTGCAATCTGTAGGCTAAGGGAGAGCGAGGAGGGCGAGTGGATTAAGATAGACGAGATGAAGGGCTGGATCCGCAGCGAACTGTTCATTGAGAACGAGCCTCTGAAGTGGATTCAGGTCGACGAGGAACGTGTCGCTATCGCTCTAGACATCCTGATTCTGCTCGGTCTCGTCGAAGGCGCTTACAAGGGCAAGAAGCTTGTCGCAGTGAGTCTGACTGATGTTGGGAGCGCTGTGATAGCGAATCGGCCCCTTGAGAAGCCAGCAGACAGGGACACATTCTTTGTCCAGCCGAACTTTGAGATCACATGCTTCACTCCAGAGATGGACTACAGTAAGCTCTATCGGCTAATGCTCTTCACAGAGCCTGTGAAGACCGATGTTGCAAGCACTTTTCGCATCACCGACAAGTCGGTCTTCCAGGCCGTCGAACTTGGTCTCAGAGAGAACGACATCGTAGAGTTTCTTGAGAACGAGAGCAGCAAACCGGTCCCCAAGAACGTGATAAGATCCATCCGTGACTGGATGAGCCAGACAACGTTTGTCACGGTTTCCACCGTGACACTCTTGGAAACAGAGTCAGAGAGAGAGCTTGATGACCTGTTACTGATGAAGGACTTCAACGAGCATGTGGTGAGGAGAGTGGGACCCACAGCAGTGGTCGTTGCCGGGGATCTTGATGCAATGATTGAGATTCTTAGGGGTTACAAGTGTCATATCACACAGCCCGAGGAACATCCCACTGGGGAAGATGTGTCAGCTGGTACTGCCATCGCCGAACAGGTCCTGTTGTACGAACAGATGGCCACGGATGTTCCGGAATCATGTGTCGGTTGCCCAGCGCTTCAGTCTTGCACGAGAGTGATACGCCGAAAGGCGGAGGCAAAGAGGGGTCAGCGAGTTGGTAAGAAGACTCGTTCCTGAGGATCTTGTGGGCCATTTCTTCGCGGTCGGTTCGGTAAGCGAAACCGATCCGCAGCTGCCAGCGGACTACGTAAGCACACTCTCGCTTCCCTACTGGTACCAGTTGCCAGCGCTGAGAGAGGAGGACATGGTTAGACAGTTTGCATACATGATTGACGGGTTCGAAGAAGAAGACGACTTTGTCATCGACCTTGACATGTTCGTCTACCGCGACATAGTGGAAACTGAAGAACCCATCCTCATCGACGAGGAACATGCACATGGACTATACATCCTCGCCGAAAAGGGGCCATTTCACTTCTTTAAGACACAACAGACTGCACCAGCAACCATGTGTTTCACAGTCCGAGGACCCGATGGGAAACAGCTTATCTCAGCAGCCATGCTGCGTTTCTTTTCGTCGCTCATGCGAAGAATCGCGGAGGGCCAGGTCAGATTTCTCCGCGAGTTCTGCGACACAATTATGCTGTGCCAGGATGATCCGGCCCTAGGCTTTGTGATAAAGATGGCTGAACGCGATTCGAGCACCGGCCTCACAGGAGCCCAGATAGTTCGGGAAACTGAGTCGGTGTTCCCGGCCGGGGCTATACCTGCATATCACTACTGTGAGGACTGGAGGTCCCTCCGGAATGATGAGGAACACCTCTTATGGGATACCAAGACTAAGATTGTTCACATAGATGTTGTCAGGTACCCTCCGGAGATTGACGAGGAACAGGCTGAGCGCATGAACCGTTTCATGGAACGCGGGGGGGGACTCGCGCTGGGAGTTCTTCCCAACGTTGATGATGGTTACAGCAGGCCCGTCATCGAAACGCTGACAGAGAACCTGCATCGCGTGCTTGCACTCCTCGGGAACAGAGGTGTTGACATTAGCCTGCTCGCCACCAATGCCATGATATCCACCCAGTGTGGGTTATCACGCGCAACGCCCGAGCTTGTCCGGCAGATTCATGCAAGAAGTGTCGAATTTCCAATCGCGTTCGAGCGAGCCGTCAAGCGAACCACTTAAGAATGAATCCGCGGGCTGGCCATCGCAGCACAACAGCAGGTGTACATTGATGGGAGAACCAAAGGAACCGGGGCCGATAATGCGATTCATTCAAGACTACCGTATGAAGATGCTCATTCCTGAGCTGCTTGTGGTCTTCGGCGTGTGGTACATGCAGCCTGACTCCATCACGTTCGGACCTCAGGGAAACGTATACTCATTCTTGGGCCCGCTAGGTCTCATCTGCCAGCCCCTCTATTTTGTTCCCAGCGGCATAATGCTTCTCATCACAACATTCACACTCCACGGAATCTATCCGCTGGACAACTATCATGAAGGGAAGATTCCAGAGATTCCAAAGGGCGCTGTGATAATGATTATCATATCGTTCTTCTTTTTGCCCGTGCTTGTCACCATGCAGATGATAGGGTACTTCATGACCGAGGCCACAGAGTACATATCGCGCAATCCTTTCTGGGAGCGGGTGGAGAGCCTCGGCGATCTCCTGTTCTATGCTGGCCCGATGTTCTTTGTGGGCCTCCAGTGGTGGCTACTGATTCCTGTGTTCTTCCTCTCACAGGGAGTCGATGGTATCCATAAGATTGCTCATCATGAAACATCAAACGAGAAAATCGCAGCCCTGTTCTATTTCCTGTGGCCAGTGTCTATCCCATTTTTCTTTGACCCTGTTGAGATACTGGCAATGGCTGCGGTATCGATACCAGCCTTCGCATTCTACACTTACATCCGTCCGTACTACACGTACGTGACGGCGGTTCACACGTTGACGTTCGCACTGCTTGTGCTTGTCACCATTCCTCTGGCGCCATATCTCCCACTCATGAATCTGTGGTTCCCGGGATATATCCCGCCTCATGTGCCCCCCAAGATGTGGAGCTGGTAGAAAAGATTGGAATCTTCCCTGCCCATACCCCGAGCAGTACTGAGATCATGAGCAGAGGCCAGTCACTGGCCGCCTGCATAGGTAGGCTTTCGGCTGGCCACGACCTCATCTTCTTCCCGAAGCTTGTGCTGGAACGGACGGCCCTGCCCGTAGATTGCAGGGTCCTGACCTCTTGTCTTGTACATGATCACGCCGAACCCGATTGCCTGAATGATGACCGAGGCGATGCTAATCGCAAAGACCTCCGGGAAGTAGAGATGGCTGAACAGCTGGAACACCCAGACAAGTGGATAGATAATGGCCTGCAAGACTATGCCCGCAAGAAGCATGAGCACCCATCGATTTGTCCAGTTCCTGTTCGTCATTGGTATCTGTCCAACTCCTTTCTGTGTGTCGCCCTTGCAGAGTGGCAATTAAACATGCCTATGACGGGGCCTGCGCCGCAAGCTCCCGCATCCGCGACACCACTGCAACAGCGAGGACGTAGAAGTCCCGATCCGAAATGTGAGGAACACTGGAAGTTCGTTTCGGAATGTCAAACCGACCAACAATCACTGTGACATCTTTGTCCATCATGTATTCGAATATGGCAGGGTACTTTGTGCCCAACCGTTGTCGCTCCTTATGTTCCTCAACCGTAGGGCCCTTGTAGTAAGTGGCGACAATGTACGGATAGACAAAGCCCGAACGCGAAATCTGAAGCTTCAGCTGGACCGTGTCCGGAAGACCCTCAATGTACGCCTTTGGTTCCGCTTCCATGAGCGCAAGAAGCCCAGCACGTTCGCCAAGCTGCACATCGAAACCAGTACGGACGCCCGGAACTCGTGCCAGGGCGGACAAAAAGTCAATAGTGTGATGGTCAACGGAGGGTTTCGGAATCGATTTTTCCGGGTCAATGCTCACAATCTTGTAGCCCACGATGAATCCCATAACGGAGGCAACAATGACATTGAAGGTGTAGAGAAGAATGCTATCGATGAGAGTATTGAAGACGGGGGTACTGCTGCCAATGAGAAAAATGCCCAGTGTCAAAAGAACGCCCAACACACACCCCCCAAAGGCAAAACAGTAGCAAGAGGAAAAGCAAGACGACGTGTCTGGGAAGAGATGGCCATAGGCCTCTTCATGTCGCTCGTACATCTCTTTGAACTCCTCGATTGACACGAAGACTCGCCGAGTCTTCCAAGGTCCCGGAACATAGTCGATAGCACGTTTCGACAGCCCGCCAAACACCAGACCAATTAGGGACACACCAAGGGGGACCAAGCAAAACATCGTCAAGAAGTCCATGCCAATGCTCAGAGTAAGATCAAAGCGCGCGAGCACACCTAGGGCCAATGCAATGACCACAACAACAACAAAAGCGCGGTTCACGGCTTTCTGTCGAGAAGTATCAATCATGGATTCCATGCTCAATGCATCTCACCTACTCCTCACTACCATCGGGGTCACGAAATGAGATAAGCTCTGTGCTGGTCTGAATCCCAAGGTCAGATACCGCATCGGCGATAATAGAAGCGTCACCGCAGCTCTTGGCGTACGCGGTCACGGCTCGAACGAGAGTTTCTCTGAGGGCCTCCGCGGGATTCTCACCGATGTCGGTTTCAAACACCTCGCCAGTACTCACGATTCTCGCACGGGCAAGGGCCGGCTGCGAGCCATCCATCTGAATCTCTACCTCCGCATCTGCTTCAATCCCCTCAATCCGCCCCAATGGGGTGGCATCCCGCAGGGTGAAGTACCCCCCGTGTTCACCGATTCGTACTCGAACGCCCCACCAAGAGATTGCCGGGTTATGTGAGAGAAGCCGAACCCCATGTTTCAGGGACGACACCGGTGTGAACGAGAGGGCGTCGCTTGCGGCTGTCGGGATGACTTGGTATGCAAAGCGTGATACAATAAGACCATAGACTATCACGAGCACCCCGAAGACGAGTGGTGCGTATTGCAGAGAATAGGGTGAGAGTGACAACAGACCGAACGGGAAGAACACTGCTGTGACCGCCACGACTGCTGCGGTCACCAATAGAGGAAGGTCAACATGCCTCAGCATGTGAACATACGCACGACGATACTCATGGACCATGGAGGAATACTCGCTCAGTGAGACCTCTCGTACCTCAAATCTCCATTCTGGTTCAGAGTATGACAGCAAACCACGCATGCGATGAGCAATCAGAATGGATGTGATGGTCACGCAGAGGAGAACGGCTATCGACTCCGCCAGCCACATGGCGGGGTCAAGTCCAAGAACGACGAGGCCGTACCGAGCTAGGTCAAGACCGACCAGACCCAGCACCAACAAGGCCATGAACAGAACCGCGTAGTAGCGCGTCAACGGGGTGTAGGTGACCGGTCCGTCTCCCATTTGGCTGCCTCAGACTGGAGAAACGGGACCTCGCCTTAGAAGTTTTCGACGACAACAAGATATCATGATGGTGCGGGAAGGCTCGCCCCAATTCGATTGAGGACATCCAGAACGGTCGTCGTGTCATCGGGGTGCGCCCGCAACCATTCCAGTGCAACTAGGCCAACGGCATTGCGAGTCACGAGATCAATGTCCTTCACACTCATCTCACGAACCCGTGTTCTCACTGGCGGCCGGACATAGTAGCCGGAAGTATCCGAACCCGTCGTCTTCCAAAAGTCGCGGTCCCTTGCGTGCCAAGACCACACTATGCGACCGTGCCCGTGTCCAGTAGCGAGATACGCCAGCAGCCTCTTGAGAGCCCCGACTTCCTCAGACCACGCCTGAATCCTGCTCTCCTCCTCAATCCCCTGTACCGTTGCTATCACATGTGGTTCGCGGAACACTCTGTAGCCAGCGAACTCGGCGACCTCAAGACCCACCCGCACTCTCGTGAGACCAGGCACTTGGGCCTGCACGCCCCCCAGCCAGATAGTTTCGCGTAGGAAACTCAGGTCGAAGTCATTCGTCGCATCGTTGGCCGTTGCTCTGAAAGCGCCATATACAGCAATGGCCGTGGCTGCACCGAGCGAAGCAGCATACACTGCTGGGGCCACCGACCACAGACTCCTATCGATATCCGCAGCATACAGCGGGATGGCGAGTATCAGAAGGAGCAGCACAGGCGGCACCATGAAGTACCACATGCGTCCGTAGGCGACGAGCCGAAGATTGGCCGTGGGATACTCCTTGGCCAGTGACTTGGCCTCATCCAGCGTCAGCTCAGTGGGACGGAAGACCCAATTTGGTGCCACGTACGTCACCGCACGCTTCTTGCCGTACCA
>Ga0164318_10003240_pt1 | contig 15374 bp, 9 predicted proteins | sample GuaBasSedimGuay9_FD_113734 | JGI IMG/M metagenome (GOLD analysis project Ga0164318, IMG submission 113734) | Subseafloor sediment microbial communities from Guaymas Basin, Gulf of California, Mexico - Guay9, Core 4571-4, 0-3 cm | ecosystem: Environmental > Aquatic > Marine > Hydrothermal vents >...
GGAGAGAATTTTGCTACATAGACGTGGCCAAGATATCTGCTAAGCTGCTTGGTAGCGATTATTTTGTGTACATCCATGTAACATGGCTTATATACTCCTTCTAGAAGGTCGATCAGTTTTTTCCCGCTGGTTGTTTTTAACCAGCTTCTTTTAGAAACACCAACAACACTATTACCATTAGAATGAGCCACTGCAATATTTTCTAGTACAACTTCCATGGGAGTGTCAACCGTTCCACCTATTAGGGAACCATCCCATAGGATGATGCCGTTCTGGACAGTTTTTGCTGCTGCTCTCTGCAACATTCTCTCAATAGCGTTCCTAATCCTGTCTACAAGCTTTGACAACCTAGGAACCTTATCCTCATCAACTTTATCTAGGCCTAGCAGTTTTCTAAAATGGTTGTAAATTGCTAATTTGTTTTCTTCGGTTAAATGTATGGCGTAGGGTCCAAGCTTCTCAACCTTAAACTCCTCCCCACAAACAACTAAAGCTGCACGATATGCTCCGATTATGCCGTGTTCTGTTTCACCAATTCTAATGGATGAGACATCAACAGCCACAATAGATAGAGATTCTCCGGATCGTTCTTGGAATTCTTTTATTTGGATTTCTTGCTCTTTTAGGGTTATCGTTTCATCTATCTCCCACTCTTCCAACTTATCAACTTCCTCATCATTAAGAGGCATAAAAGCAGTAAGTTCAACGTATCTCGGCCTAAAAAGCTTAGTATTTTCTAGTTCTTCGACAACCCTTCTAATTTCGCCATCGATCAAAGAAAGAAAGCCAAGAGATGTGCTTTCATCTCTTAACTTAATGGTGTTTTTTTCTTTTGTTGGCAACGGAAATCACCATGTTCCTTGGAAGTGTATTTCAAAATAAATTAACGGGTATCTTTCTTTTTAATTATTGTCTAAATTTCCTATATTTTATACGCTATATTTTTAGTTGGCTGAAAATAAAAGTTAAAAATGTTGTAGCTTAGTTGATATAAATGTATAAACTTGTAAACATGAGCCGTCTTAGTGGATTCTAAATTGTTAGCTCTTTAGCTTTCATCTTACTTTTACTTGAAAATGAGAATGCAAATATTAGCTAGAAAATTGCAAACTATTCGTGGATGATTACAAAACTCTAATTATTTATAAAAATATAATTATGTAAAAATGGTATTAAAACCTTAGAGCGTGTTTTCGTTTTCTTTAATACGCTGTGAAGATTGGATTTTATTTCGATGAAGTATTGTATTTCGTAGTAAAGGAGACTGTTAATGCCACTAATGCTTAGTTGTAGTCGCAGTATTTATAATTCTTATAAGTCACGTGTAGTGTGGGAACAGAATGCATGGGGTTGAGATATACGAAGACAATATTTCCGCATTGTAAGTACGTGGGAGGTACTGAGTAAATTAATGTGTGTTGTGTATCCAAATTGTCATAGACCATTCAAACAAGAACATGCCTATAACCTAGGTAAAAGTTGAAGATAGGAAGTATTCAAGTCGGTCTTTTAGAAAACCAGTAATTGCTTTTATGGTGTCAAAGTCTATATGAAAACCCACTACACGTCAGTTAATCTTTATTAAGAATTATTAACATTTTTTAGATTTTCTGGTAAAAGATAGTAAAAAGCGCCCTTTGTGGTGTATTTTTTGAACTTTACAGCAGATGCTTTTGCTTTTTCTGGTTTTACATATATTTTATCTTCTAGTACTTTGATTATTTTCCAAATCTTTCCACCTAATACAAAAGTTTCATCAATAGGATATTGTACCTCTCCCACGGTTTGCTCAGTACTAATATCAATAACTTTTAGTGATTTGGTTGACGGTATGTTTGAATGGATTTTTCCTTTTTCTCCCCAATCCATCAATTTAGTTGTCGCGTACCATTTTTCACCTCTTTTTTCTATCCAATTTTTATTTGCAAGGTGACGTAGTATTTCTTCTAGTTCGTATTCTGAACAAAACCCATTGAAAATTTTTAAAAAATAATTTTCTTTCAATCCATTGGGATTGGCATAGAGGGATGAAAATATTTGTTGTATAACAACGGACAAATCTCGTGAATATTCTACTGGCTCAATATAACCTTCAATAGCGATCTTAAACATTTGTTCAAGAAGTGCTTTTTCTTCGTTTGAATTACACAAGACAAATACTCTATTTTTTTGTGTACGTCTATTTCCTCTTCCAATTCGTTGAAGTAAAGATGATATGCTCCACGGTGGTTCTGCAAGCACTACAGCATCTATATCTCCTATGTCTATACCTACTTCAAGCGTCATTGTAGCTATGCATACTCCCTGTTGTGATTCTTTCATAAACTTCTCAGCTTCTTCTCTAATTGTTTTACTTAGGCTACCATGATGTACAACAACTTTATTGAAACCCCATAGCTTTTTACATTCTTCTGCAAGCATCTCTGCGCTAGCTCTCTTATTACAGAAAATTAACAACTTTTTCAAATTTTCCTTTCTAGAGTAGCAAAAGATTTCTTCAAGCGACTTGACAAATGTATATTCAATCTCACGTTTGCCGGGGGCTATTATAACTTCAAAGTTTTTAAGATATCGTGCTCCTACTTCTTGTGGATTTGCTATTGTGGCTGATAAAGCATAAATGTTAAGATATGTTTCTACAATACTTTCTAATCTTCTCAAAAGTAGTCTGAGCTGATCTCCTCTGTAAGTATTATCTAGAAGATGTATATCATCTAGTATGACAGCCTTTATTTTTTTAAAGGACCTAGGATATCTGCAAAGTAGTGAGTCAAAAGATTCTGGTGTTGTAATAAGGATATTGGCTGGCTTATCCGGGTTAAATCGTGGCTTGTCTCCCGTCTTTAGTGATACTGTAATGCCAAGTTCTTCTAATTGTTCTCTTAAACGGTAATACATGTCGTTAACTAAAGCTCTTGTTGGAGAAATGTAGAGAATTGCTAATTGTTCCCATTTTTCGTCCAAGAATCTCTCTATTAGTGGTGCCATAACAGCTTCTGTTTTCCCGCTAGCAGTGGAGGATATTATGAGAGCATTTTTCCCCTCCAAAACTATGGGGATGGTTTTTAATTGAATTAGCGTAAGCTTTCCATATCTACCAAAAAATGTTGTCCAAGTTCGCTTTAGTTTCTTCTTTAGTTCTCTTAAACTAAGGGTCATTTTAGTAACTCTTCTACTGATTTATTAGGATGAAATCGTATAAGATCAAGAGCTTCGACTGATCCTTTAATAAATAAACGAATATTATCTTTAGGTAGTTTACTAAAGAGTTTTTTACTTATGGTCTTATCAATATTGATATTGTATGCATCTTTATAAAATGTGATTATCTTTTCAAGCATAATTTCTAATATATCTTCTTTTAACATTTCTAAATGGATCATATTCCTTTCATATTTCCAATCTGGAGTAAATGCAAATACAACCTTAAGATGGGATGGTAGTTTCCAAGCGAACCTAATCGGGTTATTAGAAGGATAGCCACAATATCTTAGATTAGTTTCAAACCCTATTAACTCATCATTTATTTGTTCCTCTAGGAGACTTTGAATGTTATTTGACAATAGTATTAGCCCCATAACAAAATTGCGTCCTTTTTCGAACTGGTATTTATAATCAACTTCGCTAATATTTTCTGATTCGTCAAACAGAAGTAATAAGCCTTTTAAGCCCAAAATTTCGCGCGAAGACCAAGATATACCATTGAGGATATAACAGTAGATATTTGCAGCGGTACCGACCTTATATAGACGAGGTTTGAACCAATCATATTCTCCCTCAAACCACTCCCAGACCAGTTCTTCATCTGGGGAATAATATGACCATCCGCTTGTCTTTAATAACTGTATAAGTCTTCGGAAATATATATGCGATTCTAGAAGAGGAGATTTTTTATCATTTACTATTCTTCTTATAAAATGCCGGAAATCATATATTTTTCCATTCCAGGGGAATTTAAAGTTTTTTACAATCTGCTGGTAAACCTGGTATGGTTTATGAAAAGGATTTTCATTGCGACCTATTTCAACTATTGAAACCGCCCAATTGTCTTTTAAGGCCATACTATACATATATTCCAAAAGGTGAGATTTTCCACTTCCGTATTCTCCAATCACTACTAAAGTTCCCTCTGATGATTCATTCAGCCAATCTTTAATCTGTTTTAATTCTTTGCTTCGACCAAATGTAAATTTCTCGACATAGCCCTGAGGAACAATGCCCAATCTTAAAGCTTCTATAATTTCTCTAGCCATAAATTGTTCTTCAGATAAAATTAATCTGGAAGGTTTATACTTAGTTATAAGGGGTTTTTCAACTAAAAATCTAACTTCATCACGCCTTACCCATCTTAAAATCCCATCTTCAAATTCTATGTATAGCTCAAATCCGCCATATCTTTTCTTTATTACTTTCCCTTTTCCATATACTTTATGTTCTACCAACTGCAATTTCAATCCCTTAAACTCTACATACCAATATCCTCTGGGCTAACGGCTCTTCCTGTTTTGCGTAATTTGTGAAACGCTTTGATTATATTTTGGACAAACAACCTCTTATAGCCTATTTCCAATTTTCTCTCATAAGCTGCTTTTGCAATATTTTCTATTGTTTCTTTAAGTGCACTTTCATTAAATTGCGTGTTATAGGCTATTTTGTATATTCGAGCTAATTTTTCTCCAATCTCCTTTAAAAGTTTGACAGGAGATACTGGTATATCATCAAGGTGTATCCTAACTCCAGTAGGATTAATTTCTGCATCAAAGACCGTTGCTACTCTTTGGCGTAAAGCCTCATAGATCTGCGCTCTTCCTTCCAGCCAGTTTAAGTCAGGAACCGCATATAACCACAGTGTACTCTTAAAATTAGCATGTCCACATTCATCTATTAGTTCTCTTAAGTTACTTAAAAGGAGAATTTTTTGTTTAGAGGACAAACTTGGAACTTGTTCAGCTTCGTCCATAAGTACTACAAGTCCTGAATACCCTATTTCTCGTATCCATTGAACAAGAGATCGTATCATTTTAAATGCAGTGCTTTTATCTATTTTCTCAAATATTTTAAACTCTCCAAGCATTCTTTTAGGAGGATTTTCGCCCCTTAACCACTGCAAAATCAACGTAAAATCTTCATCACGTTTTTCGGCGATGCTTAAAAAGGCTTCCTTGACCGCATTTCTAAAACTCATACTTTCATAGGGACCAAGAGAAGAAGCATAAGTATTAAGCTCCTGCAATATAACATTCCGAGAGAGTTTCGAAGCAATTTCTTGATACTTCTCAAAATACCATTTTTTTATAACAGCTTCTATTCCTCTGTCATATCCAGACAAAAGTTCCTTCGGTGTCTGTGGATATGTAAGATTTGCCACTATCGCCTTATAAACTAGCTCCAGTTTATGTAGTGGTGTTTGTTGAGGACTGAGGGTTATGTACGATGTGACGTAATTATGCTTCCATGCCAATTCTCTGATGCAATACAAAAAGTGAGTTTTTCCTCCGCCATATATACCAACTATCATTTTGAATGCGGAACCACCATCTTTTATAAAACTGCTAAGATATTCTTCATCAATTACATTCAAGTAACCATCTAATCCTGCTGTAAAATATTGAAAACCGTATTCGGGAGGATTTCCTTGTCCACCAACAATTTCTATAATTTTTCTTGCTGTATTAGAGTCCAGTTTTGTATTCTTTATACCTTGCCAATTACTCATGAACTTACCTCCCTAAATTTTAAGTGTGAAATGTAAGTACCATCACCCTTTTCATTTGATGGTACCCAGAGAAAATCAGACTTACGCCTAGTATATGCTCTTGTAGCAATGACAAGGCTCATTTCATAATTTCCTATTTTTCTTTCCTTTAACCTGTAGAGATCGTAGCTAAAAAAGACGCGTCCGTACTCTTTGTAGTTTCTCTTGGTGGGATTAACTTTAAACTTTTTATCCTGAACCAAAAATGCATATTCGGAGAGGATATCTGCAATGCGTACTTGATCTCCCATATTCTTGCCATGTCTATATATTGCAACTTTGTAAGCGTCAAATAGGTTTGAGAGGAATGTTTTATCGTCAAATCGTCTTTGGGTAATTTTATTATGAATATCTTTTAGTTTTTTAGCTACTTCTTCGGGATCGAGCTTACATTTATCTAACCTTTCCTGTTGGGAACCATACCATATTGTAACATTATTATCATCAAAGTTCACTTCCAATGTATAGAAAAGTACTTTGAGTAAAGGATAGTGCCCCCTTAATTCAAAGCCTGCTTGTTTTAGCGCGTTTCCTAGTTTTTGACCAAAAGCCCTCTTTACGTTTTCTTCCCATTCTGGAATTTTTGATCTTATCGTTTCAATATACCGTTTTATGCTTTTCTTAAGAAAATGGTCTAGCTTACTTTGCCCCAGTAGTTTCTCAACTTTACTGAGTTCTCGCTTTATCTTAAGCAAATTGCTTGAGGGCTCGTTTTTTATAAGTTTTTCTACTATACGAATAGATTTTAAAATTTTCTGAAGATTAGTTCTTTCTTTTGATAAAAGTTTTATAAGATTTATTTCTGTTTTCATAGGTTCACTCATTTTTCAGCCACTCACCATCAGTTTGCCTGTGACCAAGTTTTAATTTTACATATATACAATCTAATCTATTTTTTTAATTACTTCTACTAAATTTTTCATTCTACAATAGTATAAATTTTGCTGCCTTCATCCCGTTAATTCTCTGCATACTAAACGTATGCGGAATAAGATGAAAAGACGGATGATTAAATTTTTCAGAGGTTTAAGAAGTTGAAAAACTTTATAGGTTTTATAGTTTCATTTATTTCAGATAATCTCAGATACGTAGAAGTTTATCTTGCCTATTTTTAGTTTGATAGAATCTAGTATTTTTCTGAATTCATGTTCAGGTAGTTCTCCTAGGCCGTAGCCGTCGATGTAATTTTGAATTTTTATGAAATGCTTGGCGAAGGGCTTTTCTGAAAATAGTATCGTGGAGAAGGAAACTCTCCAAGGGTAGAGTACTTTGTTTTGGGAGATTTCGTCATCCCATACGGGTGTTTGATCATCATAATATTTCCCTCTGATTAAACCAATGGCGTGGATGTCTCCCGTTTTCGCAATCTGAAACACAACTAAATCAAATGGCTTTATTCTATTAAAGGTGCGTATAAATGCTCTCCAATTTCTTCTAAATTTTTCTCCGGCTTCTCTATCCCAAAACCCCCAAAGTAATCTATCATAAGCAATTTCAATGTTCCGAACATTTCTTGATGAAAACAACCATGGACCCGTCTTAAACTACCTCCTTCCAAATTAAATACATATTTTCGAGAGGATAGAGTGATGGACTTACCGATTTCTGCAATATAAATGTAATGAAATTTTTTGTTATATTTCAAAAGCTTATGAGTATTTTGTTCATTTTTACTAAAATAATTAATGGTTGGATTATAGATTTTACCTAAAACTTCTTTAAGTTTTCAGAGTTGATTGTAATGTCGAGGACTTACGCTTTGGCTTCAAATTTTAATTTGTTGTAAGTAAGTGATAGAAGGAAATGTTTATGTTAATGTTTCTTCTTTTCTCTTTTCCTTTTTGCTACTTCTTTGTAGATTTTATATTTCACATCTCTTTTTCGAAATCTTTCGTTTTTTATTCCTCCTTATTTTGAAATACGAACTACTTTGTGCTCCATTAAACTAAGACTTATTAGCGTCACTTGGTTTGAAAAGATTTTAGAGATGATTTTGACGTTAATTGTAAATTTCTACTTGAAATAGAGAAATGTGAATGTTGGCTACGAAAGTTAAAAGCTGGTTGAGAATGATAACAAATTTTAAGTTATTTATAGATAATCTTACTAGAACGTTATTCTGATGAGTTGAGATATTTGTTGGTATTTTTTTGTTTCTTTTTCTTGGCTATTTTCTGTCTCATTTTATTTATTGGAAAGTTGACAAGCTTCTATATTCGACTAATTTGCTGGTTAACCTCTATGGAATATTTCTTGGAGACATTTATCTACTTATCTACAACACTTTTTTGGATCTTAAATAGTGTGGAAGTATAAATTTAAATTCTTTGACCGTTTCTCATATCTTTCCTAAGCTTCCTTAAAGGGTTTGGCAAGTAACTTTAGGTTAGTTAAGAAGCTAACTCTTAGATAGTGATAAAGTTCGCTTTCTTACGCGTAGCAAACTATTGCGATGAATTTGTCTGCTTTAAACTCATTAATTGTCTAGTTATACCTTCGGTTGTTTATGGACATATTTTCTGTTTTCAGCTAGTTGCAAAGATTCTACTTAGGAGAAAGAGCTTAGTGCCGATAGAAGAAATATGTCATTAAATTGAAATTATGGCAAATTTACTTTGAACGATCTCATTGAAAAGTTTATAAATTTGGAATGAATAATTGAAAATATGACACGTATAGACATAGAGGCAAAAATAAAATCTATTGGAGAGATAATTGACGATTTGAACTCTGGTAAATATTATTTGCCCTCCTTTCAACGGCGATGGGAATGGAATGCAGGTAAGATAAAAGATTTCATTGATTCGATATTAAGAAACTACCCGGTTGGGGTCATTATTTTATGGAAGCCAAGTAAAGAAGACGTGGATCCTTTCTCCAAGCCTCTAGTAGGAGATGGCGCCAAAGATACTCAGGAACGATACAACATACTCGATGGCCAGCAAAGACTAACAGCTTTACTTTTGATGTTTAATAACTGGAGGATTAGAAGAAAGCATGAAGAAATAAGTGAGCCTCCCATTTCATATAATCCAGCTAATAACAGGCTCTATAAGGGTCATAGAGGCGTGGACTTATCTAAAATACTGAGAGCTTTCTCCTTAAATGATATTAATGCTTTGGAGGAATTGTTTAGGAATTATTCTCCCCACATCGATAAACTAAGGGACTTGGCTAGAAAGATAATAACGTATCGAATTCCTATCTATGTTATTTCAACTTTTGATGAAGATGAGAGAACACCGATAGATATGGCAGAAGCATTTATACGGGTAAACAAGTATGGTGTAAGAATTGGAAATATAGAATTGATGTTATCGTACTTAGGCGGGGAGATTGGTGGCGAGTTTGTTTCAAAAATTAGAAAAATACACGATGAGTTAGAGAACAAAATTGGATTGGAATTACAACCTCTCCTAAGGTTTCTATTTTCCAACTTTGGTTTAAAGCAGACGCAGATATCCAATGTTAGACAATTTAAGAGTAGCGTGAGAACAATTAAAGAAAAAATAGGAAAAGAGACTGAAATATTCAAAAAATCAGAAGACGCTATAAATGCCCTAGTTGAATTTTTAAGAAAATTAGGGGTTAATGATGTAGGAATATTACCTTCTCAAGTCGTCTTAGTACCAGTGTTGAAGTTCTTTTACGTTAGAGGGGTCAGCAGTTTGAATAATCTGAGTAGTAGTGAAATTAAGAATATTGAAAACTGGTTTGTGCTTGCAAGCTTTAGTGGGTACTACAGTAGTCATCCAGACACAAAATTAGAAGAGGATCTAGAAACATTTGAGAGTTTCTCAGGCTTCCCCTTTGAGAAGTTGAAGAAGAATATGGAAAAAAGGAGAGGAAAAACTGTAATAAGCTATGATGACTTGAAGAGAGGATTATATACAAATGTACTGAAAAAGGCTGGACAAAATTATCTTTTCCTATTGTATCTACTCCTAGTTAAGAATAATGCTGATGACTGGGCCGGAAAACTGATAAAAAAGTGTAATAGGAAAAACTTAGAAAGGCATCACATTTTCCCGAGAGACTATCTTAAAGAAAACATGAGTTTTGAAACAGATGAAGATGAAGAAATAAAAATTAACTGTATAGGAAATGTTACCTTTACAAGTAAATCAATCAACGTTGAAATTGGAGATACGCCTCCAGAAAAGTATTTACCAAAGTACCATGGCGAACTTGAAAAACACTTCATACCAGATGATGAGTCTCTTTGGGGTATAGATAACTACGAAACATTTTTAGAAAAACGGTTAGAATTGATATATTCCGCTGCAAGGAAATATTTCAGCGATATTTTTTCCAACTTATAGGTGTGGCGGATTTTGAGAAATACATCTACTTGAACATCTTCAATGTCTTTTGCAATGTAACATTTTGGAATAACTTCAATGGGTTAAGTTTAGGGATGCTTTAATGTAAGCACTCAGGAAAGTCAAGAGATCTTTTTGTTCTAATTTGAGCGATGCAAATGGTTCGTTAACTTTGTATAGTATGATGCTAACTTGTTCTGAACCGCATTTTGAACAGTTCCTTTGAAGTTTGGGATTGGATGAGATTAGGAATTCATAGTGTTTGCATAATTTGTTAGAACGTATGGATATGGTAAATATTGGTTCTATGATGTTGCATTCTCTTCAAATATCTATGCATTCGTTACAATCATCTCCAATTGCCATTTTTTGGCTTATTGTACGTTTCAAGAAAAGTCTTACTTACTCTACCTATAACCTTGGTAAGATCCATTGGATGCCTATCATATAGATTGAGGTAAACTGTTAACAATTCATTTAAAGCGGTATTGATAGATTTTAAGAGTTTAAAGACGGTATTTGGATTAAAGATAAAATTTTAAGATTAGTTAGTCTTAATTATTTTGGGGGCTTAGAATTTATGAATTAAGGCATTTTATCTGATTGAAGCTTTTGGGTGATTTGCAGTGGAAATTTACACTAAATATACAAATTTCGTAAGGATGAAAATTAAGAAACTGCCTTCAATTTATAGAATTAAAGTTAAATTTAAGCCTAAGGGAAATGAGGAGTTTCTTGTGAGAGGGAACGACGGCTATTATTATACTTGGGATTTATCTGCTTTGGCTGATCACTATGAGTACGAAGTAATAAAAGACATCGACATTTTTCTTCTTAAAAGTCTAGTGACTCGTATATTTCAGTTGTTATTAAAAAGTGAAGGATACGAGATTCGAAGGGATAGGTTGGGAAATTACGATGTTTTCGATCCTAGAAATTTAATTTTACATGAGTCTCAAGATATATTTAAAATACTGAAAGGCTTTGAATACAGAATAAGGGTCTATGGAGATTTTTTATATCTAGCAGTTGATTATAAAATAAGATTTGAGCCAGTGGCTTCGATTGGAGAACTCATAGATAAGGGTGTGGATCCGGAATTTTTCTTTGGGAACTTTGTAATTTTAAATGAGGATGATAAGCCTAAGAAGTGCTTAGTAGAAAAAATAAATGAAGAGGAAGCCGAAGTTAGAGATCTACGTGAAGAACTCCATAGAGTTAGTACTAGGGAAATATATCCAGAACCAAAACCACATGTGTTAGATGAAGTTCTTAAATTGTTAGGAAGAAAGGCAAATGCTGTTATGTTGCAGAGAAAAGCTACATTCTTGGATATTAGACAGGCTTCCAGAAGAAGATTACATGAGATAAGAAATATTATTGATTCTCTTAGAACATTGTTTTCTAAAGGATATAATGGTTTTGAAATTGAATTAGGAAGTTTTATTCCTGTTTTTGACATTGAGACTGAAGATGAACAACAGTTTGCTGACTTTAACATTTTAGGAAGTGAAGGACAATTCTTTTATGGCGGATCCGTAGAGGAGTCTCGTCTTCTTTTTGATAGAGAAGATCCCTCTCAATCTCATCTCCAACCTGCTTACGGACTAAAAAATTTTGGTCCATTTTCTAAGGGTGATATTTCAACAATAAAGATTTCGATAATTTCTCCTAGCAATAAAGAGGATAAAATGAAGGATCTCTTTAGATTGCTTTCATTTGGAAATCAGAGAACTTTCTTTGGTTTCAGGGAAACATTTAGGTCTAGTCTGGAACTTAAGCATATCATTAAAGTACGTGATGAAACCATAGATGCTTATAGGGATGCTTGCGAAAAATTTGTTTCAATAGATAATGGAGAAACGGATGTTGTGTTGGTTTATGTACCAAAAACTGATAGAAGTTTGCCATATTCACCTTACTACGTTGTTAAACATAGCCTTTTACAAGAGGGTTATCCTAGTCAGATGGTGACTGAAAATACGTTTAAGAACCTTGATTTTTCGCTTCTAAATTTGGCATCGGCAATTTATGCGAAGAGTGGCGGAACACCTTGGGTTCTTGAAAAGAATTTGAAGAATATTGATATGATAATTGGGGTTTCATATTCTCAGTTACTGCCAGAAAGGGCATATCATCTACGGCGATCATTTGAGCGTTATATAGGTTTTGTAAACATTTTTGATAATTGGGGAAAATGGATGTTCTTTCAAGCGAATGTATATCCCTACTCTAAGGATGATTTGAGTTCTTCATTCCAAGATTTAGTAAGAACCGCCATTAGAAGGTTTGAACATGAGAAAAGATATAAACCAACTAAGATGGTATTCCATTATTCAAAACGGTTTGGAAAAGATGAGAGACAGGCCATTATTAAAGTCTGTGAGAAAGAACTTACTGATGTAAATATAGCTTTTATTTCAATAAACGACGATCATCCCTTTAGAGTATTTGATTTATCTACCATAGATGGTAGTTTTCCTAGGGGTTCATACGTGTTTTTAAACAAAAACGAATATTTACTCTCAACTACTGGAATTTCCTTGGAGAAAATTACTAGACAAGGGATTGGAACACCAAGATTGCTACACATAAATGTACATCAATATCCTAAGACTTTTTTAAAACCTAAAGAAATTATAGATCACATATTCGCCATGACACGCCTTAATTGGGCTACAGCAACTCCTTTAATTAGAGAGCCAGTGACAATATCTTTTTCAAGGATGGCTGCATATATGATAGCTTCGTCTACGGTTTCCCAGTGGGGAAAAACGTTTAAGTCAATAGTAATGAAAAGATTGGAAGGAAAGGCGTGGTTTATATGATGGATAAGTTATATTCACTTAGGGGAGAGTTAATTAATAGACTTCTTAAGAGAGTTAATTTTAAGGAAATTGAAAGAGATCCCTTTAGTTACGCATTTATTTATTGGATATTGTATAAAAACCGCGTAAAAATAAAAATTGTTTACGATATAGAGAATTATGTTAAATTATGGGTAGAGAAATTTGTTTCAAACCCTAATATTAATGTTTTTTTGGATAGAAATGTGGCTGCTGCTATATTTTTGTTTAATAAAAATTTTCTTGAGGAAGAAAAGATAAAGAAAATCTTTCCAATAATAGTTAAGAACTTTGATTACGATAAGAAAGTTTTCTTTAAAAGTGTCTTTTATACAGTTATTATTCTTGAAATGACAAAGAAATTAAAAGTAGATAATGAAGAACTTTTAGAACAGCTAAAAATAGCCCAAGAGAATCTTTATAGTTTGGTTGAGAGAGGAACGATACTTAATGATCCTAAAATTTTCCCATTGTTGGCTAAAGTGCTAGAAAAAAATGAAAAATTAAATTTTTTCGAACAAATTAAGTATAAGGCTTCAAATCCTCAAGAAATAACAGATCAAGACAAAATATTCTATGCATGGACGCTACTTGTATATAGGGATTTGTTAGAGTATCCTGACTTCAAAAAGGTTTATAATTTTCTTGAAGAAACAGTTCTTACAATAGAGGGACTTTTAAAAACCTTTAAATCTGAAACTTTAGAGAAACTTTACGGTAAGGATATAAGAGAAGAGTTATCACTTTACTGGCTCGGATGTTCATACGACTTAATAAATGAAGCCGAAAAATTTTTGAGAATTACATTTTACGACTTACGAGACAGATTAAGACATTTTCTGCTTTTCTACGAACTTCATGATATGTATCAGTACTTTAAAAAAGCGGAAGAAAAATTAAAGGAAGCTACGCTTTTGGAAGATGAAACACAGCAGCGAATGTTATCGACGGACGCTGTATATTATCTAGGGAAAATGCTTGAAGGAGTTCTAAAATTTATTTACTGGAAAGTATCAATGAAGAAGGAGGAAAGTTCTGGTGAAAAAGATCTATCTATAACTATTGGAAGACTTATTGGAAAATTAAAAGGAAGAGGATTTTTCAATAAGAACGAAAGTATTTATAAATTAAGCAAGTTCCTAACAGATGAATTCAGAAACATAGCAGCACACTACGAACTTGACAAAGAAAAATTGAAAGAAGGAAAATTTAAGCCAATATATAAAAATCTCGTTGATGCAAAACTTTGTTTAGGGTTAACAGAAACTTTAACATGTTGTTTATTGGAAAAATTAGAAACTAAACTAGCAAAGTAGTATGTAGTGAATAAAGTGCATGAACTTGTATTTCTGTATCTTTGTTTGGTAGAACAATTTGCATTATTTAATTTATTTAAAAACATGGGAGGATATTATGCTTGTGCTTTTCGTGCCTTAACTCGACAAAAAACGACTGGTAACAATAGACGCACAACAAACCACAAAGGAAAGCTGTTTAATAAAATTAGGAAAGTATGCCCAGTATACATTTTCAGAATACGTTTCTCGATGTTTCTTTAAAAATGGAGTTAAAAAAATTAATATTAGAAGAGTGTACCGTAGTGTTACATTTTTTTAATTTACTTAACCAAGTTCGGTAAAAAGTGTAACAAAAAATCAAGAAGTGGCGTGACATGGACGCAAAATTTTAAATCTAAGTCAATTAAATAACACACCAATTGTGCTTTCACAAACGCAAACAATCACTAAGTGGGTTTGTGAAAAATGTTTGATGCGGATTTTTCCAGCTTATACAACAGTTTTTGGAATATTGTTTCAATTTTATTGGGTATATGTGCGATTTTAGTTTCTTTATACGTGTTAAGATATCAAAGGAAACCTATAATTTCCTTAAATTTGACACCAGCAAGACACATTATTAATATGAGTATTAAAAATGAAGGTTCTGCGCCTGCTAGAGACATAAAATTATACGTTTCAGTATTAATTGCAGGAAGAAAAGAAAGAATAGGAACTTATCACGTAGATTATTTGAACCCAGGGGAGGAAACAACTGAAATAATAAGTTATAGACTTTGGAAGGTATTGGAAGAATTAAACTTGTTAAAATCCCGTAGTTTTGAAATTCCATTTGAGGACGAGTTTGGTGAACCCTATGAAGTATTGGAAAAAGTCTTTGATATTGTTAATTTCAAAGGAGATTAAAGACTGTGTACTGGAATTAAAAGGTTCAGCTAAACCTGACATAAGATTTGGTCCTGCTTTTAAGTTTTTCCGCGTCTTTCAACTAGTTTTTCACCAATACCAATTGAGATGTTAAGCGAAGCCACAAGCAATTTCTTAGTCTTGCCGAGAAGTTAGGTGTAAAGTTAATTTATTTCTCTACAGTTATTGGAGAGAAAGATTCTGAGTATAGTGGAAAAATCGGATTGATTGAGTTAAGTTTCCTTTA
>Ga0164318_10003241_pt1 | contig 15373 bp, 14 predicted proteins | sample GuaBasSedimGuay9_FD_113734 | JGI IMG/M metagenome (GOLD analysis project Ga0164318, IMG submission 113734) | Subseafloor sediment microbial communities from Guaymas Basin, Gulf of California, Mexico - Guay9, Core 4571-4, 0-3 cm | ecosystem: Environmental > Aquatic > Marine > Hydrothermal vents...
ATTAACATGCACTTTCACAGCCGTTATACGCAAACCCTTACCGCCGCATTCATCGCCCTTGTGCTAATGATGTTTGTCCGTCTTTTTTTACTGCTGAGTTATCCCGCTGACTTCAGCGATCTGAGCACGACGGAACTGATGCTCTCTCTTTTCATGGGCTTGCGTGTCGATATCATCACCCTCTTTACCTTTTTGGGACTCTTTATCCTGATGTTGACCCTCCCGGTATCATGGGTACATCATCAGCGCTATCGCAAAGTCATCGGCAGGTTATGGACTGTTATACTGATCGCCATTCTCGCCATCAGCATTGGGGACGTGCTTTATTATTATTTTATCCACCGACATATCTCCAATGAACTCTTTAACCTTTCCAATGATATGAACATCATCACTGATATGGCCTTAAACTCCTACCTCAGCTATACGATTGGTACGGCACTGCTCTTTATGGGGGTCTTTTGGCTCTTTGCCAAACTTTTCAGTGCACCCATACGCAATCAGGATGTCTCTCGCAAAAGCTGGATCGCCATACTCGCGATCATCCTCATCCTGGTATTAGGCATCCGAAATAAAATATCAGGAAAGTCCTTCGGTGTCTCTGACGCGTTTGCTGTCAATAAAGTCAGTTCAGGCAATCTGGCACTGAGCGGTTTTTTTACCGTCTACAGAACCGGCGGAAAAAAGTCAAATATCCATAACCTGCTTCCCACAGATGAAGCGATCTCCGTTACCAAAGCGCTGCTTGCGACGCCAAGTGCCCCCTATGTTGATGAACGCTATCCTCTTATGCGCCAATACACTTCCAAACAAAAAACAGAGCACAATATCGTCATCGTCTATCTGGAGTCATGGGGTGCCGAACACATTGACGGATTTACCCACTATAATGAACTTAACATCACACCTTACTTTAAAAAACTCTCCGGGGAGAGCCTGAAATTCACCAATTTTTACGCCAACGGCTACCGCTCGATTTTCGGGATCACCTCCCTCTACACCGGTATCACACTCCCTTCCGGATTTCAATACCTCGGCAAAGGCCTCGAACTATCAAACCTCAGCTATTTAGGGACGATCGCGCAGGAACATGGCTATTCAACGCTTGCGATGCAAGGCTCAAACCGTCGTTCTTACCGTGTCGATTCCATCAGCCATATTGCCGGATTTGAGCACTACTACGGGGCAGAAGATATCCCGAATGTCGAGGAGATAGAAGCAGGACGCGCACCAAAAACCGGGACATACGACCATAACCTTTTTCAATTTTTTCACCAGCAGATCAACACGCTCAAGGAACCTTTTCTCTCCTTTGCTTTTACCAGTACCAATCACAGTGATTTTCATCTTCCCCATTCAAAATTTGAACGTTATCCCCACGGACTTCGTGATTACAACGGCGCACTGAATGCCTACATCTATGTAGACAATGCAATAGAGCGTTTTATTGAAGGGGTCAAGCATGAGCCATGGTTTGACAACACTATCTTTATTTTCACGGCAGACCATGGCAGCAGTGATGCGGCACATGGAACGTCCAAACAGCTTCGCCAAGTTAAAAAAGCTTTGCCTTCCATTGAGCATTTTCGCATTCCACTTCTGCTTTATGCACCAAAGATCTTTACCCCGAAAGAGATCACAACACTCGGTTCTCAAACAGACATTATGCCAACGATCTTCGATATACTTGGATTTGACACACCCTTTACCGCTCTTGGAAATTCACTGTTTGACTCCAAAGTCGCTAACCGGTTTGTCTATTTTTATGCCGGCAATCTTATTGGCTATATTACGAACAACGGCTATATTAAGTATAATTTCAAAAATATTGTTGAGTATTCCGGTACATCAGACGCGGTTGAACAAATGAAGCATGAACTGTTTGCCCTGGATACAGCAGAAGCGGCACTTCTGGAACAGAACAGGTGGTATAAATGAAAGTATTGATTATTCTTCCCAACTGGCTTGGCGATGCCGTTATGGCGACACCCGCGATCGAAGCACTCTGTGAACACTACCCCCATGCCAGACTGACATTGGTAGGCTCTTACGTCTCCATCGAAGCACTGAAACATCATCCATTCTGTGAAAATGCCTATGTTGATGAAACGAAAAAAAAGGGGAGCCGCCTTTTAAACACCTACCACTTTGCCAAAAAGATCGGTAGACACGATGCCGCCATCAGTTTTCGCAATCAATTTTACAGCGCACTGCTGATGCGCTGGACAGGAACGCTGCGGACACTTGCCCGCAAGAGCTGGCATGCATCGATGCTGTTAAGTGATTCGGTAGAGATGTCACGGGAACTGCATCTTGTCATTCAGTATCAAATGCTGAGCGATACCCTCTGTGGAACGCATACATCTCCATCACCACTGCGACTGTTTATCACAGCCAAAAAATTTGACAAACCCGTGCTCGGCCTTAATCCAGGTGCTACATACGGCTCCGCCAAACGGTGGTACCCCGAGAAATTTGCCGCGGTTGCCGCCCATTTCGCAGATCGTTATGATATTATTATTTTTGGCGGACCGGGAGAAACAGAGATGGCCGGAGCCATTGAAGAAGCATTAAACGCTCTTGGCATAAAGAACTATCAAAACCTGGCAGGGAAGACCTCAATCGAGGAGCTGTGCAGTTATATCGGCGGACTTGACCTTTTTATCACCAATGACAGCGGGCCAATGCATGTTGCAGCTGCCTATCAGGTCCCGACCGTCAGTATTTTCGGGCCGACACGTCATCTGGAGACTTCACAGTGGAAAAATAGAAAAAGTACTATTGTCCGTCACGACATCGAATGTGCTCCCTGTATGAAACGCGAATGCCCGCTGGGGCACCATGAATGTATGAAGCTGATCGGGGCAGAAGAGGTAATTGAAGCGATTAATAAATTGCTTTCAGGAATTTGACTTAGAGGCCATCTTTAATCCGACTATACCCATAATAATCAAACCAATAAAGAAAAAACGCTCTACACTTGCGGTTTCTCCAAACAGTAAAATACCTAACATGAATGTTCCGACGGCACCGACACCTGTCCAGACAGCATAAGCTGTTCCCATCGGGATCGTACGCTGGGCCAGTAGAAGTAGATAGCCGCTGGCGAACATAGACACGCCTGCAAAAAGAAGCCATAATGTGCTGTAACCCGTTTCACTGATCCCCAGTTTCAACCCTATGGGCCAACCCCACTCAAAAATACCCGCTGCCAGTAGATATACCCATGCCATCTTATGCCTTTATGAAGAGAACTTGAGTCCGACAATGCCGGCAATAATTAAACCGACAAAAAGAAACCGTTTTATCTCGGCAGACTCTTTAAAAAGCAAAATACCTAAAACAAATGCGCCGACAGAGCCGATACCGGTCCAGACCGCGTAGGCAGTACCCATCGGAATGTCACGCTGTGCCAGCATCAGCAATACACCACTCAGCACCATCGTTACACCGGCAAAGCCGAGCCAGCCCCAGTGCAATCCATGCTCATTTTTTCCAAGCTTCAGCCCGACAGGCCAACCCCATTCAAATATGCCAGCAATTATCAGGTAGATCCAGGCCATACTCATTGTTTATCCTATAAAAGTTAAGGTGCAATTTTTTTCTGCTGTGAAGGGAATAGTGCCATAAAGCATATTAAAGCGTTCAAGCCCCCCCCCACCTCATCTTGAGCTAAAGTGAGATAACCAGAGGGGTATTAATAGTTAAAGGCATACCCAAGGTTCATCACAATCGCTCAGATAAGCTTTGAGAGCAATTACATCTTTCAGGTCTATGACTTTCCTTTTCCAGTGAGTAATAGACAGGTCTTACTGCATTCACAACTTTCATATACAGCCACCGGTGCACTTCTAAAAACAGAACAGGCTAATGATTTTTGTGCAGGGAAAAAATCATCAAAATGTCTGGAAGTGTTAGATTATGATTTCGTTAAAATGCCGGTTTCCAAAGGTTCTTATACATTTATACGCCTGAGGCGGAAGTATTCCTAAATGGCTAGTCAACCTGATGGTTGTCGATACGCCATATGAAACATTGCTTGCACTGAAAGAGCAAGTTAAAAAAAACACTATAAAAATATCACGGCTAAAGCGTTGAAATCAAAGTGGAACCGGAATCGTAAAAGAACCCTGTCAGCCCCGCATGACTAAAGCTTTAGGGCACCTTTAGTATAATGGCATATTCAAACTTTTTTAGGAACAATATATGACCCTACTCTCTTCTCTGTGGAATAATATGCCTCGTATTTTGAAATTTATTTTACTGTATACCCTGGCGTTCACATCACTCTTAATTGCGATGCGTCTGCTCTTCTTTATCCTCTTTGACACGATAGACTCTCCCCTGTCGTCATCAGACTTCTGGACAGCGATGTGGCTTGGCGGACGTTTTGATATGCGGGTTGCCGTCGCTACCGTCCTGCCGCTCTTCTTTACAGGGTGGATCACATGGTTCAACCCTTTTAACTACAAAACAGTACGTATCATCTGGCATACTGCGCTTACGATTGCCTTCACCGTTATCTCACTGGCCTATATTATCGATATCGGTCACTACGCCTACCTGAACTCCCGTCTTAACTTTACGGCCATGCGTTTTGTCGAAGATGCCGCTATCTCTGCAAATATGGTCTGGGAGAGCTATCCTGTTCTCTGGATTACACTGGGATGGTTTTTATCGATCGCTCTTTTTGTCGTTGCTTTAGAGAAGATCCATAATTACGTTGCTAAGAGTGAGCCTGCCAAACTGAAGATCTGGCAAGGCATCGTTGTAGGATTTGTCGCATTTATCATTGTTTTTATTGCTGCTTACAGCAAGTTTTCTCAATACCCTCTTCGCTGGTCAGAAGCCACCTTCAGCAAGCACCCGTTTGCCGCACAACTCACTTACAACCCTGTTCACTACTTCTTTGACACGTGGAAAAATGGACGTATAAACTACAACCTTGCCGATACGCAAAAAAGTTATGCGACTATAACAGACTTTCTGGGTGTATCCGAAAAAAATGCCACGATATTAAACTATCAGCGACACATCCCTGCCGTACAAGGACTCGCCAAACAGCCAAATATTGTCTTGATCATTGTTGAATCGTATGCCAGTTACAAAACCTCTCTCTCAGGTAATCCACTTGATCCCACACCGCACACCAAAGCATTGGCAGAAGGCGGCTATTACTTTAAAAACTTTTTTACACCATCAACCGGAACGGCCCGTTCCATCTACACGACGATTACCGGTATGCCGGATGTTGAGCTCAAAGGGACCTCAAGCCGCAATCCGCTTATCGTTGATCAACACTCCATCATGGATGAATTTGAAGGGTATGAAAAATACTACTTTATCGGCGGTTCAGCCTCATGGGGGAATATTCGTGGTATTTTAACCAAGAACATCAAGGGGCTGAAGCTATATGAGGAACAGCATTACGACTCACCACGCAATGATGTATGGGGAATCTCGGATATGAATCTGTTTATTGAAGCGGATGCCGTCTTGAAAAAAGAGAAAAAACCGTTTATTGCGATTATTCAGACCTCTGGAAACCACCGTCCCTATACCATTCCTGACGACAGCAAAGGATTCGAACTGCAACATCCCGGTGATGATGAGGCCAGACGCTATGGTTTTCATGATGAAAAAGAGTTCAATGCCTACCGTCTGATGGACTACTCAATCAAATATTTTAGTCAACTCGCCAAGGCGTCCGGGTATGACCAGAAAACTATTTTTGCACTTTGGGGTGACCACGGTATTGACGGCTTTTCAGGAGAGCACGTCTTTAAAGGGGAGAGTTCATCCAAGCTGGCTCTCGGCTCACATCGTGTGCCGTTTGTTGTCTGGTCACCGGGTCTTATTACCGAGCCGAAAGAATTTGACACTGTTGTTTCAGAAGTGGATATCCTTGCCACGATGGCAGGTATGGCAGGCCAGAAGTATACTTCGACAACCATGGGCAGGGATATGTTTGATGCAGCGTATGACGGCAAACGCTACGCTTTTACAATATGGCACACCGCGATACCGCATATCGGTATGGTTGGCAGTCAATACTACTTTAGAATGTTAGCAGACGGAACAAACGCCGGACTCTATGAAATCGAAAGCGATACACCGCTGACAGACCACACTTCTGAACATCCGGAATTGGCAAAAAAACTACGAGAACTTACCTTAGCATACTATAAAACAGCCCAATATATGGCTTATCATAATAAAGAGGCTGCCGTAAAAAATAGGTAAAAATTCTTTTACCTACAGAATGCTTCTGTTTTGGTAATGGAGTAATAATCCAAAATATTACCGTCTCTCATCACCATCTCCACAAACAGTCTCTCTTTTTCTACCGTGATTAGCAGTGAGCCAGATGTAAAAAAGCTCACTGGCATCATAGGGTGTTTGCTGTCAAACTCATTGATGCCATGCAGATCTTTCGACGATGACCCTGCTACACTGTAGACCGTACCGGAAAACGGAATTTTCTCACTGCACTTTTGATAGTTGTGCAGGTCATTCTGGACAACGTGACTCTTTTCGTCAAAGGTATCACTATAGCCAAAATGATTGTGTGATAGGAGCGACCGCTCATAGGTATGAGAGTGGCCGGTAAGGACTAAATCGACATCATATTTCTCTAAAATCGGCAGAATGTTTTCCCGCATAGTGACCATACGTCCCCGAGAGTCATCATAGCTGTCTGAGTCGTGGCTCCCTTTTGAATATGGCGGGTGATGAAAAACAGCTATGGTCCACAGTTTCTGATTTTGTCTTAGATCTTTTTCAAGCCACTTCGCCATATCACCATCTGCAGAGCGATCTTCCGTCTGTGAATCCAACATGACAAAGTGGACATTGCCCTGTTCAAAACTAAAATACTTCTCACTGCCGCTTGCCAAGCCTCCGCTTTCACCCTCTATCGGAAATTCAAAGATATCATAAAAAGCCCAACGTCTTGCATCATGATTCCCTATGACCGCCCAAAGCACTTCGGTTTTGAGTGTCTTTTTGTAAGGGTGAAAAAGTCCTCTTTTAAAATCCTCTTGTGTCCCTGAGCGGTAAGCGTTGTCACCTAACATCAACCAGGTATCTATCTCTCTCTCACCCAGATGTTTCAACATCGCATCTCGTACTTCAGCTTGCGCTTGATTTGCCTTGCCGGAGTCACCCAAGACCCATATATGCTGTTTCAGGTTTTCATCAGGGTTGAGCGTTGTAAAGTAGCGTGAACGATTGTCTATCTCCAGACTCTCTGACTTTACCGCATAGTCGTACGATGTAGCTGCTTGAAGCCCTTTTATCTCAACCCTATGATAGCGGGATTCATCCGTTTCACACACCTCTTCCTTGTCATCACCATACACCACACACCCTCCTTCACTTTCAGGCGTCTGCCAAAGGATGACAATGGAGTTTTGTGTGGCTTTTTGAAGGTAGGGCTGGCGCTCTACAAAGGCGTAAGAGCCATAAAGGACTACCGAAAGGCGCCCAAGCCCATAAAGTACGGAAACAAGCACTAAAAAGAGAACAAGATATTTCACTATTTTTTTTATCATAGGCACTTCAAAACTATTTTCATCACACTAATGACTCCACCAACTAAAATGCCATCTTAAAGCCAAAGTAGGCAGAGTGGTTATAGTTGGCATCATAATTTTTGGTATCGGTATCGATGTTTCGGTATCCCAGTCGAATCTTTCCGCCTTCGATGATCTCAACATCAAAATAGGCACGGTATTCCAGATAGTTCTTGGCATCATTAAAGGAGAGAACCTCCGGCGCATAATAGACACTTCCTCCAACATGAAGCGGTATGGCAATATCGAACGGTAAGCGATAATTACTCTCAATACCAATCGGCATGGCGAAATAGTCCTGCTGCTTGTAGTGTTTATGCTGCAACTGAGTATAGTCGAGTTTTACCCCCATGCCCAAGGTCAAAGCATCATCCGTGGCAGGAATGGTGCGCTGAAATAAAAAGTTGATCTCTACCAATGTTTTAGGATCAACATCACTATGGTCTTCACTACCGTGTAGAAGCGTCAGTCCCAGAAGAACACTGTTCGGCATGACACTGTCATTAAACTGCCCCATATCAATACGCAATTGCCCTTCTAGATCCTTTTCATTGATATTGAGTTCTACAGTGTGCATTGCAAATGCTGATACGGCCGATATAGCCAACAAAGGGAGATTTTTTAACATATTGATCCTTTAGTGGTGAACACTTTCACAATTTCATATTGCTTCAATACAGCATTATTAATTATCTGTTTTTTTGAATAGCAAAATTATATCTATTGTATGGAAACAGGAGATACTTTTTGAAAACTTTGGCATAGTAAATCATCATACAATGTGTTTACTCTGACGTCGGATCGGCCAGTACTCCACTAAAGAGAAGCATCCCGGTACGGTTATCGCGAATGTAAAAGATAAAAGGGCGCTCAGCATGGAAAACAAGCGGTATAGGACCTTCACTTGCAAGGTCGGTACTGACGGCAGTCGCCGCAGCTGCTTCTGTCCCGGATTCATTCAGCTCAACAAAGGTTTGATGCAGGACTTTACTTATGAAGATTGCACCAACAGGTACATTGGCCATCAGGCGAAAGTCTGCATTGGCTGAAAAAGGTGACTCAAGACCAAGATCGACTAGAACAGGTTTTAATTCCTCTGTTCCCCATTTAATCTTAAATTTCGGCAAAGCCAGGTCGACGTAAGCGGGTGCCATCTCCCCGATTACCGATTTGATCGAACGGGTTGTAAGGTGATCCACAATATCTGAAAGTGTATGGCCAACTTTCGGTAGAAAAATGATCATCGAAAATTCCTGCTTGGCATACGCAAGATCAATAGCCTGGTATAAGCTGTTTTCAGTGTAGTTGAAGTCGGCAAGAAGATGCATCGTTTCAGTTGTAACACGGCTGCCGTCGCTGCGTGAAAAGGATTCATTTTTCGTGTCGTTGGCATCAAATTCAACCGACCATAATCCCTTAAAATAGACAGCGTTGACCAATACCATAGCAGTGTCGCGAGACAGTGGACCCGGAATCAGATCTTTAATTTTATCTTTCGTTTTTTCCTCTACCCAGGCATTGATAGTTTCATTGGCAGTCGGATCGTTCGGGTAATCCGTCGGAAAAACGGAAGAGCCGTATTTTTTCGATATGGTTGACATGAAAGCAGGGTAAAACGGGTACTCTTTTAGCGGCCATAACGAATTGGCGACAGTGAACGTGTTATGAACTGGCACCATTTGCGGCAGCAGTGCCGCAAATGAATTGTGTACTGAAAGGTTCTTGTCGTAATGGAACAGTGCTTCAAACTCCTCTGCACTTTTGCCGTATGTACCGCCATAGGTCATAGAGAGTGCAGAGATGATGCTAAACGGGGAGAGAAAAAGATTGGTTGACGGATCAAGATAGGCCTGCATTATGGCGTGACCGAACTGCTCGGTACTTCGGACGATGGCGGCAGGATCGGTCACGGATCGTTCGTTTTTATTGGCATCACATTCGCCATTATACAGATAGGTCACAAAAGACTCACGCTGCATGTGGCAAAGATTAGAGTAGGTTATCGGGATCGGGTCACACGGTGCGGTGACACAGACGACCTCTTTTTCACCGCAGACAGGTGCATACTCTTCTGTACAGGCGATCGGCGCACTATTGGTAACGGGGATTCGCTGCTCATCTACAGAGAAGACAACTTGAGGCACCATCTTTGATACCCGATAAGCGTAAAGATAATAGGCCATGTCGGCTGTTCCGACACCCGGCACGTCACGATCAATAACAATCGTGACATTTGCGCCGTCCATGTACGGTAATTGCGGAGTCACAACAATCGAACCGGAACCCTCGGTATGTCGATAGAGCAGGAGATTCTCTTTCGTATAATCAATCTGCAGTGTGTTCATCGCACTCATAAATGTCTCTTTATCACCCCAGGACGACTGCGGTAACAGCGACGTAACAAAAGTATCGTGCGCTGTATCGGAATCGATCACCATTGTTTCAAAGTTGTGGTACCCGTGTTCGCGTTCTGCAAATACGGTGAGCTGTTCGATCAAAGCCGAAGCAGCAGAGGTGCTTGATGACGAAGCGCTTGAAAGCATACTCGATGATGTACTGCTTTGCACTGAACTGCTTGAACTGTCACTGATAGCTGAAGAAGTACTGCTACCGCTGTCGGAATTATTATCCGATCCGCAACCACTGAAAAAAAGTAGAAAAGTTGTGAGTGTAAAGAGACTAAAAAACAGACGCATATTTTACCTCCGAAGACAATACCCTATCTTATCATAAATGGAAGGAAAGAACCTGATGTAATTTCAACAAGTACTGCCTTCTTGAATCCGTTCAATCGTCTTTGTCGTACTTTTTCCTGCCACAAAATCAACCAGTTTCAATTCACCGGCAAATTCTGTCCCGACAACCTTTTTACCCTCATAATCTCCGCCTTTGACCAGAACATCCGGTGCGATCATTTTAATGAGATCATGCGGCGTGTCTTCACTGAAAGGCACCACATAATCCACCGCTTCAAGCGCTGCCAAAATATAGGCGCGGTCTTCGGCTTTATTGACCGGACGTGTCGGCCCTTTCAAGCGGCGAACCGAGTCATCGGAGTTGAGTCCGACAATCAGGATATCACCGAAACTTTTGGCAATCTGGAGGTATTTGACATGGCCGACATGCAAAATATCGAAACAGCCGTTGGTAAAGACCACACGCTGCTGATTGGTACGGCAGCGTTCTATGACAACGGCAATCTCATCAAAACTTTTAATATGCGCGTCCGAGCTGCTTTGGTGCAGGCTTGATTCATAAATCTCTATCTCATCAAGCGTCACCGTGGCCGAACCAATCTTACCAACAACAACCCCTGCCGCAAGATTTGCAAAACGTGCCGTCTCTTCTATCGACTTCCCGGAACTCAGCGCAAATGCAATCGAAGCGATGACAGTATCCCCTGCCCCCGTTACATCAAAAACCTCCTGTGCCACCGTAGGAAAGCGTAAAACATCCTCTTCAAAAATCGCGATTCCATCCTCTGAAAGGGTGATCATCGACCGATCAAGATTACACTCTTCTTTAAGCCATAGCAGTGCCGCACGGAGTGAACTGTCATCCTTGATCTCAATTCCACTCGCTTCACTTGCCTCTTTTTTATTTGGAGTCAACAGGTGGGCACCGGCATATTTGCTATAATCTTTTCCTTTCGGATCAACAATCACCCGTTTTCCAGCCGCTTTGGCCTGAGCAATAATTCCCTTTGTGAGTTCAGGGACAAGCACCCCTTTCCCATAATCAGAGAGGATGATCATATCGTAGAGAAAAAGATCTTTTTTAAGTGCAGCCAGGATCTTCTCCACCGAGCCGGTCTCAATCGCCTCTTTTGACTCTTTGTCGTAACGCAAAATCTGCTGATTTGAGGCAATGATCCGGCTTTTTTTACTCGTTTGGCGTCCAGATTGCATCACCAATCTTTCGGTTTTTACACCGATAGACTCGAGCATGATCGAAAGCTCTTTACCAATAGTATCATCCCCGATAACGCTCGCCACACTCACACGCGCACCCAGAGAGATCAGGTTGTTGATCACATTGCCTGCACCGCCGAGCACGCTTGTTTCTTTGCCGATATCGACGATCTGTACAGGTGCTTCCGGAGAGATACGTTCTGTCGCACCCCAAAGGTAGTGATCGATCATCAAATCACCGATCACCAAGATACTAGGTCTGGATATTTTAAGTGAGGAGATCATTTCACCTCTTCTTCATACATACGCTTAATCTCTGAAATATAAGCTTTTATACCGTCTTCGAGTTCATATTTCGGTGTATAGCCCAAGCCTTCAATCGTCGGTGCTATATCGGCTTCCGTATGGAACTGGTAGCGGCCGACAAACGGATTTGGCATATACTCACATGCAAAGTCAGTGCCAAGTTCTTTTTGTAAAATATCAACAATAGACTGGAAGGAGCGAGCTTTACCTGTGCCGACGTTATAGATGCCACTCTCCTTTGGTTCCATCGCCAGGATATTGGCCTGAATAATATCTTCGATATAGATAAAATCGCGCAAAATTTTGTTGGAACCTTCAAACAGTTTTGGATTTTTTCCGCTGAGGATTTGATGGCCAAATTGAATGACCATCGAAGCGGTTTTATTTTTGAAAAACTCTCGTGGACCATAGACATTAAAATAGCGCAAGCCGACAATGCTGATATTATCTTGCTTTTTCATTACATCACGTGAAAGATGATCCATCATCAACTTGGAAAATCCGTAAACATTTTGCGGTGCTTCGCGTCCGACCATTTGCGGTGACGGTGCATCTCCATAAGTTGCTCCGGAAGAGGCGTAAATCATATTTGCTCCGTGACGCCGCGCCATATCAAGCAGATCTTTATAGGCATTCAGGTTGGTTTTGATCATAAGATCTTGTTCCAGTGCCGTTGTATCAGAGATCGCCGCTTCATGAAAAAAATAATCAAAGTGATAATTACTTTCCAATTGTCCCAAAAGTGACTTATCATTGATATCACCGCTGATCACTTCGCCTCTAAAGCCAATAAGGTTTTTAAAATGACCGAAACTCTTGAGGTTTCCGTTTGAAAGCGTTTCACCACTTCGGAAACTGTCCAGTACCACCACACGGGCATCAGGGTGATTTTTCTGAAAATAAAATGCCAGATTGGAACCGATAAATCCGGCCCCACCGGTAATCAAAATGGTTTTATTAGCAAGATCATTATCAATGTAACGCATATATACCTCTTCTATCATTTAAAGTAGTCTATTGTATCAAAGCGATGGTTAACACCTTGTTATGCTACAAGTGTCATAACCTTTTAAGAATAAAATCATTATAATGTCCTGAATTTTATTTATCATTAGGAGAAAAAATGAAAAAAATTGTACTTACACTACTAGTAGCAAGCGTTGGTTTGATGGCAGCAGACGGTGCTGCTCTTTACAAAAAATGTGCAGCATGTCATGGTGCCAAAGGTGAAAAAGCTGCTCTAGGTAAATCAGCTGTTATCGGTGGCGTAGATGCTGCAACTATCGCTGCTGATCTTAAAGGTTACAAAGCCGGTACGACGAACAAAAAAGGTATGGGTGCTTTGATGAAAGGTCAAGTTGCTGCATATGACGATGCTCAAATCGAAGCGGTTTCTGCATACATTGCAGGTCTTAAGTAAGACCACTTTTCACCGCACTTCGCGGTGATTTTTATTTTCTTTTTACTTTTCGATTCTCTCTATAAACTTTTAAACGAATTCCGTTGTATATTTCATATGAAAATTATCTTTCACACTTTTTCTACACAATAAATTTCTACAATACTATCTAGATGAAGAAGGTTTGGCTCGAGCGACCTTCTTCTCTAAGGCCTTAAGTTGCAAAACTGCTTCACGAGGAAATTCCCACAGGGGACTCGCCACAGCTCCTTATCTTTACAGAATTATATTAATAATGTAAAGATAAAGGATTTATAAGAAAAATATTTTAGTAAGCAAACTTGGTGATATCGATAAATAAACATCTCAAGAGAGGGATAAATCATAAATATATATGAAAAAGTCCTCTTTTCAGTCGGCATGTTAATAAGCCTTATATTGATTGCTGTTCTGCTCAGAAGTGTTGACATCAGCATTTGGCAGCTCCTCTTTTTTGGGATATACCCTGATTTCAGAGGTATTTCCAAACAATATTAATGCCATAACAGAGGCCATTATCATCTCTGAAGTTGGAGTGGCTCCGCTTGTTTACAATGGTCGCCATCTATTACGGTAAGTCCAATCTAAACCCTAAAGGCAAACTTCTCGCGGTAACAGCCTTTTTCAAATCACCCCTATGTTTTACCTGCTTAATGTACTCTCATCTGCCAATACCTTTCTGATCGCTATGACCGTAGGTGTCTTGCTACATTTTTCTAATATGCGCATTATTGTATGGGTAATACTTTTCGTCATCATAATCAAACTACTCCTTAAGCCACTCATAATCTGGATACCGACACTCTCGATGAATCTACAAGATTGGCAGTTGCAAGTACTTATTAAGGATAACTTTTTTACTTCCCATTCATTTCTAAATCATTAAGAACACTTTCTTGAGTCTCAATTAGCTCGTGAGCCATAAATTTAATGAATGGATAAATATTTCCCTTATCTGCCTCTTGTAAAGTACTCAGATATTTCCTTTTTTTCTCAGTTTTTATCACTGCCGGAAAAAAATCTTGTTTCATCAAAATCAGATTCATCAAGATCCTGGCACCTCTACCATTACCGTCGTCAAAAGCGTGTATCCTCAGCAAATTATAATGAACGATTGAAGCCACTAAGATAGGGTGGAGTTTGTTTTCATTTTCAGTGATCCACTCCACTAACTCTTGCATCTGAGGTTGAACTTGTTCAGGTTCTACATATTGATGGATATCGCCATTCGGCAAAAGTACGTGATTGGACTGTTTTTTATACACTCCCGATCTAGCTTTTTTTTGAACAACATTACCGTTTTTATCTTGTGCAGGCGTAAATTTCACATCGGATAATATTAAGACGTTTAACTCTTTGATTACACTTTCTGATATGTCCCTATTATCATTAGTTATCTCATACAGGTAATCAATAGCTTCCAAGTGATTTTTAGCATCCAAAAAGTCTTTAAATGGCTTACCTTCTAGTTAAACCCTCTGTTAAAAAGAAATGCGTATCCCCACGGCTTAGGGTACTCCCCTCTATACTGTTTGAATTATATGTCCAATCTATTTTAAGCTTTTGTAAAATAGTGTGCCATAATTCTGAGTCACTATCTTTTATCTCATTGATACGACTGGTTAAGTTGTCAGTGATTTTAAACAGAGACTCAATTTCAAAATTTTGTTCAAGATTATAAAATTTCACTTTGTCTAAATTTTCTTGTTGATTTATTTTTTCCATATCGTCTGTTAATTTTAGCATAGACGAAGTTAATTTACTTTTTTAGGTTTTTTTAAATAGGCAATAATCAAATTACCTAAAATAACAGCTTCTTTTATATTAGATTAAGTTTAAAGGATGATGAAAGTAGGATAAATAAAATTATAAAAATCAATAGATATTTAGAATTGTCGTACTAATTTTAGAAAACTAAACAAGGATTTTGAAATTTGTACATGATAGTCTAAATTAAAAAGTAAAATATAGTTACTAATAGGTAACTAAAGTAGATTTCTTGTAAACTTAAGCCGATAAGTAAAAGTGCTTGAAACGTCGTAGTTTAGGGGGTTTTAAGTGGCTCCGGATACTGGATTCGAACCAGTGACCAAGTGATTAACAGTCACCTACTCTACCGCTGAGCTAATCCGGAATGTTTAAGA
>Ga0164318_10003242_pt1 | contig 15372 bp, 8 predicted proteins | sample GuaBasSedimGuay9_FD_113734 | JGI IMG/M metagenome (GOLD analysis project Ga0164318, IMG submission 113734) | Subseafloor sediment microbial communities from Guaymas Basin, Gulf of California, Mexico - Guay9, Core 4571-4, 0-3 cm | ecosystem: Environmental > Aquatic > Marine > Hydrothermal vents >...
AGGTTCCCTAGGCTGGAAGTCCCTCCTATGTCTGTTCCTATCTTGTTTCCTGCTATCCAGTTGTTATTCGAGAGATCCAGCCAAATTCCTTCTCCATCGTTTCCGCTTATGAGATTTCCTTCTTCTGAGTCGCTTACTCCGTCTCCGTTCGTTCCTATGATGTTCCCATCGGAGTGTGTGAGAGCCACTCCTCTATTTCCATTGCCGAGGTCAGATGTTCCTCCTATGTCTGTTCCTATCTTGTTTCCTGCTATCCAGTTGTTATTCGAGTAAGATAGGTATATCCCGTTTCCTTGGTTATGAGATATCACGTTTCCTTCCTGAGAGTCATTGGTTCCATCTCCGTTCGTTCCTATGGTGTTATTATCAGAATATATCAGGGATACTCCACTTCCTGTGTTTCCTGCTGGGTTTCCTCCTGAATCTAAGCCTATGTAGTTTCCTTTTATCCAGTTCCCAGTTATCTCTGCTCCACTACCCCCTTCGAAGTAGATACCGTCTCCCTCATTGGAGTATATGTAATTGCCCTCGATGGTATTGTCTCTCGGGACATAGTATGTCCCTCCAGATTGATAAAGCCCGTATAGGTGAATTCCATGGCCTTTATTGCTGAATATTTCGTTGTTCCTTATCTCGTTGTTAATTGATTCCCCACTCACGAAGATCCCATCTGTAAAGTCGTATCCGTATGGATGTGAGCCATCGAATATACATCCGTTATAGGCTATTGTATTCCCATCCACTATATTGGAATCAGACGCTGCGTAAACTGGGTTGTTCCAGTCATCTGTCCCTATTATGATTCCATATGCTCCGTTTCCACAACCTCCTGGTAATGAACTCGAACCGTCTGCTTGAGTACCTATCAAATTACCCTCTATTGTGTTGTTGTCTGAGCTGTATACGAAGATTCCCCACCATCCGTTTCCTGAGACTAGGTTATTTCTCAATGTGTTGTTGTCAATACTCCCGTATACTAGTATTCCTTCCCAAACGTTTCCAGGCTGGAAAGGCGTCGGGGAAATGGGAAGGTGTATAGCGTCTGTCCCTAACCTGTTGACTCCAACGTAGTTGTCTTCGATTAAATTGTTCCCATCGATTGACGGTGCAGTTGGGGACCTCGATATTACTATTCCTCTGCCTCCACGCCAGTCCCAATCGCTACTTGTGTATCCATTACCCGAGACTAAATTATGTGCTATCGTGTTATTTGTCGAGTCGCGTATGTAAATTCCGTCCATTTCGGTGTTTCCATATACATCATTGTTGAAGTAAGCTGGAGCGTTCGGTATCAAAATTACACTTTCTCCAGTGGGATCAGTTCCAATGTAACAGTATTCGACTGTATTATTGCTGGTTCCGGAATCTATCCTTATGCCCGATGCTGTTGGGAAACCCGTGTAGATGAATCCGCTAATTGCTATCCATCTGACGAAATTATCGTCAGATTGAATTGTTATGACTCCGGTGTTAGGTGAAAGTGCCCAATTTCCATCGCTACTGATCAGTATCGGTGGACCATAAGGAAGAGTCCAGCCGTTCCTACTATTCGAGTTCACAGTGTATCCTTGGCCTAAAGCGTAATTTATCTGTTCAAATCCGTTTAAGTCAGTTCCGTCGTCTTGAATTGCTGGAAGTTGACTTTGTAACGTTATCTTCCAATATCCGACAGTAGAGTTGTAACCTGGATCGGTATCTGGGATCATGAACCTACTTAGATTCGGACCCGCTATTGCATTCGAGTTCTGGATGAATTGTCTGAGAGAACCTTGGCCTGAGTCGTTGGTATTCACTATTATCTCGAAGTTGAATCCCATGTTGACTCCCGTTACAGGGCTGCTCACTGTGACTATTACCTGGTTGTCGTCCTCTACTAGGGGATCGTCTCCTCCGAACTCTGAGTAGCAGTTCCCTGCTGAAGTGCACTCAACGGTTTGCTCTGGCTTCACGTCCGAAACAGTGTAACCTGGGTTCAGGCCTGCAGAAGGTTCCATCCAATTTGGATCAGTTTCTACTTTGACGCAGTAATCCCCTGGGCCCGGAGCTGCCAAGATGTAGTCTCCGTTTGAATCGGTTATTGTGATGTCGTATATTATTGAGCAATCGCAGTTTCCTCCCGATACCCCACAAAGCATGACTGTGACGTTCTCCAATGGTGAATCTTCTCCCGGGATGAAGTCTACTCCCAAGTTAGGGGGAAGGTCCTCGAATATCTTTCCTTCGACTGTGTAGTTGTTCAAGGCTTGGGCGTAGTAGAGGGAAAGACCTATTGCTGCTGTTCCTAATCTATATATGTCATGAGTAGGATCAGTGGTGTCATAATATGCTCCAGGGGTAGCTGACTCTAGATTTCCTATGATGTAATCCACGGCATCCATTCCACTTGCTATTTCCCTGAGAGCTAGTAGGGTGTAAGAGCCAGAAGCTTGATCTCTCGAGAATCTCTCGGTGTTGTCGTGGAGTTTATATCCGCCGGGAATCGAACCGTCTGAATCTGTGTTAGGGCACACGAAGCTTCCATCTAATTGCTGCTGACTCAATAGCCAATTTAACAAGTCTTGAGATGAAGAAGTCTCTCTGAGATATGCCCATGAGATCGCTGCTGCTGAGGACTCCACTTCATCTCCAGTAGATGCATCAGACCTCGGTAGGGCCCCATTTGTTTTTTGCATATCCTTCAATTTATCAGACAAACTCTGGATACACGTGCTATAGTCGTTAGCGCTGAATCTATCCAGCAATATGAGAGAGGACAGCAAAGTGATTATGCCCCTAGTATCGTTTGGTGAACTCTTAGAAAGCGGGAAACTAGTTCCTGTAGCAGCGTAATACCAATCTCCCGTACCTGGATCGTAGAATACATCTCCCGTCATATCGCATGAGAAATCTGCTATTCTCTCTGCTGCTTGTAAATAAGTAGAATCTCCAGAAACCTCGTAAAGTTCTGTTAGAAAGGATATCGCTTGTCCCTGATCGGCCATCGTCCAAGTCGCTGATAAGCTTGGTGTACTTCCTGGAGTCACTCTCCCTACTCCGGCTTTACTCATACCACAGGAACCTATGAACACGTTATTATTATTGTATACTAAGTAATCTCCCAATCCCTTCGCTTTATCGAGGTAGTTCTGAGCTGTGAGTGCATCTCCCTCACTCAGGTAAACCCAGTAGGCTCTGATCATTATTAAGCCAGCCATTGCGTAACTTCCAGGCCTCTCACCGTTCGAAGTGTCACCGCAATTCGTGGCTATTCCATTTGGACCTATCGTTGGATCGAATGCCCAAGCCGGAAGTGGTGGATCAGCGAACTCCGGTTCCCTCATTACATACACTGTAACCATGTCAAAAGCTGGTCCAACTTCGTTGTAGATATAGGAGGCTACTTCTTTGAACTCCTGCCTGTAGTTGTACTGGGAGCTCACGTGGGATGGCGCCAAGAGGGCACATAGCAATATCGGGATCACAACATAGTAATATCTCATCACTCCGTCTCCCCAAGCCCTCAGAGAAAACTAGATATTTATACGTTGCGGTTCTCTTCACCCAGAAACAATAACTTCGCAATCGGTCATTCGGATAAGTCTAAAGAGGCATGGAGCAATTGCACTTCTGTACATTACAGATGAAGAAACTTACCATGAGGTTTCCATACTAAACAGCAGTGGACGAAAAATGCATACTGTAGTAACGGTGTTTCGAAGCGTGGGGACCCTTACTGTTTCCTCGAAGAGCTGTTGCAACAAGCCTCAGTGGGTAATCAAGAGAAGTAATGGACTTGAACTGGGGCCGGGGCCGGGATTCGAACCCGGGTCGCGGGATCCACAGTCCCGTAGGATACCTCTACCCTACCCCGGCTCGGTGAGTTTCTCTACTCCCCGAATTAAATCTTTTCTGGATTCTGAATCACAATGTCAATGTATTGCATCGTCCAGCAACTCACTCTTTAGTTCCCCAATCCTCGGGAACTCGTATATCCCAGCTTCCTCATCTACGACGTAAACTCTCATGTGGTCAACTCCCCTCTCCCTCAAAATCGGGGAGAGTAAATCCTCTCTTCCAGAGACGTTTACTTCCGTCCCTCCCATTAGCGGAGACATGCTGGGAAGAACTATTAAATCACTTTTCTCAAATTCCCCGTATAGTAAACACTTGAACTTCCACTTAACACCCATTTCGTCTCTTATGGAAATAGCAGGGTGTTCATGTCCCATTAAATTCACCTTCCCCAGTTCTACAGGCTTATGGCCATGGAAGAACTTGTACTTCCCTATCGTGATCTGGTCTTTCAACTCAATTCCCCTCTTCCTCGCAATGGGCTTCAGGTAGTTGTCGTGATTCCCCCTTATTAGGTGGACCTCTCTCCCAGAGAACAAGTCAAAGAAGTCCTTTATCTCCCTCCATTCCTGCCAACTAGCTTTCGAGAAGTCATGCTTTAAATCCCCAAGGACTATTAGCATTTGAGGATCGAATTCCTCTATGTTCTCCTCTAGATACTCTCTTATTTTCTTGTATTGGGTCAGTGGCACGTGCACTCCTATTTCCCCAAGGTATATCTCATAGCCGAGATGCAAATCGGAAACCACCAAGGCACCAATCTCCTCTATGAATAAGGAATAAAGACCTATTTCCATTCCCCTAGCTAGTTTTCTCGACAATTGATATCCTCTCCAAAACCATTTGATGGAGGTCCTCTAGAACCTTCCTCTTGTCCTCCATGAGTATGGCATCTGAAGCCCCTGCCAAGTAAAGGTTGTGTGCAAAGGGAGAAGGTATTTCGAACTCTGGTGAAAACACGTATTCCATCTCTCCCCTCTCCAACTTGGACAGGACCTCCTCAGCATTTTTCACATCCATTAGATCCTCCATTATCTCCCTTATGGTCTCTTCAATTACTGGAAATCCTTTTGTATCTTTTAGAGCCTTTAGGAGAGATTCCGCACTTAGTTGCTGCCTATAGACGCTTTTCTCTCTTCCTCGATAGTTCCTCAGGATCATTAGGGATCTAGTCGCACAGTGTCTGAACCTCCTCTTGATCATCTCGGTGTTCAGTATGGCCTTCCTCAGTACTTCCCTGATGTTTCTACTGTTGAGATTAGATAATATCTCCTTTATTTTTTCTTCTCCAATTCTAGGAACCGTTAGCATGAAGCCATTATCGTTAACTGTTATTAGGACTGTTCTGCCCAAATTCCTGTTGAACAAGTAAGCTAAAGCCCTAGAAAGTGCATCGTTTACTCTCCTTCCGAATAGGGCATGGAAAATTAGGTGGAGCTTTCTTCCCTCCCTGACTCTTTCTATAAGTAATTTCTTGTGGCTAGGCCAATCTCTCACCCCTAAACTATTGAGGAACAGATACTCCTCTAAAAAGTAGTTATATATTGACTTTGCTGAGTTTAAATTAGTTCTACACTTCTCCTTTATCTCCTCTATGACTTTAGATGGATCTTCTCTGCTATTTATTGCTTGGAACATCCTCTCTCTGAATTTCCCTATCTCTAGGGCTAGATCATAGGAAAGAGGGAGCATCTCTGAGAACCAACTTGGAACAGTTGGTCTTTCCGAATAAGCCTTTTTCACATAAGCCTTGCTCCCCTTTGCCCTCCTAAACTCATAGACTCTTCCTCCCAAGACGAATCTGTCGCCGGGCATTAACCTCTCTAGGAACTCCTCCTCTATGTATCCTATCTTCCTACCTTCACAGTAAACCTTCACCTCGGCTTCATCTGGAATGGTGCCTATGTTAGTCGAGTATATTACCCTAGTGTACTTCCCTCTCCTGCCGAATTCCCTTCCATTGAACCATATTTTCCCATATACTCTGTTACTTTCCAGATCTACTCCATCGTATTCTCCGCTCAGATACTTGAGGACAGAGACGAACTTCTCCTTCTCCAAGTCCTTATATGGATAGGCTCTCTTTACTAGGGAATAGGCCTCTTCAATACTCCAAACCCTGTCTATGGCCATACCAACTAAGTGTTGAGCCAAAACGTCCAGGCAATTCCTAGGTATTTGCACTCTGTCCAACATGCCATCATATGCCTTTTCTATCATCACAGCTATTTCCACTATGTCGTCCCTGTCCAAGGCTATTATTCTACCCTTCGAGATGTCTTTGAGCCTATGACCTGCCCTGCCAGTCCTCTGGAGACACCTAGAGATGCTTTTAGGAGAACCAACTTGGACTACTAGGTCAACATAGCCTATGTCTATTCCCAGTTCAAGGGAAGTGGAACAAACTACTGCCTTTAATTCCCCGTTCTTCAATTTCTCCTCCACTTCTAATCTAGTTTCCCTAGAAAGGGAACTGTGATGTGCTGCCAGATCCTCCACTTTCTCCTTTCCTAAGTGAAAGACCACTCTCTCTGTTCCGCTTCTGGTGTTCGTGAAGACTAAAGTGGTTCTGTGTTCTTCTATTAGCCCCTTGAGTGTCTCATACATTCTCCTGGATACCAAATCAGATGGAGTGTTTATCAAATCCTCAACCGGACATATTAGTTTTATGTCTGTTTTCTTCAGGTAATCTACTTTGATTACTGTGCAATCTCTTGGTTTCCCATTGGATAAGCCAACTAAGAATTGAGCCACTTCCTCTATTGGGTGTATAGTGGCCGAGAGGCCTATCCTCTGGAACTCTCCGGAGAGGTCCACTAACCTCTCTAAAGATAAGGACAGATGTACTCCTCTCTTCGAAGAACAAAGTTCGTGGATTTCATCTACTATTACCCACTTAACCCCTCTCAGCTTCTCTCTGAATTTGGGAGCAGACAACATTATCCCTAAGCTCTCTGGAGTTGTTATGAGTATGTGAGGAGGTTTCCTTAGCATTCTCTGTCTCTCGGATTGAGGCGTGTCTCCAGTTCTAACTCCAACTCTTATTCGATCCTCGTTCATCTCCTTGAGAGGTCTCAGTAAGTTCCTCCTTATGTCATTGTTTAATGCCCTTAAGGGCGAGACGTACACACAATAGACCCTGTCTTCTAGGGAATTGTTCTCCGCAAGACGTACCAACTCGCTTATAACGTATATGAAGGCAGCTAATGTCTTACCAGACCCAGTTGGTGAACTTATCAGGACGTTCTCTCCCTTGGAAATAGGAGCGAGAGAGAGGGCTTGAGGGGGACTCAACTCCCCGAATTTTGAGAACCAACTACCTACTTTCGGGTGTAGTATCTCCAGGGCCTCATCCATGCTTAGTTCCTCATTAGCTACTCTGAACAACTCTTATCACCAAAACAGTGGTAGCCCGGGGCGGATTCGAACCGCCGTCTCGGGCTCCAAAGGCCCGAATGCTTGACCGCTACACCACCGGGCTTCCAGACAGACTCTATTTTTATGTATTATAGAGTGTAGTAGTACTTGCCTCTCTCACTGCCCCTGTATTCATAGAGTAGATAAAAAGTTTTCAGCCCACGGGAGTTACCTCCACTGCGCGCTCCTAGGATGTCTGAGGCGTTCACTCGACTAATAGATCGTGTTTTACCGCGTTATTGATTACACACTTGATTAGAATCGATAACGATTTATTGAAATCGAAAATTTACCTAGTATTCTTCGTAGATGGGATGAGCTTAATTATCTGTCACTTCGCATATATCTCAGATCGAGAGGCAACTCACTTAGACTAGGGGGGATCGAGAAAAACCTTTTTAATCACTTGGAGAAATCCAAGCCGAGCCCTGGTAGCTCAGCCCGGTGGAGCGCTCGCTTGGTAAGCGAGAGGTCCCGGGTTCGAATCCCGGCCAGGGCTCCATTAAAGGTGTCCTAAATGATTTTCAGAGATCAAAAGCTAGCCGCCGAGATAATAAACAAAATAAAAGAAAAAAACGTTAGGATAAAAGTGATGCATGTCTGCGGAACCCACCAAGACACTCTGGTTAGATTTGGTCTGAGGGACATGCTGCTAGAGGCAGGAGTGGACATGAGGGAGGGGCCTGGATGTCCTGTGTGCGTAACCACTCCGATGGAGATAGAAGAGGCTTTGGAGCTGGCTTCTAGGGGGAAAGTAATAACTACTTTTGGAGATATGTACCGCGTTCCAGGAATGAGGGGGGCTCTAAAGGATTCCAAAGGAGACGTCAGAATAGTTTACAGCATAGACGACTCCATAGAAATAGCTAATAAAACCGATAAAGATGTTATATTCCTGGGAGTCGGATTTGAAACTACCATGCCATCAATAGCCTCCTCCATAATTAGGGGTGTCCCAGAGAACTTCTATCTATTGAGTTTTCATAGGCTGACTCCTCCTGCTGTGATGAAGATAGCTGAAATGGGAGAGCTCAACCTAGACGGGATCATAGACCCAGGACATGTATCTACAATTATAGGTAAGAAGCCATGGGAACCAATATCTGAGAAATTCGGTATTCCTCAAGTCATAGCTGGATTCGAACCACTTGATTTGTTGATGGCTGTTCTAATGATTATTAAGCAAATAGAGAATGGGGAGGCTAAGGTAGAAATAGAGTACACTAGAGCTGTTAGAGAAGAAGGGAATCCGAAGGCACAGGAGTTGATGTATCGAGTGTTTGAAAAGAGAGGTGTGAAATGGAGAGGGTTCCCAGAAATAGAGGAAAGTGGCATGTTCCTAAAGAAGGAATTCGAGGATTTAGATGCTAGGAAGGCATTCGAGGATCTACTGCAAGAAGTTTGGTCAATGGACGTTGATGAGCCTAAGGGATGCAGGTGTGGGGAAGTTATAAGAGGACTAATCCAGCCCTGGGAATGCCCTCTCTTCGGAAAGGTTTGCACGCCAGATAAGCCAGTGGGACCTTGCATGGTTTCCAGAGAGGGGGCATGTTACATAGAATATAAGTTCTCATCTCCCTGAGAAACATCTTCCTCTCTCTTCTCTGCTTCTTTGATCTCTCTAGCGTGTAGGTACACCGAAGTCGGTATTCCAATTGATATTAGGACGCTCACCGAGAACAGCACTAGGGTAAGTACTAGGGCGACATAACCCTTTGGAGTTGCTAATACTCCGAGAAATTCTGAAAGTTGATCCAAGAATTCATCGAAGTTCATCCCATAATGATAGCTAATGCCCAGAGGTCCCACCATTCGAGAAATTATTCTGAAAAGGAAGACAAATATAAACGCTCTAATTAATGTGTCTGAGACGAATCCCACTATTACCTCGATTGGCCTAGAAATCAAGACCCTGACACTGTTCCAGAGGGTAGATACTGGACCTATTTCGTCTATCACTACTCCCTGAGGAACGAACCAGAATAGTAGTGAGAGCAAGAGGGAAACTAGATATATGGGTAGAAATTGGGTAGAAAATGATGGAATTGGCGAGAAACTCATCTCCATACTCCCCGTGAACGCAAGAGACACTACCATCGTGACTATTCCCGAGAGTATAACTAGAATTATAACAGCAGCTAGGAGTGGCAAGTACCTCTTAGCAGCTCTCCTTAGATCTTCATTCACATCATCTCTTCCTTTTATCAGAGAGGAAGTCCTGCTTATGATGAGGGCCTCCACGTACAAATAAACTAGTGCCCAAATCAATAACATACCCATTATAACTAGCGATAGGGATATAAACGCTCCTGGTTCGCTTATATTTGGTAATTTACACCTTAGGTAAAATAATATCAACAACGAGAAAAGGAAATTTACTATTAGGGCTACCGAGAAGTTGTATGTCTCGAAGGGTTTCAGTATTCCTCTCAGTACTACTTCGTGTGTCCTCACCAAACCCCTATTAGAGATTTCCAAACACTCTATATATGTATTTCGGCTGGTTACTCACAGTAAATAACTTTATTAGATGCAAAGCGAAAAAATATGTGTAGGGAGAGCGGTCACTCCACCTTTATGGCACCAACTGGGCACGAACTAGCTGCTGTCTCAGCCATATCCTTCATGTCATCCGGTATTTCTCCCTCAGTAGGAGAAGATGTTCTGAACTTCTCTACTAGTATGCTCTTTCCCTCCTCGTTTGCTTCGAATATCTCCGGTGCGACAGACGCACATACTCCGCAAGCTATACAGCTCTCATGGTCTATGGTGACCTTCGGCATTGGCATCCCCCGGCCGTCATCCTAGTTACGTTTATTAAACGTTTCCAATGTAGACCCCTGAGCACTACATCCTTCGGAGAAGCTATCAGTTGGTAGATATTGAGTTCACGAACGCGGAGATTTCCATACTTGCATGGAAGATTGTCTGAGTAAAAGTACTAGCTCGGTGACCGGGTTGTTTAGGGAGAACTTGAGAGAGAAATGGTTTAAAGGTAAGATAAAGAAGTATTCGGATTCAAAGAGCCTAAGGTGTATTATAAGGAAGATAAGGGAGAAGAAAGTTCCAGAGAGCGCGTTCTTCCGAGAAATAATTAGAAATAGGGTCGAGGTCATTGGCCTGAGAGAACTATTAGATCTAGAGAAGTCCTTGTGGAGACACTACGAAGAGGTAATGAAAGTTATCGAAATATACGTGTCTGTATCAGTTCTGAGCCCAATACGAAATAGAAGAGAGTCCGCTAGGTTCTATAAAGAGAGAGTACTCCAAATAGATGAGAAGTACTATGAATTGGGTAAGTCATCCCCAGAGGAGTACCTAAAATCCATGAGGGAAATAAAGGAGAGGTGTAAGATAGAAATAGACTGCGTATTACTAGAGCACAAGATAACTGAGCTGATCAAGGAAATAGCTAAACTGATGGGTTGTCCCAATGGCCAAAGACCAGAACTGCTAGGATTCATCAGGCGAAGTCCTTTGCATAAGGCTAAAATGCAAGAGCTATTCGAGTATAGGGACCTACTCAGAGATGTCTCAAGGAGTTGTGCTCTAGCGAGGAAGTCCCTTTCTGTAATAGGGAGCCTAGGATACTCTCCCTCGGAGATAGTAGGGCTTAGACCTCTTCTCGGACTGATGAATAAAAAGTACAAGCTTCCAAATGAGCTAAAGGCTAAATTTCAGGAGAAAGGTCTCCTAAAAGGAGAGGAATTGACCGAACTAGGAATAGAAATTGCAGAGATGCTTATGGTCCTAGACGAAGTAGCTAGGAGTTGTGGCTACGAGTCGTTTGAGAAAATGCCCTTTGCCAAATTTGAAATAGAAAAGAAGACTAATCCCTAGATTACCCCTAGTATCTTGTTTATTATCATTACTGCTACTCCCGCAAAGAGCATTCTTACTCCTGAGATCAGAGCGTTTTGCTTTGAGAGCCTGCCCATGTAAAATCCAAATGAGAAGAGAACTGTAAGGGCTATGATTATCGATACTAGGACAGCTAAGCTAGTGTCCCAGATGAGGGCTATTGGAATTAGCGGAATTAGAGACCCAACCATTGGACCCATTCCGGAAAACAGACTGTTGACAACTGCTGATATCTTCATCCTGTTGTACAATACAGTATTGGTTAGGTCTGTGAGCATTGCCTCCTCTATTTCCATTAATTCGTACCTTCTCTCTGCCCTCTCTACCTCGTAAGTGCTCCAGAAGCCAGAGAGACTTAGACCTATGGTGCTTCCTATTCCAGCTCCTAATATTAACTCTTTAGGCGCTCCGGTGGAATATGCTCCCAATATCACTCCAATTATCGTTAAAACCCCATCAAATCCATTTGTAACGAAGTATCTCCTTGAGATTTTTGCAGTATTCGGATCTCTCAGATATCTCAAGAATTCTCTCAAAGACACCCTGGTTTTCTCTCTGGGTTCTCTAGGGAAAAAGCTTTCGGGTCCAGAACTAGGAAGGTATTTAACACATGAGGAACTAAGGACTGGGACTAGAACCTCCCAGAAGGGATGGAAATGGTCAGGGTTCCTGAGAGGAGATATGACCCAAAGTCAATTCAAGAGAGAGTCGAAGCACTATGGAAGAGTAAAGAGATTCCTAAAAGAGCGGGAGAGATAAGGAAGGGGGAGAAGAGAATATACTTCCTAGATGGACCGCCATACGTCACAGGAAGCATACACGTTGGTACTGCATGGAACAAAGTTCTGAAGGATCTCTACATAAGATATAAAACTATGAGGGGATTCTGGGTCACCAGAAGACCTGGATTCGACATGCATGGTCTCCCCATAGAGGTAAAAGTGGAAGGAGAACTAGGAATAAAAAGCAAGAAGGAAATTGAGGAGAAAATAGGGGTAGACAACTTCATAAGATACTGTAGGGAATACTCTTTAAGATACATGAGAGTCAATACCGAACAGTTCAGGAAATTAGGAGTTTGGATGGATTGGGAGAATCCATACCTCCCGATAACCAATGAGTACATAGAGTCTGCGTGGTGGACTCTAAAGCGAGCACATGAGAGGGGCCTACTAGAAAGGGGATTGGGAGTAATATTCTGGTGCCCCAGATGTGAGACTGCCTTAGCAGAGCACGAAGTCAGAGGAGAATACCGGGATGTAGAGGACCCGTCCATATTCATCAGGTTCAGGGTTAAGAATGAAAGTGATGAGGAAGAGAAATATCTATTGGTATGGACTACCACACCTTGGACTGTTCCCTCGAACTTAGCCATTGCAGTTCACCCGGAATACGACTACGCCGAAGTCGAAGTAGATGAAAACGGAAAATCCGTGACTTACATAGTTGCTTATCCCCTAGTAGACAAAGTCATGGGCAAAATAGGGAGATGGAGCTATAAAGTCAGGAGACTGCTGAAAGGGTATGAATTGGAAGGAATTGAGTACGAGTTCCCGCTCTCTTCGGAAATACCTTTCCAGAAGGACTTCAAGCATAAAGTAATTCTGGGAGAGTTCGTGACATTGGAAGAGGGGACTGGCTTAGTACACATCGCTCCTGGGTTTGGAGAAGAAGACTTCCAAGTTGGGGAAAAATACTCTCTACCTGTATTTTGTCCAGTTGGCCCAGATGGTAAATTCACTCCAGATGGTGGAAAATACGAGGGGATGTACGTTAAAGAAGCAGACCCTGTGGTAATAGAGGACCTAAGGAGGAAGGGAGCTCTACTAAAAGAGGAAACTATAGTTCACTCGTATCCACACTGTTGGAGATGCAAGACTCCCTTGATATTCAGGGCTACAGAGCAGTGGTTCTTGAGGGTGCACAAAATAAAGGAGAAAATACTGGAGGAAAACTCAAAGAAGGTGAAGTGGGTTCCAGAATGGGTCGCGAAGAGGTATGAAAACGGGGTTAGAGAAGTTGGAGATTGGTGTATCTCGAGGCAGAGGTATTGGGGAATACCCATGCCAATTTGGGTTTGCGAGAATTGCAATTCCTTCGAAGTAATAGGAAGTAGAGAAGAGCTAGAGAGACTCTCCCTCGGGGAAATACCAGAAGATCTACATAGACCATGGATAGACTCAGTTGAAATAAAATGCAGGAAGTGCAACGGAAGAATGAAAAGGGTTAAAGACGTACTAGATGTTTGGTTCGATTCAGGAATTGCTTCTTGGGCTAGTCTTGGATATCCCTCAAGAAAAGAAGAATTTGAGGAGTTATGGCCTGCTGATTTTATCGTAGAAGGGCAAGATCAGGTTACGAAATGGTTCTATTCGCAACAGGCTGTTTCGGTAATTGCATTCGACACAGTCCCCTACAGAGAGGTCTTAATGCACGGATTCGTTCTAGATCCTACAGGAGAGAAGCTATCCAAATCCAAGATGAAGGGGAAGAAATTTACTCCAGAAGGAATAATAGAGGAATTCGGAATAGATGCATTTAGATTCTATTTCCTTTGGGCTACAGCTCCATGGGAAGATCCCAGAGTTGACGAGGAGGAATTAGGTGTAGTCTACAGAACCCTAAACGTTTTGTGGAACTCGTATTATTTCTCTGCATCGTACATGAATTTGGACAATTACTCCCCAGAGAAAAAAGGGAAGTTGAAATTAGAGGACAAATGGATACTTTCTAGGATAAACAGCCTAAAAAAGGAAGTCACTGAGCATATGGATCGGCATGAATATCACAAAGCGTCTAGAAAAATTCAAGAGTTCATATTAGAGGATCTAAGCAGATGGTACATAAAATTGGTGAGAAGCAGAACTTGGATAGAGGGGGAAGACGAGGAGAAATATGGGGCATACTATTCTCTATACAACGTACTCGTAGATTTGAGCAAACTCATGGCTCCTTTCACTCCCTACATCTCTGAGGAAATATACACTAGTTTAACTGGTAGGGAGAGCGTGCACTTGGAGGAGTGGCCCGAAGTAAACGAGGAGTTGATTGACAAGAAATTAGAGGAAGAAATGGAGATATGCAGGAAAGTAGTCGAGACTACAGTCTCGCTCAGGCAGAAAGCTAGAATAAAACTCAGGTGGCCACTCAGGAGGATAGTAATACTCCCTAGGGGAGAAGACGTCATAGAAGCTATAATGAATACTTCAGAAATAATAAAAGAACAGAGCAATCTGAAAGAGGTACTAATAGCTTCTTCAAAGGCTGAAAACAACAGTGGTAGTAAAGAGATAACCCTAGAGCTGATAGATGGTAGGAGAGTATTCCTTTCGAAATATCTATCTGAAGAGATAGATAAAATTGGGACAGTATATCTAGATTGCGAGATAGACGAAGAATTGAAATCGGAAGCTTGGGCTAGAGAGATAATAAGAAGAATTCAGGAAATGAGGAAACAACTCGACTTGGATATGGAGGAAAGAATAAGGTGTCAGGTCTCAGCTAAAGAAGAGGTCCTAGAAATGATATCTTCTAGGATAGAAGAAATATCAAGGGAAACCAGATCCTCGGAGATAGCTCTAATCGAAGAAAGTACGGAAATATCTGGAGATCTAATCAAGAAATGGAGAATAAACAACGTGGAGGTAACCATAGGGATATCTAGTTCCAGTGAGAAGAGATGAGATGGGAAACTCTAAGAAACAAGTTCCTAAGAGGTCTCGAGAAGGAATTATTGTCTGGTAAAGTAGACGAGGAAATCGTGCGTCTCCTAGAAATAATAAACTCCTCAGAGGATTTCTTCACGACCAGTAGCTGTAGTGGCAGGATCGTGCTAATCGACGTCCCAGAAAACGGAGATAAAAAGAGGGCTAAGGTATTGAAAAAGTGGCATAGGGAGATTAGTGTTGAGGAAATTGCCTCCTCCATTAGGGAGTTGAGTTTCAATTGGATACTCTGGTTCTCGTCCCAGCAGCCGATAATCGATGTCTCCTGTAAGTCCCTAGAGGGGGCTATTGATTTAATCAAGATAGGTGTTGCCTCTGGATTCAAGGACTCATGCATTAAATCCATAAGTGAAAACAGAGTGGTGGTAGAGATAAGAACTTCGGAAAAACTTTATTCGCCCATAGGATACGGCGGGAGAGTACTCGTAGGAGAGAGTGGGCTTGAGCTTTTAGTCAGGTCCGCGAACCTCATACAAAGAAGAGGGAAGAATAGACTGAGGAGACTAACTACTTCCACTGAAAAATACATCAAGGAGAG
>Ga0164318_10003244_pt1 | contig 15370 bp, 12 predicted proteins | sample GuaBasSedimGuay9_FD_113734 | JGI IMG/M metagenome (GOLD analysis project Ga0164318, IMG submission 113734) | Subseafloor sediment microbial communities from Guaymas Basin, Gulf of California, Mexico - Guay9, Core 4571-4, 0-3 cm | ecosystem: Environmental > Aquatic > Marine > Hydrothermal vents...
AACCAAACACTGAATATATATTTAATGGAATTTAGTACTCACCTTAGAAAAGACTTTCCGTTGTTTATAGTATAAATTGTAATTTACTTTTGGGGATTTGGATAATCAGGGTTTTGCCAACAACTTCAATTTCAACCTTTACTTTTTTCTTTCCTCTAACTTCAATTAGTTCACCTTTCAAGCCAGCCAAACTTCCTGAAATTACTTCAACTTTCTGGCCTTCTTCCCAAACTTGTTGGTCAATATTTTCAGGATCTTTCTCGTTTAAGAAATATTTTACTGCTTCAATTTGCTCATTTCTAATGGGAACTGCCTTGTTCTCAAAACTAACGTATTTAACAACATTCGGTGTTTGAAGTACTGGGTAATATTGTTTTTGATCGATGTGTACAAAAATATAAGATCTGAACAAAGGCTCCTCTATCCATTTTTTTCTATCGCTCCACTGCTTTAGTTTCTTAACCAAAGGCAGATAAAAATCAAAACCATCAATTTCAAATTCTGTGGCAACTTTTTTTTCAGTTCGCGATTTTACGTAAATGGCATACCAAATCTTTTCGGGCATTTCTTATCTTTTTACAAAAGGGTGAAGGTCAATTTTATCTTTGCTCAAACTCTGGTTTCTAATGGTATGAGCAATTTCAATACTTTGCCTTGAATCTTCAATTCCAAAACCATTTCCTTTCAGAATATTCTCATAACTAAGCGTATGCAAATCGGTGAAACCACCACTAAACTCAATTTCCTGATTATCGATTGTAATTGAGCGAAAAGTACTTAAGTTATTTTCAAGAGCATTTTTAGGAAGGTCGTTACTGTCGAGGCTCAAAAACCAACTAACATTTGCTTTTTCCAGTTCCAAAAGGCCTGATGCTTTATTGGGCTGCTTCAAGTGCAGATGACTTTTTTGAACCTTTCCAAAAATCCAAGAGAGCATATCGAAAAAATGAATGCCAATATTAGTAACTATTCCTCCTGATTTTTCTTCTGCACCTTTCCACGAATAATAATACCATTTTCCCCTTGAGGTTATATAGGTGAGTTGAATATTGTGTTTTTTATCATTTGGTAAATTATCAAATTTTTCTTTCAAATCGACAATTACAGGGTGATGCCTTAATTGAAGTATGTTGTAAATATTGCGACCACTTTCTTTTTCAATCTCGGTTAAACTTTCAATGTTCCATGGATTAAGTAATAAAGGTTTTTCGCAAATAGCATTGGCATCGTTTCTAAGCGCCAGTCTAATGTGAGCATCGTGCAAATAGTTAGGAGAACAAATACTTACGAAGTCAACTTTTTGATTTTTCCTGCGTCTAAGTTTATCAAGATGACGATCGAAACGTTCTGTTTCAGTAAAAAAATCAGCATCCGGAAAAAAACTATCAATAATTCCAACACTATCAAAGGGATCGAGGGCTGCAAGTAAATCGTTGCCGGTTTCTTTAATGGCACGCATATGCTTTGGAGCAATGTAACCGGCAGCACCAATCAATGCAAATTTCTTATGATTTGTTCTTTCTGACATACTGCAAATTTACAAATTTGTTATAAAAAAAAGGCTGCTTTAAACAATCTTGTTAAAACAGCCTTTTGGTCAGAGTTTACTTTTCTTTATACTTTATTGAATAATCGCTTTGTGAACGATTTTTTCTTATCGGGCTTATCATCGGTATAATAACCGTAGCCATAGCCATATCCATATCCGTAACCGTATCCATAGCCATATCCATAACCATATCCGTAACCATAACCTCCTGTAAGGTCAATGTCGTTCACAACAATCTGCATTTTAAGTCCTCTCGCTTCAATATCACTAATTATTGAACCAAATACTTTTTTGTGTGTCAAACCCTGACGAACAAGATAAATATTTATGTTAGTGTACTCCATTAGCAGGTAAGCATCAGTAACAAGTCCAACCGGAGGAGTATCAATTACAATATAATCGTAACGTTTTTTCAGTTCAGTAAAGAGTTCTTTATTTCTATCAGAAGCAATAAGTTCGGCAGGATTAGGAGGTACAGGTCCGGCCATAATTACATCCAAATACTCCATTTTACCTGAAGGCTGAATTATCTCGTCAATTGTAGCCTTATTAATTAAATAATTTGTAAGACCTATATTATTTGAAAGTCCAAAATCCTGATAGATTTTTGGTTTACGTAAGTCAAAACCAAGCAAACAAGTTTTCTTTCCATATTGTGCGTAAATACTTGCAAGGTTCATTGAAACATAGGTTTTACCTGCACTAACCATGTCGGCAGTAACCATAACAGTGGTTTTTCCTTCCCCTTTTGTCAAGAACTGAATATTTGTACGTAATTGCCTAAACGACTCAGAAACACTTGATTTTGGCGAATCCAATACAACTAATTGTGAATCTTTATTACTATGCAACAACTGACCAATAACAGGGAAATTTGTGTATTTCTCAATATCAGTCTTATTCATAATTGCATCATTCATATAGTCTTTTGCCAGCACATAAATTATAGGAAATATCATTCCTAAAATAAGTGCTATCAAATAATTAAGTCCTTTCTTTGGGAAAACCTGATCGTCGAATTCGGTACGCGCAATGTCAATTACCTCATTATCCGGCATATTTGATGCCATTGTAATCTGAGCTTCAGACTTTTTCTCAAGAAGATATGTATAAATATTATTTGAGAGATCGAACTTTCGTTTAAAGTTGATCAATTCCCTTTGGGTAACAGGCATAAATTCTGCTTTATCGGCAATAGTATTAATGCGTTCATCAATATCTTCTATTGCTTGTTTGGAATTAACAATAATATTTGAAACATTCTCACTAATCGCATATTTTGTGCTTCTGATATTTGAGTTCAGACCAATTACTTTTGGGCTCTTATGGGTTGAGAACAGCAAAGTATTAGCCTTTTCATTATACAGTTTGATAAGTTCGGCAACCAATGAGTTCAAAACAGGATCTTCAATTCCCATGGCAGATGGAGCTACTAATTCATCAACATTATCAGCATTTTTCGCAATATAATTCTTAAGATTTGCATAATATTTTGATTTTATAATCAACTCTGCTTTTTGCTTTTCCAATTCACTCAAATATTCATAAACCTGCTTAGCCTGAAAATCAAGATCCATAAATTCATTGGACGACTGAAACTCCTGAAGATTGATTTCTGCTGATTGCAAGGTGTCGCGAATAACGCCCAATTGCTCATTGATAAACCTAATTGTATTCTCAGCAATTACATTTTTCTTCTCAAGGCTTCGCTGAAGATAAACACTGGTAAGTTTATTCAGGAAGTTAACAGACTTTTGAGTGTTACTACCTTTTAACTTAATTTCCAGTATTGAAGCTTCTCGATTAATAGGCTCAATTTCAAACCCCTTAAAAGTTTTAGCAAGACTAAAATAGTCATTAAAAACAAACTGATAAGTATTCTCAATATCTTCTTCAGGAATAAATTTATCGTTTAAAACAACTTTAAATGTGTTATAAGAATTTGCAATTACATCACCAAATTTATAGGCTCTGTCAATTTTTATTTTTTCTGCTTCCTCTTCTTCAAATTCTTCTGTTGAAAAATTATAAAGTTTAATCAATTCGCTTTCAGCTTCAAGCCTAAACTCATTTTTATTAATGAACTTTAATGAGTATTTTAATCCAACAGCCTGCGAAATTGTTGTGTCAAAAACAATTTCAAAAGGTGCTTCCTGATAAAGTTCGGTAGAAATTAAGCCTTCATCAATAAAATAAGATACTTCAAAATCAAGTTCGCGGATAGTACGGTAAGTTAGTGAGAATGATATTAGTTTCCCAATTTCATTTTCAACATTTTGAGCACTATTACTCAAGCCAATACCAAGCAATGATGAAGGATCCATCATCGATTTATCGTCTTTTACAAGAACTGTTGTATTTACTTCATAAACAGGATTGGTATATTTATTGAATAAAAATGCAATAACTATAGTAACAAAGAGGGTTAGGGCAAATAAATACCAATATCGTACAAATTTAAAAAATAGGGCTTTTATATCAATATTTTCTTCTTGCTGTGCCTGTAATCCTTCAAAATTTTCTGTGGCCATTTTCTAATCTATTATTGGAGATAACTAAGTAGGAGAATTGTGGTTGAAATAAAACCAAAGATTACACCATAAGGGAAGTTAGCAAACGTAAACTGTTTTCCCTTAACTGGCTGAACGTAAACAATGTCATTGGGTTTAAGATAATAATAATCTGAGAGAAGTAGATCTCTTTTTGTCATATCAATATAAGTAACCTCTGAGCCTGTTTTCGTTTGACGGATGATTGCTATCTTATTCTTATTAGCAAAATCTGTTAAATCACTCGCCATCGAAACTGCTTGAAAAATATTAATGCTAGTTTGGTAAATTTTATACTGACCCGGCCGCCTAACCTCTCCAAGCATTGTAATATTAAAGTTAACAAGCTTTACAATAACAACAAACTCCTTTAAGTATTCATGCAAACGTATTTTTATCTCCGATTTAACCTCTTCAATATTTAGGTTTTTTACAAATATTTTTCCGGTCATTGGAAAGTCAAGATAACCATCTTCCTCAATAGTATAACTGTTAAGGTAAATAGAAGCATCGTTGTTTAACTGTGTGGTACCGTAAGCAGAACTAAGTGGATTTAACAACATTGTTGTTTGTTCATCCAAACTCACAACGCGAATAAATAAGTTATCGCCCGGCTGTACCCTATAATCAATTTTGCGTTCGTTGTTAAATGTCGACAGTGTATCAGCATCATCCTTCACCTGCATATAAAGCATCTTTTTTTGTGGGATGCATGATGAAAACAAAAAAGCAATAACCCCAAAAAGGATTAATGATTTAAAACTTAAAAATAAAAATCTGTTCATGAAAAAAATCTATCAGTTGTTTTTACTAAGGCTTTGGTATGATTGCGGCAAATTTAGTCCTTTTTTATTAACACGAAAATAAATTATGAATTAAAATCATATGCCCATTTAAGGTAAATAGCACCCCATGTAAAACCACCTCCAAAGGCTGCCAAAACAACGTTGTCACCTTTCTTCAGTTTGCTTTCCCACTCATGTAAACAAAGTGGAATTGTTCCGTTTGTTGTGTTGCCATACCTCTGAATATTAATCATTACCTTTTCCTTTTCAAGCCCCATGCGACGTGCAGTTGCTTCAATAATCCTAAGGTTAGCTTGGTGAGGGACTAAGTAGGCAATATCTTCTGATTTTAAATTGTTTCTTTCCATAATTTCAACAGAAACATCGGCCATATTTGTAACTGCAAATTTAAATACAGCTTGTCCTTCCTGATAAATATAATGTTCGCGAGCATCAACAGTTTCATGCGATGCAGGTTTAGCAGAGCCTCCTGCTTTTTGGTGCAGATGGACTCTGCCAGCACCATCGCTATATAATGCTGAATCTAATATTCCCACATTTTCAGTTGTTGGCTCAAGCATTACTGCTCCACCACCATCACCAAAAATAATACATGTTGTCCTATCTGTGTAATCAACAATCGACGACATTTTGTCGGCACCAACAACAACAACTTTTTTATATTGCCCTGACTGAACAAATTTACTAGCAGTTTCCAGTGCATAAATAAACCCTGAGCATGCAGCGTTTAAATCGAAACTAAATGCATTTTTTATTCCTACTTTATCTGAGATAATATTTGCAGTTGCAGGAAATTGCATATCAGGGGTTACTGTAGCACAAATTAAAAGATCAACCTCTTCTGGCGAAGTATTGGTTTTTTTCAATAATCCTTTGACTGCTTCTGTACCTAAATCAGAAGTCCCTTTCCCTTCTCCTTTCAGAATGTGGCGTTCGCTGATTCCGGTACGTGTAAGTATCCATTCATCAGTAGTATCCACCATTTTTTCTAATTCTTTGTTATCAAGAATATAGTCGGGAACCCAGGCATTAATGCCAGTAATTGCAGCATTTATTTTTGTCATCCTAAATATTTTATATTTCTAATTACAATTTGCAAAAGTACTAATTTAACATCAGCACCTTCCTAAATGGTACATTAACACACAAAACCCCCGCAATATTAATTACGGGGGTTTTATGTTTTTTTATTTTAAATCATCAAAAACAAAATCCTTATTCTGATTTTGATTCTTCCATTACAAGCTTGCCTTTATAATACAAGTCGCCATCAACATAATATGCACGATGGTAAACATGAACCGTGCCCGTAGTTGGACAAGTTGCCAACTGTGGTGCAGTTGCCTTGTAATGTGTCCTTCTTTTATCTCTTCTGGTCCTTGAAATCTTTCTTTTTGGATGTGCCATTTTTCTATTTCTTTATATTATTTCTTACTAAGTTTTATACCTTTTAAAGCATCCCAACGGGGATCTGTTTTTGGTTTGGAGTATTTATTAATTCTATCAATTATTTCAGTATCACATCCGCTTTCCCCAAACTCATCCACAGGATGAACCTTTTTTACAGGGCCTAACAAACTAATAAATTCAAAAATGAATTGCCTTAAATCAATTCGGTTTTCCTTTACCGGAATTATAATTACATCTTCTGATTCTTCCAGAAATTCATTCCCAAATTTTACAAACAATTTGTGTTGTCCATCAATTTTATGATTAAAAAATCCCAGACAACGGTCGCATTGCAAATTCAGTTCACCAGTAATATTAAAATCAAAAATCAACATGTTTGATTCCTTAAGCAAATTAACAATAATATTTGCTTGACCTGAAACGTTTTCAAAATACTCAAAACCCTTAAAGAACTCATTCCTGATTTCAAACTTAAATACGTGATCTCCAACACTTAATCCCTTAAAAGGGATAACAAACTCTTCTACTGCCTTCACCTCGTTTAAAATTGGGCGGCAAAAATATATATAATAATCGTGATTTACAAATATTTATCAACAATCATATTTTATGTTATCCGTGCATATTATTACAAGTGTGAAATTATAAAATTTAAGACTAATTGCCGCATTTTTAAGTCACTGTCTTATTGTCTGATAGTCTACACTTTAAGGCCTAAATAGCAAGTGTTGTTTTGAACGAATAAAAATTAATTGATTACATCGGTTTTAATACTTAATAAACTAATTTTGCCCTGTTAATTAAAAAACAATACAATGTGGTTTAATAGATTTATTGCCTGGATGCTTCCATTAATGCCAAAAAATTTGGTTTGGATTTTTTCGAAAAGATATATTGCCGGACGCACAATTGAAGACGCTCTTAAGGTAGCAGAAGACTTTAATTCAAAAGGGATGATGGTAACAATTGACCTTTTGGGTGAATTTATTACCAAGTTAGATGAGGCTGTTGAAAACAAAAATACTTATCTGGAAATTATTGAAAAGACACAAAAAGCAGGAATCGATGGCAACTACTCATTAAAGCCTACAATGTTTGGTCTTTTGCTTGACAAAGAGGAATGTTTTAAAAATATCAGGGAAATTGTTGCAAAATCAGCTTCCTACAACAACTTTGTAAGAATCGACATGGAAGATTCGCAATGTGTTGATATGGAAATAGAGATATTTAGAAAACTAAAAGCTGAATTTCCAAAAAATGTTGGCTTGGTACTACAATCATACATGAAACGTACTCCATCTGATATTGAGAATATGTTGAATATGAATACTGTTGAAACGCCAATAAACTATAGGCTATGTAAAGGTATTTATGTTGAACCAGAGAATATTGCCTATCAAAAGTATGAAAAAATAAACAGCCAGTTTCTTATCAACCTTGAAACTATGTTCCAAAAAGGGATTTACCCTGGAATTGCAACCCACGATATCCCTTTGGTGGATGGCGCATATAAGTTAATTGAAAAATATAAGGTTCCTAAAGAAAAATATGAATTTCAAATGCTTTACGGAGTTACGCCATCACTAAGAAAATCCATACTTGATAAAGGGCATAGAATGAGGGTATATATCCCATTTGGCAAAGATTGGTTTGCATACTCAACCAGAAGGCTTAAGGAAAACCCAAGAATGGCTAGCGATATTATAAAAGCTATGTTTATTAGAGGCTAATTACTCTTTTTCTCTTTCTACATCTTAAAAAATCTTAAATATCTGCAATAACAGTACCTTATGCTAATCTATTTGGTTGCTGTTATCAGTTGGCTTGCATTTTTTTACTACTTTTGCACCTTCTAAAATCACAAATAAAAGCATAATGGAAAAAAAGAGAATTCTGTATGTGATGCAAGAAATAATGCCATATTTGCCTGAGTCACAAATGAGCAAAATAGGTCGGTTTCTACCACAAAAAACACAGGAAAGTAGAAAAGAGATTAGAACATTTATGCCAAGATTTGGCCTTATTAACGAAAGAAGAAATCAACTTCATGAAGTTATCAGGCTTTCGGGAATGAATCTTATTATTGATGATATTGACCACCCACTAATTATTAAGGTGGCATCCATTCAACAAGCAAGGATGCAGGTTTATTTTATTGACAATGAAGATTTTTTCAAAAGAAAATTTATCTTTCGCGACAAAAAAGATAAATTTTTCGATGATAATGACGAACGTACAATCTTCTTTTCAAAAGGTGTTTTAGAAACAGTGAAAAAACTTGGATGGGCTCCAGACCTGGTACATTGCCATGGATGGTTCTCCAGCTTGATTCCACTTTACCTTCGTACTACATATAAGGATAATCCTATTTTTTCAAACCTAAAAATAGTATTCTCTCTTTACAACGATAATTTTAAGGAATCACTTAAAAAGCAATTTATTGCAAAAATGAAATCGCCCGAAATGAATGATGCTGATCTGGCATATTTTGCCGATGCGAATTTTATGTCTTTGTACAAGAGTGCCATTGATAATTCTGACGCCCTAATAATAGGAAGTGCAGATGTAAATCCTGAATTGCTTGAATACGCTAAGGCGTCAGGCAAACCTATTTTGGATTACGAGGAGAGAGAAGATTACCATATTCCCTATAATGAATTTTATGATAATATCATTGGTAAGGAGTAAAAATTCAAAACTCCCTTTTTTATTTACTTTTCTGATAATTATTGTTTTGGCATTTACATCATGTGTGAAAAGCCCTAACAAAATTGGCGCAGAAATAATGCCTGAAAATAGCAAATTAAAGGCAAGCTGGACCGACACAACCTCTGTTTATGCATTTACAGAAATTATCGATTCTGTTAGGAGCGATGAATTAAGTTACAACTATTTAGGCAGCATTGTTGATCCAGTATTTGGTAGTACGATTGCCGGAATTTATACTGAGTTTAGTCTTTCTTCATTAAATCATGATTTTGGCCCAAACCCACAGGTAGACTCCCTAATACTTCAATTTGCTTATCGAGGGTACTATGGCGATACAAATTCAACACTTATTGCCCATGCATACGAAATGGCTGAAAATATTGAGTTGACGAGTGAATACTTTTCAAATTTGATTTTGCAACAATATCCTGAAGATTATTTAAATTATTCCTTTTTACCTAAACCAAACGACTCAACTCAGGTTATTGATACTGTTGCAGGAGACACAAATATGTTTGGCGCAATTCAAAAGTTTAATTTAAGTCTCTATAATCCAGGTCTGGCAAATAAACTAATAAGTGTTACTCCAGAGGATAGCATAATGTACAAACCAAGCAATTTCAGGGAATTTTTTAAAGGTCTTTATATTATTACAGAACCTAAAGATGAAAATGGTATTTTACTTCGGTTCAGCCTTGCTGATGGGGGTTCAGGGCTTGTTATGTACTACAAAAATGATACTGCCGATTCATTAAAATATGGATATCCAACTGTAACTACTCCTAAAGTAAACAGATATGAGAATAATTACTTTGCTTCAGAAACTGATTTTAAAAATCAGGTAGTTAACGGAGATACTTTACTTGGAATTAATAAATTTTACGTACAGGGGTTAGCTGGTGTTCGAAGTGTAATAAAATTTCCAACACTTCGTGAATGGTCTCGAAAAGGTAATTACTCAATTAATGAAGCAAAACTTATTTTTACTGGCTTAGAGGAAGAACCCTATAATGGTGCTCCGGCTGCTTTACTTTTGGTAAAAGCAAATGAAGACGGCACTCAAGAAATTCTAGAAGACCAATATGAAGGGGAAACTTTTTTTGGAGGAGTGTACAATAGTAGTTCACGGGAATATGTTTTTCGGATAACCAATCATTTGCAAGAACTGATTGCCGATACTAGTTTAACTGACTATGGTCTTTATGTTTATACTAATGCAAATTCCATAAATCCAAAGCGATTTATTTTTAATGGTAACGAATCTCTTAATGATACCATTAAACCATTTAGGCTGGAAATGGTTGTTTCTGACTTGAATTAAATAATCTCTGTTTTTTTATCAATTAATGTTTGTCCAAGAATAAATTATAATATTTTTGCTCATAATTATATTATTACTAATAGAATAACTATGTGTGGAATTGTTGCTTATCTAGGGGAAAAACAAGCATTCCCTATTTTAATTAAAGGTCTTCAACGCCTCGAATACAGAGGTTACGACAGCGCTGGTGTTGCATTGCTAAATGGTGACATTGCAATTCATAAAACTAAGGGCAAAGTATCTGATCTTCAAGATTATGTAAAAGGGAAGAAAACTGATGCCACGGTTGGTATTGCACACACACGCTGGGCTACCCATGGCGAACCTAACCAACAAAATGCCCACCCTCATTTTTCGCATAAGCAATCGCTGGCAATAATCCACAATGGAATTATTGAAAACTATGCTCCCTTAAAAGAAGAACTTATCAACCGAGGTTATCGGTTTAAATCGGATACCGATACTGAAGTGTTGATTAATTTAATAGAAGACATAAAAATTAAGGAAGAAGTTTCTTTGGAAGAAGCTGTTCGCATTGCACTTAATCAGGTAATTGGGGCTTATGCAATAGTTATTATTTCAAACGATAAACCTGACGAACTAATTGCTGCAAGAAAAGGTAGTCCTTTAGTTATTGGTATTGGCGACAACGATTTTTATATTGCATCTGATGCAACACCCATTGTTGAATACACTAAAAATGTGGTTTATCTTGAAGATGAGGAAATAGCCTACCTTAAAAAAGGTGAAGAATTACAGATTAAAACCATCAAAAATCAGAAAAAAACCCCTTATATCCAAGAACTGGAATGGAATCTGAGTAAACTTGAAAAAGAAGGCTACGAACATTTCATGCTTAAAGAAATATATGAACAACCCAGATCTATTCTCGACAGTATGCGTGGTAGGTTAAATGCCAAAAAGGGTATTGTTTCCTTAGGTGGAATAATCGACTACGAGCAAAAACTCCTAAAAGCTAAAAGAATAATAATGATAGCTTGCGGAACATCGTGGCATGCAGGCCTTGTGGGGGAGTATTTATTTGAAGACTTGGCACGAGTGCCTGTTGAAGTTGAATATGCTTCTGAGTTCAGGTATCGCAATCCAATTATAAATGAAGACGATGTAGTTATTGCAATTTCTCAATCGGGCGAAACTGCCGATACACTTGCTGCCATAAGTCTTGCAAAGGAAAAAGGTGCTACAATATTAGGTATTTGTAATGTGGTTGGATCATCCATTCCCAGAACAACCCATGCGGGTTCTTACACCCACGCAGGGCCCGAAATTGGAGTAGCATCAACTAAGGCCTTTACTTCACAAGTAACGGTTTTAACACTAATGGCACTTAGGTTGGCTCAAATTAAAGGTACTATTCCAAAGTCGAGATTTATGCAATTACTTGCTGAAATGGAGACTATTCCTGGCAAAGTAGAGAAAACCCTTAAGAGTGCTGCAAAAATTATAGAAATCTCTGAAAAATTTCAGGGAGTAAGCAATTTCCTTTATTTAGGACGGGGTTATAATTTTCCGGTTGCTCTTGAAGGTGCACTTAAGTTAAAGGAAATTTCATACATTCATGCTGAAGGCTACCCAGCAGCAGAAATGAAACATGGTCCGATTGCCTTAATCGATGAGAATATGCCTGTAGTATTTATAGCTCCACACAAAGGCATTTACGAAAAGATAGTAAGCAATATTCAGGAAGTGAAGGCAAGAAAAGGTGTCGTTATTGCAATTGTAACCGAAGGCGATAGTGTTGTGAAGGGCATTGCTGATTACACCATAGAAATTCCTGAAACAGAAGAAATTTTTACTCCTATCCTTGCTTCAGTACCCTTGCAAAAACTGGCTTACCACATTGCTGTTCTACGTGGTTGCAATGTCGACCAGCCCCGAAATCTTGCAAAATCAGTAACTGTTGAATAAATCTTTTCTTCCTGACTCCTGATTCCTGACTTCTGATTCTTCTATCTTGATTCCTGACTTAATTCATAAACAGCCCTTTTAAAAGTAGTATCAATTTTGTGGTAAACTGGGTAAAATCCTTCATCGTCAAGAATATTTCTACCAATAAAGGCTTTGAAAAGAGTCTTTATCTTTTCTTTGGAGTATTCAATATTTTCATTTGTAGGTTCAATACCTTTTTCTTTGGAAAATTCTACCAACTGCTCATACTCTGAATCTTTCATTTCAAACCCTTTATCAAAAGTTTTATAGTTTTTGAATTTTTGTAGTGAAGTTCTGTTTTTATCAGTGTAATCAAATGCATATTGAAATACCAAACCTCTGTTTGCCAAAACATTGTAATACAAATTAAGACTATCGGTAATAAGAGGAACATAAATATCCGGCATTATTCCGCCACCACCATAAACAATTTTCCCTCCCGGTGTTTCGTATTTAAGCGAGTCGTTAAAATGAATACTGTCGGCATTTTGCATTTCTCCGTTTTGATATCTATGAAACGATTCTGAATAATAGTCGTCGAAACTATCCTTAGAGTATGGTTTTTGAATGCACCTTCCTGTAGGCGTATAATATTTTGAAACCGTTAGCCTTATGGCCGATCCATCGGGCAAACTCATCTGCTCCTGAACAAGGCCTTTTCCAAACGAACGACGACCAATTATTGTACCTCTATCATTATCTTGTAGGGCGCCAGCCACAATTTCACTTGCCGAGGCTGAACCTTCATCAATTAAAACTACAACCCTCTGTGTTTTAAATATTCCTTTACCATCTGCAAAAGCATAATTTTTAGGTCTGTTTTTCCCTTCCGTATAAACAATTAATTCACCATCGTTTAAAAACTCATCGGCAATATCTATGGCAGCATTTAAAAATCCACCCGGATTACCTCTAAGGTCTAGAATCATTTTTTTCATCCCCTTTTCACTCAAATCTTCCATGGCATCAACAAATTCGTCATAAGTTGTAGCCGAAAATTTATTCAATTTAACATAGGCAATCTCATCATCAACCATGTAAGCAACATCAAGACTGTAAGTTGGAATTACATCGCGAATAATTGTAAAATCCATTAACTTGGGAACTCCTCTTCTATAAATGGAAATGTCAACCTCTGTTCCTTTAGGCCCTTTAAGTTTTTTGATAGCCAAATTATTTGTTAGTTCTTTTCCAACCAACAAAGTATCGTTTACCTCTACAATTCTATCTCCACCCATTAGCCCAACTTTTTCTGAGGGACCACCCGGAATAGTATTAATTACAGTTATTGTATCTTTTTCTATCCTGAACGAAATACCAATACCTTCAAAACTTCCTAAAAGGGGATCATTAATTTCATGAAAATCCTTGGCTGAAATATATGATGAATGAGGATCGAGTTTATCCAACATTTCCTTAATGGCATCCGACTCCAACTGGCTACGATCGACAGTATCGACATAATCCCGCTCAATGTAATCGATAATGTTATCAACTCTATTAATGCTGCCATGTCCGACAGGGAGCAATTTACTTTTCACCTTGCTATCACCCGACAACAATGATCCCAGAATAATTCCAATTATTAATACAAGTGAAAAAGCTATTGGCAAATATATTATAAGACGATGTCTTTGATTGTTCATAAATTTCTGTTTTAAAAATGCAAAAGTAAAAAAACGGATTTGCAATTTGAATTCTAATCGGTATTATGAATTAAATCTCCTTCTATCATCCTCTTTTCTACATTAATTCGTTTTGTTCCGCCGCTAAGATATCTTTCGATAAGCAAACTGGCAATTGGCGCTGCCCATTTTGAACCATAACCACCATTTTCTACAATCACCGATAAGGCAATCTGAGGATTATCAACCGGAGCATAGGCTATAAATAATGAGTGGTCTTCGCCATGCGGATTTTGAACTGTACCTGTTTTCCCTGCCTGACTTATGCTATCCATTTTATACCAACGTGCAGTTCCATGCTTGCCCTCAAAAACTTCAATCATGGCTGCTTTTACAATTTCAAAATATTTAGGCTTAATGCTTGTATTGATCTTTGTACTATACTTTGTTTTCAAACTATCAACATCCTCCATTTGTTTTAAAAAATGTGGTTTATAATAAAACCCGCTATTAGCAATTATTGCCACCATATTTGCCAATTGTATTGGCGTTACTAGAATTTCACCTTGACCTATAGCCAACGACCTTACTGTTAAGGCATTCCAACTACCACGATAAACTTTATCAAAATATCCTTTGGTAGGTATATTTCCGGAAACCTCGAATGGAATGTCAGTTTTAAACTTTTTTCCAAAACCAAAACTAACAACATTTTCATACCAGGCCTGATAACCTTCATGTGAGTTCTTATACTTTGGATTAGTTAAGATACTTTTAAATGTATTCCAGAAATATGGGTTACACGATTGAGTAATTGCATCGTCAAGATTTAAAGGTGTAATGTGATTGTGTGTACATTTTATGGGTTTTGTAAGCGGCCCTTTACATGAAAACTCTGTACTTCGTACAATTGCTCCTTCTTGCAAAGCAACTAGTGCATTAATCATTTTAAAAGTAGAGCCCGGCGGATAAGTTCCACCTATTGCCCTGTTTAAAAGTGGCTTCAAAGTATCCTTCAACAAAGCACCATAATTTTCCGACCTTTTACGTCCGATCATTAAATTTGGATCGAAGCAGGGGCTACTTACAAGGGCGAGTATTTCGCCACTTTGGGGGTCGATGGCAACAATACTTCCTTTTTTATTTTGCATAAGTTGCTCGGCATACCACTGTAAATCGGCATCAATACCAAGTATCAGATCTTTGCCCGGTATGGCAAGTGTATCGTATTTCCCATCCTGATAACTCCCTTGATTACGATTGTAAACATCAACTTCAATTAATTTGCTTCCCTTTTCACCTCTTAGGTAATTTTCGTAATATTTTTCAATCCCCGATTTTCCAATATAATCGCTTGCCCTATAAAAACCATCCTTCTCAATTTCCCTTCTATTTACTTCACCAATGCTACCAAGCAAATGACCAGCTATGGGTAGGGGATATTTGCGTAA
>Ga0164318_10003245_pt1 | contig 15370 bp, 10 predicted proteins | sample GuaBasSedimGuay9_FD_113734 | JGI IMG/M metagenome (GOLD analysis project Ga0164318, IMG submission 113734) | Subseafloor sediment microbial communities from Guaymas Basin, Gulf of California, Mexico - Guay9, Core 4571-4, 0-3 cm | ecosystem: Environmental > Aquatic > Marine > Hydrothermal vents...
GAAAAGGCGGAAATATCCCGCCGGGCCCTGGAAGAATTCCTGCTGGAACTTCTGACCGTGCTGGATCACTTTGAGCTGGGCCTCAGCGCCGCCGAACAGCACCGGGTACAGGATTCCATCCTGGAGGGTTTCCGCCGCGTACATCAGCAGCTGATGCGGCTTCTTGAGAAGTACGGCGTAAGGCCGATAGAGTCCGTCGGTAGGAATTTCGATCCCCGCATCCATGAGGCTGTCGCCCATATTCCTTCCGAGGAGCATCCGGAGAATGTGATCGTTGCCGAGACGCGGAAGGGGTACACCATCGGCGACCGGCTGCTGCGGGAAGCGCGTGTAGTCGTCTCCGCGGGGCCGCCGCAGGAGGAGAAGCAGGAGGACTCCGGGGCTGAGGAGTGACGCCGGTGACCGACAGGGATTACTACGAGATTCTGGGCGTCAGCCGGGATGCCTCCGAAGAGGATATCAAGAAGGCCTACCGGCGGCTGGCGCTGAAGTACCACCCCGACCGGAATCCGGGTGACAAAGAGGCCGAAGAGAGATTCAAGGAGATCACCGAAGCCTACGAGGTGCTCAGCGATCCTCAGAAGCGACGCCAGTATGACCAGTTCGGTCGTCGCGCCTTTGCTCCCGGGGGAGCGGCCGCCGCGGCCGGGACGGCGGGCTTCGGTCTGGATCTGGACGAGGCGCTGCGGGTATTCATGGAGGCCTTCGGAGGGTCGGGCAGTATCTTTGATGACTTTTTCGGTATGGCGAGGGGTACCCGGACCCGGCGGGCGCCCGATCGCGGTGCGGATCTGCGCCTTGATCTGGAGGTGGATTTTGAAGAGGCTGCTCTGGGGAGCGAGCGTGAGGTATCCTACTCGGTCCTGCAGGAATGTGCCGCGTGCGGCGGCAGTGGGGCGGCGCCGGGCAGTCGCCCCCAAGTGTGTCCCAATTGCAGGGGCACGGGTGTAGAAGTCCGCGGCAACGGTTTCATTCACATCCGCCAGACCTGTTCGGTATGTGGCGGCAGCGGCCGCGTGATCGGCGCTCCGTGCCCGCGTTGCCGGGGTGAGGGCCGCGTTCAGGCCCGCCGTACCATTAAGATCAGAATTCCCCCGGGGGTGGAAACCGGATCACGTCTGCGGGTACGTGGTGCGGGTGAAGGTGGCAGGCACGGTGCGCCACCCGGGGATCTTTTCGTGGTCATTCACGTGCGGCCGCATGATCTGTTCGAGCGGCACGACCTGCATACCTTCTGCGAGGTTCCGGTACCTTTTCACATCGCAGCGCTGGGAGGCGAAATCCGGGTGCCGACGATCCACGGCTACACCCGGTTGAAGGTTCCCGCGGGAACGCAGAGCGGAAGAATGTTCCGCTTACGTGGAATGGGGATCCACGCCGGTGGTCGCAAAGGGGATCATCACGTGCGGGTGCAGGTGGCGGTGCCGGATCGCCTCAGCGCCGAGCAGCAGCGACTCCTGGCACAGTTCGGGTCCTCGTTCAGTGAATCGCAGATCAGTCGCCTGCGGGAAACTTATCGCAAGGCCGACGCTTTCTACGAGCGCAAGAAAGCTTTGGGCAAATAAGGCTGCCACCATGCCCGCGGTCAGGCTCCCGGCGGCGGGGGGCGCAGCGGCGTGTAGGCGCGTTCTTTTTCCGGAGTAAGGCCCGACGGCAGGCCGACGATTTCCACCAGGCGCTCCAAAAGCTTGTCCAGCCGCTCTCCGCAGCGGGCGGCTACCTGGAGCACATCCTGCTGGTCATTGTTTATGTCCCCCAGGTGACGGGCGAGAAGCATTCCCACCGCGCAGTTTATCGCTGAAAGGGACTGGGCCAGTTCCTGGGCGATCTCCGCCAGCAGCTCCAGCATCGCCCGGCGTGAGAGCCGGATCTTCTGGCGCTCCGCCTCTTCCACGCCGATCAGTGTTTCCTCCTGGGCAGCGAGCTTTTTCTCCAGTTCCCCGATTCTGGCTTCGGTGCGGTCAGCGGCGCGTTCGACCTCGTTACCGATCCGTTCCATGACCTGACGCAGCTCGGCGCTCTTACCCTCGGGAGCCTTCATCAGCTCGTCCAGCTCTTCCAGCAACGCCGCCAGCGCACCGATTCCGCTGGGAATTCTGAGTTCCATACCTGAGGGGGCGGAAGAACGGATGCTGCTGACGACCAGTTGCGACCAACCGTCGGGAGAGAGACCGCTCTCTATGAGACATCGGGCCAGGGGGTCGTCTGGTGACAGAGCCTGTTCGCCGCGCCGCTTGATATAGCGCCGGATGCGGTCTTCGGCTTTCTTCAGAGCCGACATCCGCTTGACGTATTCACTGGCGAGTGAGTCCACGTCCAGTTGTTCCACCATGTCGCTGACCGCTTCGGAAATGGCCTCCAGCTCACCCGGAGACAGCTCGCCGGCAACTCCCCGCAGACGATCAAGTATTTCTTTCTCGAGGAGAAGCAGCGTTTTGCGGATGATCCGGCGTCCTTTCTGGCTGGAAGCATGCCGGGTGGCGAGCAGTCCGTCGAAAGTGCGCCGCAGGCAGCCGATAACGATGTCCGCCAGAGTCTCGCCTTCGGCCAGTCCGGTGGTGCGCTGGCGGATGGCAGTGGCCTCCATTATCAGCTCGGCCAGCCGGCTGGCGTCATCGGCGGCGTCTTCCATGGTCTTCAGGGGTTCTTTCTCCAGGGTGTCCGTATCGCCCTTGAGGAAGGCCAGAATCTGCTGAACCATGGGCAGGGCGCGACGGACGGTTTCTTCTTCCTCACGGTCCACTATTGCCTGGCTCTCAGTGACTCGTTCGTACTTCACCCGTTCGGCGAGGATGTAGCGCAGGTCCTGCTGCTGCATCCGCCGGAGTACCGCATCCGGCCCTTCATCCTCAGGCGGCGGCGTGGCCAGTATCTCAATGAAACGTCTGAATTCCTCCCGCGGCATGCCCCGCAGAAGCGAAAAGCCCGCCACCTCCAGGCGGTGCAGGCGGTCAGCCAGCATACGGATGAACGGATTACGGAGGTCGGCAGGCTTCCCTTCGACCAGCAGGTCTCTTTCCGCCACGCTGATATTGATCCGCGAGACCGGCTTCATCATCTCCTCAAAGGCACGATAGCAATCATCCACGGCGGCTTCCGCCAGCGGGTGATGTAGTCCGTACAGTGTGGCGTTACTGATCGCCCGTCCTGCCAGACGAAGAAACTCGTGCGCCTGCTCCGGGCTGACCTTGGCCTCGGCGGATTTGCCCGATTCCGCCGGCGATGACGGCCGGCCGGAGGGCCTCTCTTTCTCAGGGGGAGTCATTTTCCAGCAGCCGGACCGGGTGGAAACAGAAAGGCTCCCTCATTGGGCAGGCGATCTACGCATTGGTCGCCTTCCCATGCCTCGACGACGAATTTCCACCGGTCATGCGAAATAAATGCCGGGCTCAGTATTTCCAGCTTGACGCTTTTTTTCCGGACCCGAAGCTGCCGTACGGTGAACGGGGTGCTTTCGAGCTGAGGGATACGCGGAACCGTGAGCGCTTGCCACTTGCGGTGGGCAGATGAATAGGTCGCTACGATGTACAAATCAATCCCGATCTCCTTGACAAAATCGTCTCCGGTTGTGGCATCGTCGTCCAGATCCAGAAAAAATTTCCATCCCGAACCATCCGCAGGCGACTTGGGCGGTTTTTCCTTCAAGGGGATGACAAATCGGATCAGGTTGGACGATTTGCGGGATACTTCTACGCTTGTCAGGTCATAAGTGCCCGCCGCCGACCCCACCAGCATATCATTAGTCGGATCGGTGAAGATATGAGTTTCGGCTGCGCGGGCTTCCCCGGCCGCCATCACTGCCAGAAGGATGGCGCCGCCACCCGCCAGTACATGCGATCTCATCTCGGTTTCCCTCCCGTGCGCCCCCTCAGAATCATTATAAACCCCGAGGTGACCACTGCAGTCAATATGATTCTCTGCCGGTCCTCCGCAACAGCGGCCGCCAGGCCGGGCACCCGGCTGCCCTATCGTCAATGCAGAAAGTGACGTATACCGGTGAAGGCCATGGCGATTCCGAACCGGTCACAGGCTGCGATGACTTCCTCATCCCGCCGTGACCCGCCCGGCTGCACGATATAGCGGATACCGGCCTGGGCGGCATGCTCGATGCTGTCGGCGAAGGGGAAAAAGGCATCGGAAACCAGCACCACCTCGCGCATGATGCGGTTGGCAAATTCCTGTGGAGATGAGCCGTAGGCGTCCGCCTTGTACATGTTGTCAATATTCTGCAGTGCGCGCGCGAGAGCCAGCTTACGCACGGCGTCCACCCGGTTGGGTTGCCCCGCACCCATGCCCAGCAGCATGAACTGGCCGGGTTCATATTCGCGGACCACCACTACTGCGTTGGACTTTACGTACTTGCATGCCCGGATGCCGAATTCCGCCAGGGGCCGTTTCACGTCCGGGAAAACCTGTTCGGTAGGAACCATCCACTGGGCAATGAGCGCTGTGTCGCGACTCTGCACCAGGAGGCCACCGCCGATGGACCGCAGATTCCATCCCGCCTCGGCCGGCCGGGGCGGGCCCGGCAGCTTCAGCAGCCGGACGTTCTGCCGCCGGGTGAGAATTTCCAGAGCCTCCGGCAGAAAATCCGGTGCGATCAATACCTCTACGAAGCGGTCCTGGAGGAATTCCGCCGCCTCGCCGTCAACCGCTCGGGAGAATGCAATCACGCTGCCGAACGCGGAAACCGGGTCGCCCGCCCACGCGGCTTCCAGCGCGCGGCGGACTGACTCGCCGGTGGCGTATCCGCAGGGATTACCGTGTTTGACGATCGCTACGGCGGTATGCGGCGCCAGCTCGCTTACCGCCGCCAGGGCCGCGTCGCCGTCCATGTAATTGTTGTAGGACATCTGTTTGCCGTGAAGCTGCTCCGCTTCCAGCAGGGACGGGGAAACGGTATCCTCCCGCGCATACACGAAGCCCTGCTGGTGCGGATTCTCGCCGTAGCGCAAAGCGGTTCCCTTTTCCCCGAACACGGCCAAAAAAGGAGCTTCTTCGCCCGCCTGCTCGGAGAGATAACGGGCGATCGCGGCATCATATTTGGCCATCCGCGCGAATACCTTCCGCGCCAGTCGGCGGCGCAGTTCCAGGGTGGTGTTTCCCGAGGAGCGGACCTGTTCCAGCACCACGGGATAGTCTTCGGGATCAATTACCACGGTCACATGGGCATGATTCTTGGCGGCCGCCCGGACCATGGTGGGCCCGCCGATGTCGATATTTTCCATGGCCTCCTCGAAGGATACCCCCGGCCGGGCAACCGTCTGCTCAAAGGGATAGAGATTCACGCACACCAGGTCCACCGGCCTGATTTGGTGCTTCTGCAGAGCAGCGGCGTGGCTGGAATCATCCCGGCGGAAGAGAATCCCGGCATGGATGGCCGGGTGCAGGGTCTTTACCCTGCCGTCCAGAATCTCAGGGAAGCCGGTCAGCTCCGAAATGTCCGCGACCGGAATACCGGCCTCGCGCAGGGCACGCGCCGTGCCCCCGGTAGAGATGATTTCGATGCCCGCTGCGGCCAGTCCCCGGGCGAAATCCACGATTCCGGTCTTGTCGTGAACGCTCAGTAGTGCCCGCTCGATGCGTTCCCCTTTCATCGGAATACGACTCCTCTTGTTTTTTCCCTGCAGGTGATACCGGCAGTCTAATACGGGCAGTGTACGGCGGTCAGCTCAAAAACGCCGCCGGGTTGCATCCGGGCATAAAAAATAGACTTACGCTCACATCTGGCACAGAATCCGGTAGAGGTGCAGGTGGCGGGGAGGCGCATTCATGCGGGATGGAGGACCGGCCAGTGCCGATAGTTTCCGCGTTCGCCTGGCGGCCGAGATACAACGGTTATGCCAGGCCGGCGAAACTGCGCGACTGCGCATACTGCATGAGGACCGCCTGGGAATGGTGGTCATCGAAGACGGCCGGCTGGTACACGCACAGGTCCTCGATACCGCGGGCGAGGCCGCGCTGGAGGAGATCTTCACCTGGGAAGGTGCCGCGTGGGAGACTCTGTACGGGTTTCGGCCGGCAAAACGGACCATAACCCGGCCTTACCAGCAAGTACTCCGCGATCTGGTTCAGGGCACGCGGATGGCTGTGGCGGCCCCCCCGGAAATCGAGACGGCTCCGCCTGCGGCGGAGGCGGAAGCTGCGCCACCACCGATGCAGAGACCCCGCCGCCTGCTGTTGGCCGCATTGGGAATTGCGGTCGCCGCTGTGGTGGTGTGGTTCATCGGGCAATTGGAAAAAAGGCGCGGGGCCATAACCCGGGCGGTGCATTGGACGGCCCGGCATGTGGAGACCAGGGTGACGCCTCCGCCGGAGACAGCGGCACCTCCCCCGTCAATCACTCGCGTGGTTTCCACGGTATTCGACGATCTCGGTCCTGAATGGATGTTGCTGGAAGCCTACCATATCTGGCTGCCGGTGTTTTCCACCTCGGCGGTGAGTGTGCTGGTATCGCGTGACGTATTTTCCGCGTTGTCCGGCTCAGGCGGCTGGGTCGAGCTGATGGGGCCTTTCGGAGCACGCATCGGAGCCCGAGCGTTCGCGGTCCGCTCTCCATATCGTCGGACGATCTATCTGCGGCCGTCCATGGCGGAAGCTCTGGGCATAAGCGCGGACGGCATTTCGCGGGTGGCCCTGCGTGCGGTACGCTGGCCCTCTTCTTCTCCCGGCATGGCCGATGTGGAGTTCACTTTTATCCGGCGACTGCCGGAATCCTACTGCGAGCATCCCCTGGTGGCCGGGTTGGCCCTCGCGACACTTCTGCGCTACGGCCTCCGTCCCGGAATGCCTCTGCTGGCCGAGGGACCGGCCGGTTATCAGTCGCTGCGCATCCAGTTGATGGATCGCGGCAATCCGGCTGAGCTGTGGCTGAGCCGGCTAGCCCGGGAGGCATTGGGTGTGACCTCTCGGTGGACCCGGGTAGTCCTGCACATCCGCCCCACGGCGGAACTGTACCCCTAGCCGCAACCCCGTCGAACATCCAAGAATTCGGCGCTTACCTGCCCGAATCAGAACTTTATCAGCAGGCCTGCGTTGGCTCCGAACCCGTTCAGCTCGTTGTCCTCTTTTACTGAGATGGTCTCGCCTTCCACCTCGACTTCGTCAATGTCGAGCCAGGTATACTTGCCCTCGGCGAAGAGTGCCACGGCGTCCGACACGGAGACCTCCAGGCCCGCGATGGCGAAGTAACCGATCTCGTCATCCACGTCCACATCAAGCTCCTCGCCGTCAGCCTCGACGTCAATGTCCATGAAGTAGTAGCCGACACCACCGCCGCCGTATATGCAGGCCGTATCCTGAATGGCGAGTTCCACAATCAGATCACCTTCAACAGGGATGACCTCCAGATCAATGTCCGCGTCGTCTTCGTCATCGGTAAGGTCCGGGTAGTACGCCCCGCGTACCTCAAAGCACAGTCCGGGCGCCAGCTCGACCTTCAGCTTGGCACCTCCGCCGTAGCCGTCATCGAAATCGTCGGTGTTCCAGTAAGACCCGAAGACACCGATTCCGTTGCCAGCCCATGCGGTCTGCAGGCTGAGAGCCGCTATCACGGACGCGACGAGTATCCTCATACATCACCTCCTTGTCCTGTAAGCCGGCAGCCGACCTTCTCCCGGTCGCTGTCCCGGCAGCTTCAGGTTAGCGGGGCGAGCCGGGCATGTCAACAATCGTCGCCTGCCGTGTCGACCGGTCCGTAATTGTTCGGTATGCATCAGTTCAAACCGGAATGAGCCGACCCAGACAGGTGGCATAGATTACTGCGGTGACTTCGCGGGCTCCCGTAAGGGCCTGCAGCGACTCCGCATAGGCGCGGAGCTGCCGGCAATAGATTTCCGCAAGCCGCGCGCATTCCTCCTCGGTGATCAGGTTGGTTTTCCAGTCGAGGATCATCCACTCCGAGCCGTCGGCGTTGCGTTGGACCAGATCCATGAACCCCTCCACCGCGGTCTCTTCGCCGGCCAGGTGCAGGAAGGGCATCTCGCTTTCCACGTGGAGGCTCGGGTCCGCCAGCCGGGCAGCCAGCGGCGATTTGAGGAACAGGTTCCATTCCCGGCGCGCGCGGGGGATATCTGGAGAGGTGCGCAGCACTCTCCGGAAGTGTCCAGCCCATGCATCCCTGCCGGCGCCCCAAGGCATGGTTTCCATCAGACGGTGCCACCACGTTCCGTAGCGCCGGGCCGCCTCGGCGGCGCTCGGTTCGGTTGTCTCCCGCAGGAGTTCCGGCTCGTCCGGCGGCGCCTCCCGGGCCAGCATGGAAGGCAGAATCCGGCGTACGATGGCGCCGGAGGCGGCGCGGGCCGCCTCCAGCTCGCGGTCGGCCACGGGGACGGAGACGGGTTTCGGCCGGGAAGCCGGTCGGGTCGGAGTCAGCGGCAGGGCATGCGGCTCCGACGGCAGGCGTTCCAGCAGTTTACCCCCGTCCTCCCCAAGCAGCTCACCGAAGCTGAATGCGCCCCGCGAAGTGGAAAATGCTTCCCGATCGTCCAGGATCACCAGCGTGCGGCGGGCGCGGGTGAGGGCGACGTACAGCAGCCGCTGCATAGCCGCCCGGCGATGGCGGCGCAGGTGGTCCTGAACCTTGCGGTAGTCCTGCTTGTCCACCAGCACCACGGGCTGTCCCGATGCCCGCGGTTGCAGCAGGATGGGGTAGTCGGGAGATCGCGGGCGGGCCGGCCGGAAGAACATGGGCAGAATCACCACGTCCCATTCCAGCCCCTTGGCCTTGTGGCAGGTAAGGATCTGGACCGCCCCGGACTGTGGTGCGATCGCCTCGACCGGGGCATTGCGCGCGGCAAGCAGCTCCTGAACAAACTGAGCCAGCGAAAGCCCGCGCCTCTCTGCCTCGCAGGCCCGTCCCAGCAGGGTGTCGATCTGCTTTTCCGCCTCCGCCGGAATGGCGCATACCTCCGCCACGCGCTGGGGCAGAGCAGTAGCACCGATGACCCGCCCGACCGCCTCGCGCAACGGCAATCGCAGTACTTCAACTCGCAGATTCCGAAGCATGTCCAGGACGGCGTCCACCTCACCGGCCGAACTTCCCGAATCAGAAGGACGCCGATCTATCCGGAAGCGGTTCCCGTCCCCTTTGCAGTAGGCTGCCAGCCGGTCGTCGGAGATGCCGAAGATTTCGCGCAGTACCCCGACGCAGTTGAAGGTATCCGCCGGCACGGTGAGCACGCGCAGCAGCGCCGTCAGCCAGGAATAGGCCGGGTGATCCGCCAGCAGGGTGGCGGGGGAATGCACCTGCGTCCGCAGCCCCGCCTCTTCCAGTGCCGCGGCTACGGGATCCAGCCACTTGCGCTGCTGGCACAGTATCGCCACCTGCGACCAGTCGGATGCGCCCAGAGCCCGGTAGCCGCGGTCCGCCAGCCAGCGGGCCAGCCAGCGTGACTCGGCAGCGGTCGCTTCGCCCACCCGTATTCTTTTTTTTCCGGGGCCGGGAGAAGGAAGTTCGGGCCTCAGCCTGAGCACCATCCCGGGACCGTGGCCCGGCCGCGGTTCCAGCCGGACGAAGCGCGCCTGGGGTTCCGACTCCGGCAGGATGACGGGGCCGAGCTGATTGACCAGGGTGACCACGGCGGAGTCACAGCGGAAGGTTACTTCAAAGATGATTTCTTCTCCATGTGGAGAGTTCTCCAGGTAGCTGCGTACCCGGTCGTAATATTCCAGGTCGGCGCGATCCGGGTAGATGGATTGCTGCGGGTCGCCCACCATGCAGAACCGCCCGGGTCCGGGAGCGGGATCCGGCCGCCGCCTCCATCCGCAGGAGGCGTGCTCCGGACGGGTGATCTCGAGCAGGATGTCGAACTGGAGCGGATCAGTATCCTGGGCTTCATCCAGCAGCACGATGAGTTCCTGGCGACGCAGGCGGCGAAGTACTTCCGGCTGTTCATGCAACAGGCGGTGGGTGAGATAGATCTGGTCTGTATAGGTGAGGTAGCCGCGGGCGATACGGTAGGCGCGGTAGGCGTGCGCGATCTTCAGCGCGGCGGCCCAGGCAAGTCGGCCCACCCACACCTTCAAGGGATCCAGCGCGCGGGCGGCGGTGAGCTGGAATTTCTCGCCGCCCTTGTCCACCACCGGCAGCCCGCAGAAGCTTTCCGGCTGATTTTCGTGAATGTGGTACCAGGCGGCGATGATGTCCTTGAAGCGGCGGATGTTCGCCGCGCCCCGTCCCTGCTCCGGAAAGTGCAGAATGGGGGCGATATCCACCCGCGGCCGACTGCCGTATTCCGGCGGGGACCACCATGGCCGGGCGCTGCGTGCCAACCGGAAAATTTCTTCCATCCCCACATAACGCAGGCATTGTGCTTCCGGGCCGTCCAGAAACCGCGGTGCGGACGAAGCGTGCCGGACGAAGTCGTTCCAGAGAGCGTCTTCCGGCTGCAGAACATTGAGGCGTGACGGCAGGCCCAACAGGTGAGCGTTTTCCTGCAGCAGGCGCAGGCAGAAGCTGTGAATGGTTCCGAAAAAGGCCCGGTTGAACAGTGCCAGCACGCTGAAATCCAGGTGCCTGGCCACCATGGCGCTGCGCGCCCGCTGCTGCATCTCCTCGGCGGCCTTGTTGGTGTAGGTGACCACCACCAATTGCGCGAGCCGCCGGGTGCCGGTGCGCTGATCACGTTCCGCCAGCGCCACGATCCGGTCCACCAGGGCGCGCGTTTTGCCCGCGCCTGCCGGTGCGATCACTGAAAAATTGCGGTCCAGCTCGGCGCGGAAGCGTTCCCTTATTTCCGCGTCCCGGGGAACCGGTTTGCTGTCGGCCGCCGCACTCATTCTGCGTTCTCTTCGTTCTCCTGGGGCGCGGACAGCGCCGGATGCGTCAGTCTCCACTTGGATTCCAGTACTTCGGCGGGTACCGCCAGCGTGGCCAGAGGATATTCCGGCGAATACCCGTACTCGGATCTGATCTCGCTGCGCATGCCGAAAATCCCTTCCTCCTGCATGCGGACAAGTTCCTCCAGTATTTCGGTATGCCGCAAGGCATCGGTCCGGGATACGGACGGTTCCATATCGTAGCCGGGTTGCAGAATGGAAATCCGCACCTCGGCCGCCCGGGGAACCGCCAGAGCGTACAGAATCAGTTGCAGCCCCTCTCCGTTGCGCAGCATGCGCGGCAGCTTCGCAGGGGTCAGGGGTTGGCTGCCTCGGCCGGTCTTGAAGTCCACAATCCAATAGGAGGGCTCCTCTTCTGCAGAGGGTCGGCTCTGCAGAAGAAGATCAACCCTGCCGCAGAGGTAGAGCTTGCGGTGGTCGGGAGCTGTCCAGCAGGCATTTTCCGGTACCGGCCACTCCGCAAAGGCGGTCGGCCATTCCGGCAGGTATCCGGCCAGAACCTGCGCGAACTCCCCCGCCAGCGTGCGCGCCTGATTGCAGACCGACTGCGCCGGCACCGGCAGATGCTGTCCGGCATTCCGGTAGACCTCCTGCATCCAGGTAATTGTCTTGCGGGCCTCCTCCTGTACCGCCGATCTCAGCAGGCTCGGCGGAGGGCGCTGCGCATGATCCGCGGCCAGGCGCCGGATAGCGCCTGCCAGCCATTGATGTACCAGGCTGCCCACCATCACCGTCCAGTGTTCCCGGTCCAGATCCGGCAGCGCCCGACCTACCCCCAGAACGCGCCTCATCCATACCAGCGGCGGATGCTGCAGGGCTTCTTCCCATTCCTTGCAGTGCAGACGAATCGGGCGCGGCGGCGGGCTTTTCAGGCAGAAGGAATACTCATCGAACGGCCGGGACGGATCGCGGCGGCGGCGGAAGGCGAGAGCGGTCTGCCGCGGCGGAGGTACCGAGGGGCCGGCCTCGTCCTCCGCCGGCACGTTGAGCCGGACGCCGCCCTTCAGGAACGCTTCCGTCCCGGACTGCAGCCGGTCGAGTTCCTCTTCGGTCAAGGCCCGCGACGTGCAGCAATAGTAAAGGCTGCTCATAATGTCGCCAGGTACCCGGCGGCGTGACGGATCCTGTTCGTCGGCGCGGGAACAGGTCAGATGGACCGACCGGCGGCAACCTTCCAGAAGGGTGGCGAACTGCCGGCGCGCCAACACCTGCTGGTCATGGGTTCCTACCAGATAGCTGCGTCCCGCCCGGAGAATGAAGTGCCCCTCACCGTAGCTTCCTGTTCCCATACTTCTCTGGTTCAACTCCGCGAGCAGGTTTTCCGGAAGGTAGGGGCGGGGCGGACCCACCGCCGGCCACAGATCCTGAGTGAGCCCGGTACACACAAGGTGGGTCCATTCCTGCCACACTGCCCGCGCATAAGGGATCAGGTGTACCCGCGCATAGGGAACCACGTTTTCCGGCGGGCGCGCCCAACGGCCGGCCGAGCGGCCCGCAGCCAGCCAGCCGAGAAAAGTCCGCCTGCTTATGGTTCCGCGGATCTGCTCGTGCAGTATCGCCGCGCTTTCTTCCAGTCCCACGCCACGGTTTTCCAGCCCCGCGGCCCGCAGTGAATCGCGCGCACAGGCGGCGAACTGCGCCAGTGTCGCTTCTGCGGGAAGCAGGCGGATCGAGTACAGGAAGTCCTTGAGCTCCTTCCATTCGCACAGCGGCGGGGGCCGTTCGGCGGCCGCCGCAACCAGCGGCAGTCCGTCACCCGGAATCCTCTGGAGGATTTCTTCCATCTGCCGGCGGAGCCGTAATTCCCGGTCCGGGTCGAGAGCCGTAAGCCCGGCGTCCACGGCGTCCAGCAGTTGCCGGATGCGGGGCTCCTGCTGCAGGGCGAGCCAGGCATTCCAGCGCAGCTCCTCATCGGCGGCGGCTTCGTTACGGCCCACCATGTCGTTGAAACATATCCCCGCCGCCCGCAGCCCCAGAGCTATCTCCCGCGCAAGCGCCCCGTAGCCGGGTACCAGCACGCCGATGCGGCCTTGAGGATCCTGCGCAAGCAAACGCGCCACCTGCAGCACCACCGCCTCCGCCTCGGCACGCAGGGTGCCCGCCACCAAGAAACCCACCCGGTCGCACCCCTCTACAGGCCGGCCTTCCACCCCACTGAACGCTGCTGCCAGGGGCTGCAGCGGCCCCGGATCGGCGGCAACCGGTTCGGCCGGCCCCAGCAGTTCCTCCCAGGTTCCCACCCAGAGCTGGTCCAGCCGTTGGGAGTGGTAGCGGGGGGCATAGAGACATACCGTGGTCTCCTCGGCCGCAGACACGGCCGCACGCAGAATGGGGTAGTCATGCCAGTGGGAGGCATCGAATCCGATGATGAGCAGGGAGCCGATGGGCTTACCGTTGCGGCCTTCGAGCAGTCGGCGTACCGCCCGGGCCGGTGTGACGAAGCCGAGCCGCTCAAGGGTTTCCTCCATCGAGCGCAGCCGTACTGCGGCAGCTTGCGGCAGCAATTCTTCGATCTGCTCCCATCCGGCGGTGACCAGGATCTCATAGGCTGCATAGAGGTCTTCAGCCGAGGCGAAGGCCAGGCTGTCGCCGTCTCCCGCCGCTCTTGCCTCCTGCGCCTCCGCCAGGGCGGCCAGTACCAGCAGCGCGTGTTCCCGGGGGACGACGGCCCGCTCGTCCCCGGGCGGAGGCCACAGCAGTGACAACACGTCCGCCGGGACAAGGATTCTTATCCCCAGCAGATTGCGTTTCTCGGCGACCAGTTTCCCATGCAGGTAGGCGGCGAAAGCGCGATCGGGAACCAGTACCACCGTTGCGGTGTTTCTCATCCAGGCCCGGTCATTATGCGCGAACCAGGGCCCGATGATTTCACGCCAGGCATCCGCCGGTGATTCGGCCGTGAACAGGCGCCTGCTGGGCTGCTTTTTCCCCATCGGAACCTAAACTTAGGACCTGCCGGCCGCTTAGACAACCCAACAGGCGTACGGACCTGGAGACCGCATCGTCGGGCGCGGACAAATTCTGGACCGGCGGGGCCGTGCTCCGTAGAATACGCGGCTGTACGGAAGGGACTGGAAAGGAGTCGTTATGGATACTCTGGAAGCCATCTTCACCCGGCGCAGCATCCGCAAGTACACCACCGAGCCGGTGGGAGAAGATGTGGTTCACCTGCTGTTGCGTGCGGCCATGGTGGCCCCTTCGGCCGCCGACCAGCGCCCGTGGCATTTCGTGGTCGTGCGGGATCGCGGGAAGCTGCAGGCCATGGGCCGCCGGATGGAAGGTTGTGAGATGCTGGACACCGCCGCCCTCGGGATCCTGGTATGCGGTGATGAATCCCTGGAGAAGGTCAAGGGATTCTGGGTACAGGACTGTTCCGCGTGCGCCATGACCATACTGCTGGCGGCACACGCCAAGGGGTTGGGGGCGGTCTGGGTGGCGGTTTATCCGTTGGAGGAACGCATGCGCGTGGTACGGGAAGAGCTGGGAATTCCCGCGAACATTATTCCTTTCGCCCTGGTGAGCATGGGACACCCCGACGAGCACCTGCCCGGAGAGGACCGTTTTGACGCCTCCCGGGTGCACCGCGAACAGTGGTAGTATCCGCACGGCGCGCGCGGTTCAGTCGTACAGCATTTCGGTCACCACCAGTTCCACGTCGCGCGAACGGCACTTGCGGCACATCGGTGGGATGTCATCACGCATGCGGCCGCCGCAGTATTCGCATTTCTCGGGCACCGGGTCACCGGTCCCGGGCATGTCCGGCCATATGGGGTTCCCGACTACCACCGTCCGGTCGCAGTCCTCGCAGCGGAAGAGCCGGAAATTGAATCCGCCGCCTGCCCGGGCGCGGAAGCGGTGTCCGCACCGCCGGCATTGGAATATGCCCTTCACGCCCATATCGTTTGAACCCCCCGAACCACCATACCACCGATCGCGCTGCTGTGCCAGCAGTCCGGCCGCGCGGAGACGCAGGGGCGGATCGCGCATCTGCGCCCATTGTGCGCAAAGCCGACATCTTCGGCGCCTTGGGGATATCCATCCGGAGTCTCCCCGAGCTTGTCCCGCTTCAGCGGAGGCTTGTCGCCCTGCCGGCGGCATGAGGAGCTTTCTACCCAAAGGGTTCCGGGGCCCGATTCCCTTTGGCCAAAACTTCCAATGCTTGGAACTTTTCGAGCAAAAATTTCCAAGGTTTGGAACTTTTCAGGCCAAAACTTCCAAGGTTTGGAACTTCTCAGGCAAGAACTTCCAAAGTTTGGAAGTTTCCTGGTAAAGGCTTCACCGCCCGCCCATAAGGCGAAGGGGCCCGGACCGGCATCGCGGCGGCCCGGGAGCATCTACGACCGCGACTTTGCATGCTGGGAGCGTCTGGCGGCACATTCCGGATCGCCCAAAGCGCGGGACTTGCCCCGACAAAGATGGGACTTACCCCGACAAAGTCGGGGTGTAGCAGCCGATGTTGTATTCGGCATCAGAAATGCGCATATAACATGCGCTACTACACTGTGCGCCATGGAAGAGCGGTCGAAGATAC
>Ga0164318_10003246_pt1 | contig 15370 bp, 12 predicted proteins | sample GuaBasSedimGuay9_FD_113734 | JGI IMG/M metagenome (GOLD analysis project Ga0164318, IMG submission 113734) | Subseafloor sediment microbial communities from Guaymas Basin, Gulf of California, Mexico - Guay9, Core 4571-4, 0-3 cm | ecosystem: Environmental > Aquatic > Marine > Hydrothermal vents...
GCATTTCATTGGGCAAGCATTTCACGGGGCAGGCGCAGATATTGGCGAAAAAGACAGTTTTCGTCCAGGTACTACTTAACTACTTTGAAATAGTAAACCCAGGAGACTCACCCTTGAACGGCCGTAACCTGAGAAACATTGCTTTGAAAATATGGGGGGAGTAAATACAGAAACTGTTAAGATCCAGAAAAAAGGGCTTGATGATTAGCAACCCTCATTATGGCGCCAATTTCATATTCAGATACCGTGTGAGTGGCATCTTGCCACGATTTTTCGCGGCCGGAAAGCCGCTCTCACAGGGATATCTTTTCAAAATGAGAATTGCTGCTTGATGATATTACCATAACACCTTGGATTCATTGGTACGCCCGGCAGGATTCGAACCTGCGGCCTACGGATTCGAAGTCCGGCGCTCTATCCAGCTGAGCTACGGGCGCATGACCAAAAAGAATGGGGTGAGTGACGGGACTTGAACCCGCGGCATCCAGGGCCACAACCTGACGCTCTACCAACTGAGCTACACCCACCACATGAAAAAATATTTCATTATCAGATTGCCTGATCTATTTCAAGCTATTTTATTTCTGCATATTTAAAATATTTCGGTACAAACTTGAGGGCTTCGTAAAAAGTCCAATTTTTGCGTTGCGCTTCATTTCGTGTTCACTGCGACGTACATAAGTATGCCTCATTCCACGAAATTCACGAAGCCTTGAACTTGAGCCTTTTACTTTGCCGTCTCAATTTTGAATTTTTATGAGGTCATCAAACTTGATGTTGATTAATTTTCCCTTCTAATATATATTTTTGATTTTAGGGTTTCAACCAATTTTAAAGTAACTTCTCAAAAAGTCCGGAGATGATCTGTGTTTCAGGACTGCATGCAAACATTGCATTATGATTGTCTTACCACGAAGATCACGAAGGCCATGAATAAATGCAATAAAAAACAATGACTTCGTGTTTGTTTGTGCACTTCGTGGTGAATAACCATTTAACAACTGAGAATCAAACTAAAATTAGCAACCAGGAACTTATTGGGTAGTTACATTTTAAAAGGATATTCCGTGACTCAATTTAATATTTTTATCATCAGAGCTGTATTTGGTGCTGTTTTTGCGGTTATTTTAACCCGTATGTTTTATGGAAAAGTAGAACTCGTTTATGTGGCAGGGCTCGCCGTTTTTCTGGTAGGAATGGCATATGTTCTGGAGTATTTCAGAAAAAGAAGAAAGAACATAAAGTAAACTAAAGTTAAGGGGCTTGTTAGATTGAAACAAATAATCCTTGGGACCGCTGGACACATCGACCATGGAAAGACGGCGCTGATCAAAGCTCTGACCGGCATCAACACTGACAGGTTAAAGGAAGAAAAACGTCGCGGCATCACCATTGAATTGGGGTTCGCTCATCTGGATCTTCCCAGCGGACAGCATCTGGGAATTGTCGATGTTCCGGGTCATGAAAAATTTGTAAAGAATATGGTGGCCGGCGCAACCGGAATCGATATTGTTGCCATGGTAATTGCTGCGGAAGAAGGGGTTATGCCCCAGACCAGGGAACATATGGAAATCTGCACTCTGCTCGGGATTAAGCATGGACTTGTTGTTTTGACCAAAACCGATCTTGTGGATCAAGAATGGCTTGAGCTGGTCATCGAGGATATCAGGGATTTTGTCCGGGGAACATTTTTAGAAAAGGCTCCGATCGTACCGGTTTCGTCAGTGACCGGCGCCGGCATACCTGAATTCATCAAAACCTTGGACGAGTTGAGCACTCGGTTGCCCGGCCGACCGCCTTCCAGCCTATTTCGCCTTCCCGTTGACCGTGTCTTCACCATGAAGGGGTTCGGAACTGTGATTACCGGAACGCTGATTTCAGGAGAAGTTCAGGTGGGAGATATGGTTATGCTCTATCCTTCCGGCATTACATCAAAAGTACGGGGGATTCAGGTCCACAACCACAGCGTAAATAGAGCCGAAGCCGGCATACGAACGGCCGTTAACTTTCAGGGACTTGAAAAAGCCTTGGTGTACAGGGGTGATGTTCTGTCAAGCCCGGGGGTATTAAAACCGAGCTACATGATTGACGTCTGGTTACACTATCTCGGCAGCAATAAAAAACCCATCAAAAACCGTGCCCGAATCAGATTTCATACCGGGACCAGTGAAGTGCTCGGCATCCTGATTTTACTCGACAAAGAAGAACTTTCTCCGGGTGAAGTCACCGTTGCCCAGTTGCGAATCGATTCTGCCCTTGCACTCATAAAGGATGATCGTTTCGTGATACGAAGTTACTCTCCGGTACGCACCATCGGCGGCGGAAATATTCTTAATCCCATTCCTCAAAAACATAAACGGTTTAAACCTGAAATAATTAAGGGATTAAAAGGATTGACAGATCAAGGCCCCGAAAGCATCATCTCCTATCATGTGGAGGAATCAGGTTATCAGGGAATCGTGTTTTCAGATCTTAAAATAATGACCGGTCTGCATGAAAAAGAGCTTCAAAATATCATGCAGGATCTTTTGTCAAAACAAATGGTTATTCTGGTTGACAAGGAAAACCGGACGTACATTCACAAAAACAGCTTGGACAGGCTCAAAAAGGAAACTTTAAACTTTTTGAGCAACTATCATCAGGCCAATCCCCTTAAAATCGGTATGCCCAAAGAAGAGCTCAGGTCCAAGTCTCCGGGTCTGCAGGGATCAAAGCTTTTTAATTTGACGCTCAATCAGATGATAAAAGACAAAGAGATCGTTGCGGAGGAAAATACGGTCAGCCTGGCTTCACATAAGGTTTCCCTGGGGTTTGATCAGATCGATATCAGGAAGAAGATTCTTGAGGCCTACCGTAAAAACGGCCTCACGCCACCATATTTTAAAGAACTGAGTAATACCCTCAAGATCGAAGAATCACGGGCCAAAGACGTTCTCATGCTTTTAATGGATGAAGGGATGATTGTCAGAGTTAAGGAAGATCTTTATTTCCATAAACAGGCAGTGGAAGAGTTACAGCTAAAGCTTGTCGACTTCCTCGTGAATCACGGGGAGATGACAACCCCGCAGTTCAAAGAAATAGCCGGTGTATCACGCAAGTACTTGATACCGTTAATAGAATACTTTGACACCCAGAACGTGACCATCCGTATTGGTGATACCCGCAAACTGAGAAACAGGTAACAACGCAATTTTTACTTGAAATTTTTAGACCATACCAATAAACTCAGGACAGAATAGAATGACTTGCAAATGAATCCAGGGCAGATAAAAAACTCGGGTTAATACTGCCGAGACGGAGATATTATGGAAAATTCAACCAACAGCAAAAATAGTAATGATCAAAAAACCGAATTCAAACGGTATGCCACCAAACGAATAATCGTCTGTACCCTGTTAGCGGTTGTGGGCATCTGGCTATTCGGCGCCGTGCTTGGGTTTTTCGAAAAGCCTTCCCAAGTCCGGGTTGCTCATAAATCTGACAGCCCTGTCCAAAAGGTTCCTCCTGCAAAAAAAGCCAAACCGAAAATCTCCCATGAACCAACGGAAATACAAGGTTCCGAAGCGAATGAAGGCCACGAAGCGGATGAATCCCCCGAAACCACTGAACGTCACGAAGTCACTGAAAAAAAGCGCCATTATGACAAGCACACGGCTGGCGGCATAATGACTCTGAACTTTATTGCCCTTGATAAAGCGCTGACCGCCCAAGAAGCCGTGGAACTCCTCAGAGAGAAACCCAACGATACAAAGAAACCCGCTCATCTATTTGTTGTGGATGAGCACGGAAAGCCGCTCGGTACGATTTCAATGCAACAGTTGATGTTCGCAGCCCCCGACGCTGCCCTTGAAGACGTGATGGCAGGTGATGTCATGTGCGTTAAGACCGACTTGGGAAATGAGAAGGTAAAAATTTTCATGAACCGGCACCATCTACAAACGGTTCCGGTGATTGACACTACCAATAAACTTGTGGGAATTGTCAAAGCAGATCAAGTGATTCACCTGGCTCAAAAAGAAGCCGCTAAAACCGTTACTCATGCTCCGCAACTAGCACCAAAACCGGCATACACGGAACCCGCTAAAACCGTTACCCATGTTCCGGCTCACATAGCGGAAGTGAAAAAACCCGAACATGCCATCCCCTCCCTTCATGAGAAAACAGCGGTCCCCGGCCATGCACTCCCAACGCATGGGCTTGCAGAAGTTGCAAAAACCAAACCCAAAGGGGTAGCTTTTGTAGAGGCAACAATAAAACCCCTATCTTATGAACTCAATGAAAGATTCTGGGGATGGCGAGTCAATGATATCCTGGATTTTACGGATAATGTAAATAATTTCCAACTGGGGGTTCTGGAAGTCACCCGGAGAACTGCGGTTAGCCTGACCGAGCGGATATCCCGTACAGGAACCACCGCATCATTTGACAAAAATCTTGAAAACGCCATGAACTGGTTTATGATCAAATCGGACAGATACTGGTTCCCGTCTCCGGAATCAAAATACAAGGCCGGCCTTGATGAACTCAAGAAATACAAGGAAAAGCTTGAAATAGGTGAAGCCAACTTTCATACCCGGCCCGACAATTTAATCCCGTTGCTGATGGCGTATGAAGACCTGCTGGGAAGCTGTGAAGAAAATCTGGTCAAAGCTAAAGAGGATGATGGAAGTCCGGTAAGTTTTTTTAAAGCGGATGATTATTTTTATTATGCCCAGGGAATTGCAAGCTCTATGGGAACGATTCTGCATGCGGTTCTCGAAGATTTTCTGATTACCGTGGAATCCCGGAGGGGAACCGAAGTTCTTCATCATGCAATCGAATCGTGTCACCATGCCGCAGAAATCGATCCCTGGTTGATTACCAACAGCAGCTTAAGCGGTATTCTGGCAAACCATCGTGCCAATCTGGCCGCACCCATGAGCCACGCACGGTTTTATATCAACGTCTTAATCAAAACGCTCTCCACATAACCTTGTAAAACATTTTTATTTCATCAGTGAGGGTGTTTTTCTTATAACGCTTTGTAAAGAGCGGAATGAATGATCCGCAACCACATCGTACACTGTTTGAATGCATTAGGGATCGTTACGGAAAAACAGCGCTTTTATGAATTCGTAATGAAAAAATAAAAAATTTTATTTCTCTGATCAATTTATTTAAATATTGATACACTGTTTTTTCGTTAAGAGCCCTTATGCATGAGTTTGTGCGGTGTGGTTGCGGATTATTCATGGAGCGGTTAAATTAGATAAACTCCCCGGCCCCTCATTTTATATAAACATGGCCGCAATACTGTCTAAGTATAGCATGCCCTTAGAAGTCAGCGCGCACCGGTTTCGAGAAAGCACTATAAGCCCTCTTACTTCAAGATTGGCGATGACCTTCTTGAAGATTGCTTTAAAATTCACGGCAAATTTTTTATCAAACACATCGATTAAAATACCTTTTGTCTGTCTCAGCCCCAGGTAAATTGCCTCGATCATGAGTTGTTCCATACTGAGTCGTTCCACTCCGGCACGGGGAAGTTTTTCAGCCTCAAGGTCCTGTATATACTTTTTCACATCCTCACAATTCCAGTATCGTTTCGGATCCAGGAATGAATGGGCCGATGGGCCGAGCCCGATGTAGGGAACAAATTTCCAATATTTCATATTGTGCCGAGACCGGTTGCGATCGGCATCCGTTAAGCCGGAGCGGGTCATGCTTTTGCGTGCAAAATTTGATATCTCGTACTGAACATAGCCATGATTGCTTAAAAATTCCAGGGTGGTCTCAAACAGTTCACACACCTGAAGTTCTGCCAAAGGTTTCAGGCGACCTTCTTGACGGTCTCTGTATAGAGGGGTGCCCGGTTCAAAGGAAAGTATATAGCAGGAAAGGTGTCGAGGCTCAGACTCAATTGCAAGTTTCAAGTCCCTGAGCCACGATTTTTTTGTCTGGTCGGGAATACCGTAAATCAGATCCAGCCCCAGGTTTTCAAACCCGGCCTTTTGCGCCCAGGTTACCGCAGCGTGAGCATCGCGTACGGAATGGATGCGCCCGAGAAACTGAAGGTTCACAGGATCAAAGGACTGAACCCCGATGTTTATTCGATTGACACCGGAACATCGATATTCCTCGAATTGTTTCAAACTAACGGTGCCGGGATTTACTTCCAAGGTAATTTCAGCATGGGGAAGAATTTCGTAGGATTGACGGGCGGCCTCAATTATTTTTCCAATTGTTTTTGAATCCAGAACAGATGGGGTGCCGCCACCCATATACAGGGTGTCAAACATTAAATTCGGGTCCCGGGTCATGCGCATCTCAGATATTAAGGCATCCATAAATGCAGGGTGCAGAGACCCATTGGTAATGGAATAAAAATCACAATAGGGACATTTTTTAACGCAAAAAGGGATATGGATATATAACCCGGCAGGTTGCAAATTAGGAGTAAAACAGGATGAGTTTTGAAACATGGATCTAACCCGAATAAACCGGAAAAAACAAATAACAAATCGCAAATCACAAACAAATAACAATTATCAAAATTCTAAATTCTAAACAGGCTTTGGTTATTGGAATATTGAAATTTATTAGATAGTTGGTGCTTGTGCATTGATTTTTTTTGCCATAAAAAGAACAAAATTTACAACTAAACGCCTAAATAATGAAGCATCGGGGAATCGGCATCCGTATCAAATTTTTACATCTTCTACCAGCTTCATGCCCAGATCCAGGGCCTTTAGATTCATCTCCAGAAAACTGGAAGGAATCCGGTCTTTCAAAACTTTCATGATGGATTCGGCTTTGACAAGATTTGCCATGCGGATTACCACACCCAGCATGCAGATATTAAACACAATAGGGTTGCCGATTTTTTCCATCACTGTCAGGTAAATGGGAAGCTCTTTCTGCTGTGCATCGACTTTCCTCTGAATCTTGATATAGCGGGTGTCCGTAATTAAAAGACCGCTGGGTCGGATGATGGGATAAAATTTACTATAGGCTTCCTGGGTGAGACAGACCAGAACATTGGGTTGGATCACCTTGGGATAATGGATTTCAGAATCGGAAATGATAACATCAGATCGTGTGGCCCCTCCCCGGGCTGCCGGCCCATAGACCTGCGACTGAACCGCATTCAAGTTTTCATAAAGCACGGCCGCCTCAGCCAGTATGATGGCAGCGGTAATAACCCCCTGCCCGCCCGAGCCTGAAAATACCAACCTGCATTTTTCCATGATGCCCTCTCTTATCCCATAAAACCCTATAGTTGCATAAAAAATATGCCCAAAATATATTATAATAAAATCTTTCGTGTTTTTGTGCCTTGGTGGCAAATATTTCTTGGTTCTCTCCGAACCGTAAGCTTACGAGCCGGAGGCCGGTTTCTCCGGGTTCGGTAAAATGTATTTGAATCGGCCGAAACTATTAAGCGCTTTCTTTCATGGCCCTTTCGATGATTTTATCGTATTCTTTACAGTATTCCGGCATCTCTTTTTCTATAAAAACACCCCTTTCAATAAGGTCGGGATTTTCCTTTTTGGCCTGGGATCCGACCGGTGTGGTATTGTTTTTATAATATTCCATCATATCAGCCGCAGTTCCTTTTCGGTTCTTTCTTCCAAAATAGGTGGGACACTGGGATAATACTTCTACCACTGAGAATCCCTCGTGCAAAATAGCCTGTTTTAATATCTCGGTTAGCTGCTGAACATGATAGGTGGTGCTACGGGCCACAAAGGAAGCGCCTGCCGCCGTTGCCAGTTCTACCGTATCAAAAGCATTATCTATATTGGTATAGGGCGCCGTGGTGGCCAGGGTTCCATATCCGGACAACGGAGAATACTGCCCGCCGGTCATTCCGTAAATGCGATTATTCATAACAATGGCGGTCATATCAATATTTCGCCGGGCCGAATGGATAAAATGATTCCCGCCAATGGCCAGCGCATCGCCGTCTCCCATAGGAACGATCAGGTTCAGCTCCGGACGACTCATTTTAACTCCGGTGGCGAAGGCCAGGGCACGGCCATGAAGGGTATGGAGGGTGTGAAAGTCAACATATCCCGAAATCCGGGAAGAGCATCCTATCCCTGAAACCATGACAATTTCATTTTTGCTCATACCCAATTTTTCTATGGCTCTCAAAAGACTGTTCAGCACAATCCCGTGTCCGCACCCCGGGCACCATATATGCGGAAAAAATCTTTCTCTGATATACCCCTTTATTGCCATGAATCACACTCCTTTTCCCTGGATAACCCGAAGGATGGCCCTGATATCCTTAGGGGTTATGAAAACGCCGTCAATACGGTTTGCCATAAACACCCTCTCAGGCCGTTCCACGGCCCGTTTCACTTCCCGCAGAATCTGCCCCATATTCATCTCAACAACCACAATATGTTTTGCATTTATACATTTTTCATCAACAATATCATGGGGAAACGGCCACAGGGTCTGGAGTTCCAGAAGACCGAGCTTTTCCCCTCGGGGCCTGAGGTATTCCACCACATGCCGGGCCGACCGGGCCGATGACCCGTAAGAAATCAGAATGCATTTGGCATCTTTTAGATAATACTCTTTGAAGCGGGCAATTCGATTCACATTGTTTCGGATCTTATCCACCAAATGGCGAATAAGGTCATGGACCACCTCGGGATTATCCGACGGAAATCCCCACATGTCATGAAACAAACCGGTCACATTGTATCGGTGAACTCCGCCGAAATCAGACATGGGAAGACGGCCGTCTTCCCTTGGCAGATAAGGGTGATAGTTCACGCCTTCTCTTACGGATGTCCTGAGTCTTTCCACTAACGGCAATTCTCCCTGTTTGGGCAGCACAAGCCGTTCCCGTGTGTGTCCCACGACTTCATCATACAGCAGGATAACGGGGGTTCTGTAAGTTTCCGAAATATTGAAGGCATCCACTGTGGTCTGAAACACATCCTGGTGGTTGGATGCGGTAATTGTGACAATGGCATGGTCACCGTGAGTTCCCCAGCGAGCCTGACACACATCCCCCTGGCTCACGTGGGTGGGGATGCCTGTTGAAGGTCCGCCGCGCTGAACATTAACAATGACACAAGGAATTTCCGCCATGATTGCATATCCCAGGGCCTCCTGCATAAGGGAAAAACCGGGACCGCTGGTGGCGGTCATAACCTTGCTTCCGGTAAGAGATGCCCCGATAATAGCGCCCATGGAAGCAATCTCGTCTTCCATCTGAATAAACTTGCCTCCTTTTTGGGGCAAACGGTATGACAGGAGTTCGGCAATTTCAGTGGAAGGGGTTATGGGATATCCTGCAAAAAAATCCAAGCCTGCATGCAGGGCCCCTTCAACACATGCTTCATTACCCTGAATAAATTTGATGTTCCTGTTTTTCATAATAAACCCTATTCCGTTTCTATTTCGATGGCAAGATCCGGACAACGAAGTTCGCACAATTTGCAGCAGATACAATCCTCCCGACGCGCGGCAACCACTTTGTCCTCTTCATCAAGCTCCAGTACATTCTTCGGGCAAAAATGGATACATATGCCACACCCCTTGCACCATTCCCGGTTTATTACATGTGCTTTTAACTTAGGCTTTGCCATGCAGATTCCCTCTCAATTTTGTTTCCAACGCTTTATATTATAGTAACCGTTCACAGGTTCAGGCCTCCGGCTCGTAGAAGCGCGATCCTACGCCTCGGAGAGGTTCAATGTGCAGGGTTAAGGACAAAGAAGGCATTGAAGACCCGAAGTCCTCGTTACAAATGTTCATTTTCCCAAGTAATTCCCAATTTGGCTCCAAATTTTGGATTAGGCCTGACGAAACTGCCCCTTTTCTTGTAAATACGCATTCTAAATGGAATCCGGGGACGAGAATGGAACCTTGAACCTGTGAACCTGTGAACGCCTACGTATTATACATTCTTTAATTAGTTAGTTTCTTAATCTCTATCTGTCAAGAACATATGGGAATTACAGCTTTTCCATACTTAAGCCGAACAGGATATGAATCAAGATTGCCACGGCTGTTTGCTTTCAGGTTTCAGGTTTCAGGTTTTTCGACCCTGACACCTGAAACCTGTCATCTAAAAAAGGGCTTCGGAGCCACGGTTTGTCGATAGACAACAATCAGCGTTTACCAACGCTTTTGATTTACACCTGGCAGGACGCTTAATCAACACTCCGGAATTTGGTATTGCTGCCAGGGAGCCCTTTGATTGTTTCACATGCATTTTTGCCCGGTCCATGGAAATTTTCTCAACTCCCATGGTTTCACAGACAGAATCACTCAATTTTGTTACCATTAATATGTTGATCCGCTGTAATTTTGACATCATGGAAAGTGCGGTGCCGCCGTTTCCCTCATAATTTTCCGACAGCTTATTGAACACCCTCGCCCAATTGCCTGATTCAAACCAGGGCAAAAAGCTTGTTGACCCCACGCCGTCAAAACATTCCGCCATAATAATCAACCTGCCGCCGTCACGTACAAATTTTGCGGCATTATCTATGGCCTTATGGCTTTGAATGAAGTTGATATCTTTTGGATATCCCCCGCAGGATGCGATGACCAGATCATATTCCCGGGTACAAACCATCTCACAATTTTTTCCATGTTGGACACAGGCCCTTCGAAAATGATCGGTTCCAGCGCCCGGCAATAAATCGCAAACATTTCCCATACTATCAAGAATTCCATGAATGGCCAAATCAGCAGAAAGAAATGTTTCATATTCCGCTAAATCTTCTGCCAGCGGATTTTTATCTAATACACCGGATTGACACAACGGAGAAAGCATATGACGTTCTTGATCCAAAAACAGCCCGTGGTTGTGGTATATGGCTTCTTTCTGACCCAACCCTGGAAAAATCATCTTTCGCCCGCCGCCGTATCCTGCAAAATAATGGTGTGAAATAGCTCCGAAAGTAATAAGAAAATCGGCTTCAAGAATATCGCGCCGAATAAGCACCGGGGTGGCGCGCGAGGTCTTTCCCAAATTTACAAAACAATTATTATCCAGACAATTATGATGCACAAAGCGAAGTCTCTTATAGGAATCACCGTAGGCTGCAAGACACTCTTTATCTGTCTGGCGCCGGTGAGTGCCGTAGGCGATAAACACGGTGATGCCATCCCATACTGCCCCGAAGTCTTTTAGGGAATCGAGAAGCACCGGCAAGAATTCCGGATACCCGCACAGCCGTGTTTTATCCGCAACCACCACTGCAACTGTTGTAACATCCGGATCCAACCGTTCAAGTGCACCGCAAATCTTTGAAGCAAATTCAGATTTGGTTATTCTTGTTTCCGGCTCATTAACCCACAAAATTTCCGCTTGATCCGGAAGAGCAAACGGAATTTTCTCGGTTCCATATTCAAAGATTACGGACAATTTCCTCTGCGAATTCAGAGCATTTAACTTCAACTGCTCCCTCCATCTGCCGTGCCAGATCATAAGTAACCCGCTTTTTTCCCACGGTTTTGACCAATCCGTCCCTCACTCGTTCTGCAGCCTCTTTCCAGCCAAGATAAACAAGCATCATGGCCCCGGAAAGAATCAAAGATCCTGGATTCACTTTGTCCTGTCCCGCATATTTTGGAGCCGTTCCATGGGTGGCCTCAAAAAGAGCATAGCCGTCACCGATATTTGCTCCCGGCGCCAAGCCCAGTCCTCCCACCATGGCAGACAGGGCATCGGACATATAATCGCCGTTTAGATTGGGCATGGCCAGTACATCATACTCTGCGGGACGCAAAAGAATCTGTTGGAACATGGCGTCTGCGATCCGATCTTTGATAACGATCTTGTCCGGAGGAAGTTCTCCGTCATGTTTTTGCCACAAATTTTCTTCAGTAATGATCCATTCCCCGAATTCTTCCCGCGCAACTTCGTATCCCCAGCTTCGAAAAGCGCCTTCGGTAAACTTCATGATATTCCCTTTATGAACAAGGGTAACGCTTTTCTTTTTATTCTCAATGGCATACTCAATAGCCATCCGTACCAGACGCCGGGTTCCGAACCGGCTAATAGGTTTCAACCCGATACCGGATCCGGCTCGAATTTCCCTTCCATCCTCAGCTTTTACCAAATCAATGATTTTTTTCGCCATTACAGACCCGGCTTTCCATTCAAGGCCCATGTAAACATCCTCGGTATTTTCTCTGAAAATGACCATGTCAACCTGCTCAGGCCTGAGCACGGGACTTGGAATCCCTGTAATATATTTTGTTGGCCGAACACATGCATAAAGGTCCAGTTCCTGTCGCAAGCTCACGTTGATACTCCGGATTCCTTCCCCCACGGGAGTGGTCAAAGGCCCTTTTATGGCAACGCGATGAATCCGGATCTTTTCCAGGGTTTTTTCCGGAAGCCAGGTTTGCGTCTGATTAAAGGCTTTTTCACCGGCCAGAACCTCCAGCCACTGAATCTTTCGGTCACCGCCGTAAGATCTCGAAACCGCCGCATCCAATACCCGCCGGGCAGCCCGCCATATGTCCGGCCCAATGCCGTCACCTTCGATAAAAGGGATAACGGGAAAATCGGGAACATTGAGTTTTCCATCATCCGAATAAGTTATGATTTCACTATCTTCCTTCATATATGCTCCTTTTCTTTTTTTAAAAAAAATTAAACCGGGCAAGCCGGTCTCCTGTTTGTAGAGCCTACGGCTCGGAGATAACCAAAAACATCCGTTTTATTTTTACCACGAAGATCACGAAGGAAAAGAAAAATATATAAACTTCGTGTACTTAGTGGTGTGATCAAACTTTTTTTGCCACAAAAATCACAAAATTTAAAACTAAACACCTATATGAATCTTTTCATCAACTCATCAATAACTTCATCCACGTTTTCCGGTGTAATGCCGAACTGCCGGCAGGCCTTTTCTGCCTTTTTCAGCCTGCGGGGGCTTTCCATATCACTGATACGTGAAAAGAATCCGAGCCTTCTTCCCACCTGATAGAGGCATTGGTGTTCAGGTTCCATTGCCAGGAATGTGCGTAAGATTTCAAGCATACTCTCTTTATCCTGGGGTAGAGTACCTTCCACGTTTTCAAAAAGATTCAGGATGTGATCACTCTTTACAACGCTGGTAATACCGTTCAGCGCTTGAATCAAAAGTAAAATCTCTTTGGCCATCATAAGATCGGTGCATTTTTTAAAACGACCGGCTTCCCAATCATCGAAAAGCTCCACACTGTTGGGAATAGCCAACGTCCTGAGCCTTATGAAATCAGGATTGATGTGGTTTAAAGCATCGGCTGTTTCCAATGCATGGATTTTTGAATACTCTCTTCCCCCCAGCCCCGGCATTATATATTCGGAAAGTTCCATCCCTGCCTTTTTTACCTTGAGACCTGCTTTAATATGGGTTGCTTTGGTAATACCTTTTTTTACCATCTTGAGGACCTTGTCTGAACCGGATTCAAGACCGATATGAATTCTGTTTAATCCGGCATCCTTTATTTCCTTAAGATCACTATCCTTGATTCGGGCAATAGTATGGGACCGTGCATAGGATGTTATGCGCTCAACCCAAGGAAAGCGGTTTTTAAGATGTATCAGAATCTCTATAAAATCGTGCGGCTTGATAATCAGACTGTTTGCATCCTGGATAAAAATCGAATTCATGCCGCCGGCAAACCAGTTCAAACCGGCGTTGAAGGCCCCGGGGTCGGGTGGTTCATGGTTTCCGGCCGCGCTACGGATCTCGGCTCGGCGAATCCGGCCGTTTTCGTCAGCCATATTCCGTATCATTTGAATAGAGGTGTGAATGGCGTCGATATCTTTTTTAACATGATCCACCGAACGGACGGAAAACCGCAATCTCTTGTAAACAGGACAGAATGTACAACGGTTCCATGGACAGTTACGTGTAACACGAATTAGCAGGCTGCAAGCCTCGCTGGGCGGCCGTATAGGTCCCTGTTCGACACCCTGATACAACCTGTCTGTTTTACGCTTCTGGATCATATTTATCAACCCATCTTTAATGGTCTCGTAAAAAGTCATATTTTGATGGCAAAGTAAAAAGCTCCAAATTCAAGGCGCGCAAATTCCGAGGAATGAGAAGTACTTATAATACGTCGCAGTGACGAGGAATGCAGCGCAACGCAAAAGATGGACTTTTTACGAAGCCATCATCTTTTACCATTCAATCATTTAATGATATACATGAGAGAAAGAAAATCAAGCTATATACTGGAGACTGGTTATTGAGATTGAAAATTAAAGGAAACCAATCAAATGATAAATTTTCAATATTACATCTTCAATTACCATGACTCTTTTGATAATTATTCACCGGTGAATTTGGTAAGGAATTAAATCGGCGCTTCCAAATGGAAATCCAGAAAATCTGAAAAAGCATTCTATTCCCAAAAAAGCTTGACAACTGTATGATAGTAGGTTAGCAAATCATTAAGACCGATCGGTTTGTCTTTTTTTTCGCAAAGGTTGATTCCATGAATTTACGAGACAAAATCATTAACGAGTCCTTAAAACTGTTTTCCCTAAAAGGGTTTTTAAGCACCTCCCTTCAGGACATTCTAAAGGCAGCCAATACATCCAAGGGCGGGTTTTATAATCACTTCCAAAGTAAGGAGGCCCTTTTCTTTCATGTAATAGATAAGGCCCGGAGAATCTGGCGCAACCGGAACCTGGCCGGGTTGGATCAAATCCAGGACCCGGTGGAGAAAATCAAGCAGCTCCTTGAAAACTTTTGCGAGCGGTATCTGAAAGATTCGGAAAATTTTCCGGGAGGTTGTGTTTTTATCACTCTCATGGTTGAGCTAGTCGATCAGCGTCCCCATCTGGCGAATGAGATCAACATCGGCTGGGTTGGCTTCAAACGGTTCATACAAAGACATTTGGAAGCAGGCAAAGCCTCCGGCACATTGCGCAGCAATGTCAATACCGAAGCCGTCACAGAAATGCTGTTTGCCGGAATACTGGGGGCTTCCGTAAATTATGGTGTTGAAAAATCGGACACTGTATTGGAAAAAACCGTCCATTCGCTGATCGATTATCTTGAAAAACTAAAATCCTGATATTTTAAGAAAAGGAGGCAGAAAAATGATTGATTTTACTTTCACAGAAGAGCAGGAGATGTTCAGGAAAGCCGCCCGCGAATTTTCAGAAACCAAGGTTGCCCCAAAGGTTTCCGAAATGGAAGCAACCGGTGAGGTCTGCGACGAGGTTGTACAGGCTCTGGGCGAGGCCGAAATGATGGCCCTGACCATACCGGAAAAATACGGCGGGCTGGGTTTGGGATACATCGCCCGCTTGATTTCTTTAGAAGAAATCAGCCGGGTTTCCGTGGCCACGGCTATGATGCTCCAGGTATTTGCCCTGGGTATCGAGCCAATCATTAAATTCGGC
>Ga0164318_10003247_pt1 | contig 15368 bp, 15 predicted proteins | sample GuaBasSedimGuay9_FD_113734 | JGI IMG/M metagenome (GOLD analysis project Ga0164318, IMG submission 113734) | Subseafloor sediment microbial communities from Guaymas Basin, Gulf of California, Mexico - Guay9, Core 4571-4, 0-3 cm | ecosystem: Environmental > Aquatic > Marine > Hydrothermal vents...
ATAAAGACGATAAAGTTAAGTATTTTACTCAAGGTAAAGAACGAATTTTTGATCGTCCTTTAACTATTATCGGAAGAGAAGTAAGCATGTGTCATCCGCCATCAAGTGTTCATATAGTTGAACAAATAGTTGCTGATCTTCGTAGTGGAAAAAAAGACAATGAAGATTTCTGGATTAAAATGGGGAAGATGTTTGTCTATATTCGTTATTTCGCTGTAAGAGACAAAGACGGTGAATTTTTAGGAACATTAGAAGTAACCCAAAACATTAAACCAATAACTGAACTTGTTGGTGAAAAACGTTTAATGAGTTAATAACTAAACTTAAGATATATCCAAGATATTATTTCTCCTTTTACCTTGGAATCCAAAAAAAAGACCGGTTGGTCTTTTTTTATGGCTGCATATTATGACAAAAATTTAGATATTATTCATTTTCTATTTGAAAAAATAATTGTATAATTAAAAATGAAGACTGAAAAAGGAGAGATAAAATGTTAATAATTAAAAATGCAAATTTAATCACAATGGCAAAAGATAACTATGTTAAGGGGAGTATTGTCGTTGAGGGTAAAAAGATTATTGAAGTAGGAAAAAATCTTGATTTATCAAAATATAAAGATGCTTTAGTAATTGATGCTTTAGGTAAATTTGTTACTCCAGGACTAGTTGATCCACATTGCCATATTGGAGTAATGGAAGAAGGAATTCGTTTTGAAGGTAATGATACCAATGAAATGAGTGGACCAATTTATCCAGAATTACGCGGTATTGATAGTATTTTTGTTAATGATATGGCATTTGAATATACTTATAAATCAGGAATTACAACTGTTAATACTGGGCCAGGTAGTGCTAATGTAATCGGAGGAACTTTCTGTGCGATTAAAACTTATGGTGAAACTGTTGATGAGATGGTTATAAAAGAAGAAACAGCTATGAAAATGGCTTTAGGAGAAAACCCTAAAAGAGTTTATGGAACAACTAATAAAAATCCAGGAACAAGAATGGCTAGTGCGGCCTTAATGCGTGAGTGGCTGTTTAAAGCAAAAGAATATCACAAACAATATCATGCTTTCTTAAATAAAGAAGAAGATGCAAAGGAACCAAAGTTTGATATGAAACTCCATTCTTTAATGAGAGTTTTTGACGGGATGATTGTAAAAATTCATGCCCATCGACAAGATGATATTATGACAGCGATTAGAATTTCAAACGAATTTGGTCTAAATACAACTATTGAACACGCAACAGAAGCATACATGATTCCAAAACAAATTAAAAAAGAAAATTATAGTTTAATTATTGGCCCAACTTTAGGGATGGCTTCTAAATATGAATTAGTCAATAAAACATATAAATCAGCAAAAGTGTTAGAAGACAATGATATCACTTTTGCGATTATGACAGATCATCCAGTAATTACATTAGATACAACCTTAGTTCAAGCTGCTTTGTTTATTAAAGAAGGGTTAAGTGAAATGAAAGCTTTAGAAGCCTTGACTATTACAGCGGCAAAACTAAACGGAATAGATGAGTTTGTGGGGTCTTTAGAAGTTGGAAAAGATGCTGATATCGTTATTTGGGATGGTCCGATTTTTGATATTATGACTAGAACGGAAGTAGTAATTATAAATGGACAAGTTGTTCATCAAAAATAAAAGTGCAAAGTTTGCACTTTTTTTCTTGGAAAAAATATTAAAATAGAAGTTCACTATGCTATAATTAAAGTAATTAAGTATTGAGGTGAGACGATGAATAAGAGATTAAGACTAGAAAAACAAAATTTAAAAGCATTAGGAATAATTGTAAGAGTTAACCGAGTAAGGATGGGTTACTCATTACGTGATTTAGCCCGCCTAACAAATGTTTCTCATACTTCTATTTCTAATTTTGAAAAAGGAATAATTGTACCTCATAACGATACAATTAGTCATATTTTTAAAATCTTAAATTTGGAGTTTCATTTAGATCCTCAAATTTCGTTAAAATTTAAAGCTCTTTATGATCAAGCTTTTGAGTATATTTTATTTCATGATTATGATGCAGCAGAAAAAGTTATTAAAGAAATTGAAAAAGATAAAAAGTTATATGAGTTTAGTGTAGAAGTTATTAATTATTCTTTAATTCAATGTCTTTATTATGCTATTTCTAATATTTACTTTGAATATTTTGATTTTTACTTAAAGCGCTATGAAGTTGTTTTAGACTTTTTTTCACCAAAGCAAAAGCAATTATACTTCTTTATTAAAGGATTAGATAATATTAATAATGAACAGTTTGCAGATGCAAGAAGAAATTTTGAAAGAGCGTTAAGTATTGGTGATTCAAAATTTGATGTTTTAATCAAAGATTATTATGTTATTGGGTTAAGTAAGTCAAATAAGTTTGTTGATGCTAGACTTTACGCAGAAGAAGGAATAAAACAATTTGAGAGTCAAACTAACTATGTTAGAGCAATGCGGTTAAGAACGCGGATTGCGTATGATTTATATCGCATAAATAAATTTGAAGAATCAGAGAAATTATATAAACAAGTTTTAGCTTATTCAGTGAAATATAATGTAAAAGTTTTAGAAAATAGATGCAATTGTCGCTTATCACTTCTTTCTCTTATCAAAGGAGATAGAGAAAAAATGAAATCATATTTAGATAAAGTTCCTGAAGATTATAACAGACTGTATTACTATTTAAAATTAGATATGGCTGTCTACAAAAGAAATGATGAAGAATTTAACAAACTTTACCATAAATATATGAATTTAAAATGGCTAGATACTTTACCAAAAACAAAACTTTTCTTTGAGTGTATATACATGAGATACAAGGATAGTTATATGGATAAACAAAAATATGAGGAAAATTTGCTTACATTAATTGAATTAGGATTAAAGGCTGATGATGCAGAAATGATTGAAATAGCAGCGAATATGTTAATGTCTTTTTATAAAAACGAACGAAAATATAAACAAGCCTACGAAACAACGCAAAAGCTTTTACATTACTTAAAAAATGGTCTTAAAAAGTCAGAATATGAGTTAAATAGAATGACTATGGTTTACAACTAAATAATAAAACTTTGTTAAGTGATAAATCTCAAAGTTTGTAAAATAACAATAATTCCTTGCAATTATTTTAAATAATGAGATAATAAAAATGTAGTAAGGGCGGATTAAAAAATGGGTGTTTTATAAAATTAAAGGAAGTTTCAACTTCTATTAATTTGGAAAGATATCTTTAGGCAGGGGCCATTATATATAATCCAAGTTTTGATAAAAAATAATGATTCTTTTATCATTATTTTTTTATGAAAAAAACCATTAAAACCGCTTCACAAAAAATAGATATATGTTATAATATAACTTGATGAAAGCGTTTGTAAAAAAATCCGAAAAGGAGAAAGATAATGGAAGACAATTTTGACACCACAATGACGTGTATTGTAAAGGATAAACCTGAGGTTGGACTCACTCTTACGAGAAAAAAGATTCCTAGTGTACTTCAAAATGATGAAGTTTTAATTAAAGTAAATTACACAAGTGTATGCGGAACAGATTTTCATATTTACGAATATAACGATTGGGCTAAAAAAAGATTAAAGTTACCATTTACAGCTGGTCATGAATTTACAGGAGAAATCGTGAAAATTGGATCAGAAGTAACGAGAGTTAAAATTGGAGATATCGTTAGCGCTGAAACTCATATAATTTGTAACAAATGTGAGTTCTGTTTAAGAGGAGAGGGCCACATTTGTGAAAACACAAAAATTATTGGGGTTGATACTGATGGGTGCTTCGCAGAATATGTAAGAATTCCAGCAATGAATTGTTTTATTAATAGTAAAGATGCAAACCCATTACATTTAAGTGTACAAGAGCCCCTTGGTAATGCTGTTCATACTATAACGCATTTTCCGATTGAAGGAAAAGATGTTGTGATAACTGGGTGTGGGCCAATCGGGTTAATGGGAGTTAATGTTGCAAAAGCATATAAAGCTAAAAAAATAATCGCAATAGAAGTAAATGATTATCGTTTGAATTTAGCAAAAGAATTAGGAGCAGATGTTGTTATAAATCCGCTTAAGGAAGACGTTGTTGCTAGAGTATTAGAAGAAACTAATGGCCGTGGAGCAGATGTTGTTGGAGAATTTAGTGGTAATAAACATGCAATAGAACAAGCATTTAAATATGTTAAAGCTGGTGGAGGACTATCTTTGTTAGGAATTCCAAGTAAGGATATTGAAATCGATTTAGCAACATGTATCGTCTTTAAAGGACTTCATATTTATGGAGTAGTGGGAAGAAGAATTTATGAAACATGGTATCAAGTAAAAGAATTGATTGATAATGACATGTTAGATTTTGATAAAATTATTACTCATACATTTAAATTAACAGAATATCAAAAAGCAATGGATTTAATGGCAAGTGGTAATTGTGGAAAGATAGTTTTATCTGTAGGAGGAGAATAAAATGAGCAAACATGAACTAACATTTTTAAAAGAAAAAATCGAACAATTGAAAAAAGATGGAGTTTATCGAGAATTACCGATTAATTATGGTCCATGTGATAATGTAATTAATTTAAATGGGAAAGAAGTAATCAATTTATCAAGTAATAATTATTTAGGACTAGCTAACCATCCACGGGTAAAACAAGCGGCAATTGACGCTGTTAATAAATATGGAGCAGGCGCTGGTGCTGTTCGAACTATTGTTGGTAACCAAGATATCATTGGTGAACTTGAAAATCTTCTTGCAGAATTTAAACATGAAGAAGCTGTAATGTGTTTCCAATCTGGACTTAACTGTAATATTGGAACAATTTCTGCTATTACAAGCAAGGGTGATTTAATTATTAGTGATGAACTTAATCATGCATCAATTATTGATGGAGTGAGATTAAGTAAAGCTGATAAAGCAATATATAAGCATTCAGACATGGAAAGTTTAGAACAAATTTTAAAAGAAAAAAGAGAACAATATAATCAAGTATTAATCATTACAGATGGAGTATTTTCCATGGATGGTGATTTAGCAAAATTACCAGAAATTGTAGAATTGGCTGAAAAATATAAAGCCCTAACTTATGTTGATGATGCGCATGGTAGCGGTGTATTGGGTGAAAGTGGTAGAGGGACAGTAGACCATTTTAAATTACACGGAAGAGTGGATTTTATTATGGGCACATTGTCGAAAGCAATCGGAGTTGTTGGTGGCTATATTGCCAGTAAGCAAGAAACAAAAACTTGGCTATCTCATCGTGCTAGACCTTTGCTTTTCTCAACAGCATTACCACCAGCTGCAACAGCTGCAGCAATAGAATCTGTTAAGATGTTAATGGAAAGTGAAGAATATTCTAATAAGTTATGGGATAATGCAAACTATTTCAAGGATAAACTAAGTACTTTAGGATTTGATACTGGCCACTCTGAAACACCGATTACTCCTGTAATGATAGGGAATGAAGCTAAAACAATGGAATTTAGTAAAGCATTATTAGATGCCGGGGTATATGTTTCAGGAATAGTCTTTCCGACTGTACCTAAAGGAAAAGGGAGACTTCGTTGTATGATTAGTGCTTCTCATACAAAAGAAGATCTTGATTTTGCGGTAGCTAAATTTGAAGAAGTAGGAAAATTGCTAGGAATTATTTAATAAATTTAAAAATGGGTAAAATAATTTTACCTATTTTTTATGCAAAAAGTTTCCTTCACCATCCTTATATATAATAGACGGCAAAATCAGCTAAAAAAGGAATGAAAAACTTCTTATTTTGAAAAAAATAAAAATAATTCCAATAAAAACAGGACTTCACTTGTTATATTAGTGAAAAGAAAAAAGGAGGAAACAAAATGAACGGATTATTAATCGCAACACTAGTATTTGGCGGAGGTTCTGCTATCGCAATGCAAAACGATGATATTCACACTAAAGTGGATGAACAAACAAGTAGAGTAGTGTATCAAGTAAAAAATATGTTTAAAGGGTCACAAATAGAAAAGATTAGAGAAAATGGTTTTAGTTACCCAAGTGAAGAATTCTTGAGTACATTAACAGAAGATCAGGCATTCCAAGTTATTTCAGCAATTGATGTAATAAATGCAACATATGACTGGGCAAATATGACAGATGAAGAAATTATGAGTGCTTTGGTACAGGTAAAAGCTGAGATGAGCACATTATATGCAGATCTTGGAATAGATGTTCCTGCTAATCAAACACAAACAAGAAGCCGTAAAGGTAAACATTGGAGTGAAGATTTTGTGCCTGGTAGTGGAAACCGCCAACATGCACCTGAAACTGTAACTGATGAAGTTCAGCCAGGTGCTGACGATATAGTTTAACAAAAGGCTTTTAAAAATATTAAAGGAGAATTAGATTTCTCCTTTTTTATTTTTTTGTAAAAATGTATAATAAGGGTAAGGAAGTGATATTATGGAAAAATATTTAAACAATTGGATTACAATTATCGATGGAATCAAAAACGATAATACCTATAAAGCATCATGGGGACGCGCAATTATTGAGTGTATCGTCAGTGATGAGTATGAGGTAGTTAATGATGAAGTTATTTTAGAAGAGTATTTTATCGTTCAAAAGATCTTGAAATATTATTGGAACCTAAACTGTTTTTTCAATATTACTCAAGGAGAATTTCTTGTTATTGAAAAGGTAACAAAAGAAATCTCTGAAGATTTTTACCGAAAGAAAAAACACCGTTATCCAGCGTGGTCTAATGAGATGGAAATCTATATTAAAAGAAAACAAATTAGATATGAAAAAATTATTAATAAGATAATGAAAATTGTAAATCGAAATATCGCATACCGCTTTTTAAACCACCGAAGTAAAAAAATAGAACTTTACCGTTTAGACTTAAAAACTAAGTCTTTAAGATTTATAAAAGGGGATATCGACACTATCAAAAACTATTCGACACTATTGACCGATTTAATAAATTTTAAATGGGCATGTTACCTAGAAAACTATAATAACTCACCTTACTTACTTAAGAAAGTGATTGACTCATCTCAAGTAAATTTAAAACGTCAGAGTTTAAGAGCAATTAAGAATTTACTAGTTCAATATTACCATAATGGTGGGATTTTTGACTTTTATACAGGAGAACATATTGAATATGCTGACATAAAAGTTGTTCATGTAATCCCATATAATTATATTTATGCTGACAATATTTGGAACCTTGTTATAACAAGTAAAGCTACAAAACATAATCTAATTCCAACTAAAGATGATATCGAAAAATTGAAGAGAAGAAACCGCGAATTATTGTTGGAATTAAGAAATGTTAATACAAAGGAATACCACGAGTTGTCAAATGTTGTAAATAATAATTTGCTTGATCAAAGTTTTATGGATATGCAAGGATTAAATCATGAAAACATATAATAAGTTAGTAAGAGATAATATTCCGAAAATAATTGAAACCGAAGGATTAAATCCTCAAATTAGAATTCTTAGTGACAAAGAGTATGAAATTGAGTTAAGAAAAAAACTTGTTGAAGAAGCAAATGAACTTTATACTGCAACTTCTATCCAAGAAAAATTATATGAACTAGCTGATGTTTATGAAGTCCTCGAATTTATTTTAAAAACAAACAAGATAACTGAAAAAGATATTTTAAAAATAAAACTTAATAAAAAGAACAATAACGGGAGCTTTGAAAAGAGAGTTTTTTTAAAAGAAGTTAATTAAACACTAAGCATTACTAGGAGGAATTATTATGATTTATAAATATATTATAATAGTAATTTTAATATTAATACCGTTAATTCCAACACTATTCATCTTGTATTTAACAATAACAGAATATCGACCAAAAGAAATAGAAGATGCAAAAACCATTAAAAATAACATTTCAACTAAAATTAAAAAAACAATGTCAGTTACCACTTTAAATATTGGCTACGGTAGCTTAGATGAAAATCAAGATTTCTTTATCGAAGGAGGAAAAGGGTCTCACTGTATTTCCAGAATCAAGACTAATAATAATATAAAAAGCATTGGTAAACTTTTAAGACAACTTAATAGTGACTTCTATTTTCTTCAAGAAGTAGATGAACCATGTAGAAGAAGTTGCTACGTTAATGAGGTAAGAGACCTTACAAAAAGATTTAACGATTATAACAGTGTTTTTGTAAATAATTATAAAGTTAAATATGTTCCTTTGCCATTGACCAGTCCGATGGGCGGCGTATTAAGTGGACTACTTACATTGTCAAAACATAAAATAATTTCATCTATTCGTTTTCAGTTAAACGGGAAAGAACCATTTTTTAAAAGAATCTTCTTTTTGAAAAGGTGCATGAATATTAATACAATCACCGTTAAAGACGGTAAGGAATTAATTTTGATAAATATCCATTTATCAGCATATGACAAAGGTGGATATCTAAGAAAACAACAAATTCAGCATCTAATTGAATACCTTAAAAAAATATCAAAAACACACCAATATGTGATTGTTGGCGGTGATTGGAATCATTTACTAGATAATAGTAAATATGAAGAAATGATGCCTTCTTGGGTTAGCCTTTTACCAAATGAATTATATGATACAGGATATAAAATGGTATATGATAATTCAAAGAATACAGTAAGAAGTGAAGATAAACCTTATGTTAAAGGAGAAAACTTTGAAACGATTATTGATGGCTTTTTAGTTAGTCCGGCTATCGATGTTGTTAAAGTTAGAACTTTTGATCACGGCTTTAAATATACTGACCACAATCCTGTTACACTGACTTTTAGATTAAAATAAAGGATTTGAAAAAAGGCGAGATTAAGGAAATTAATCTCGTTTTTTTTATATTTAAGATAGATTTTTTATAAATAAGTAATTTTCTTAATTATAAACTTACTTATATCATTTGGTTTATATTTATATATAAAATATAATTGCTTATGTAGATAAAAAGGAGTGATAATTATGGAAACAGATGCAGTTAAAAGAATTAGAGAAGTAATTGAAAGAACAAGAGTATTTCTCCAACAAGATGGTGGAGATGTTGAGTATGTAGATTTTAAAGATGGAATTGTTTATGTAAGACTAACAGGTGCTTGTGTTGGATGTAGTGCTATCAATGTTACTCTATATGACGGAATTGAAAGTATTTTACTAGCTGAAGTTCCTGAAGTAATAGGAATTGAGCATGTCTAATGATCACCACAAGAAGTACTTTATCTGAAATTTTAAAAAAGTATCCCAACTTACAAAGTGTTTTCGAAAATAATGGTTTTAAAGGGTTAGATAATGAATTAATTTTAAAACAAATCGGAAAAATCCCTTTAGATAATTTACTTAGAAATAAACAAATTAATGTTGGCCTATTTATTGATATGCTTAATGAGCATTTAAAAGAAGATACAGTAGATTTTACTTTGTTAGATAAAACTGATAAAGAAGGAGCAATTAATATTATTGGCTTACTTCCTTGCCCAGTTAGAATTCCTTTATTAGATCAATTCACAAAATTATCTAATTTAGATAAAATCAATCATAATTTAAAAGCCGCAAGTGAAGGGCTAGATTGGTTAAAAGGTGAAGTAAAACAAGCAAAAACTGAAGATGACTTAGCGGATATTTATATATCGGCTGGTTTTGATTTGTTTTTTGAAAATGATTTAATGAAGCGCTTTAAGGATCAAAAAGTTTTTGATGATTATTTTAAAGATGTTCCTTATAATCGAGATTTTGAAAATGAATATTTACAATTAAGAGATCCTTCAGGAGATTACTCAATGTTAGGGGTTGTACCTGCGGTTTTTTTAGTAAATACAACTGTTTTAGGAGACAGAGAACTTCCTAAAACATGGGAAGATTTACTTGATCCTAGATTTGAAAATAGTGTTAGTTTGCCAGTTAGTGATTTTGATTTATTTAACGCTATTTTAATTCATCTCCATCAAGAGTTTGGGATGGAAGGGATTAGAAAATTAGGAAGAAGTATGATTAAAAGTATGCATCCTGCTGAAATGGTTAAGAGTGACAGAAGAAGCCGGGTTAGACCTGCGATTTCAATCATGCCATATTTTTTCACAAGAATGGCATTACCAGGAAGTGTAATGGCCGCAGTATGGCCAGAAGATGGCGCGATTATTAGTCCGATTTTTATGTTGACAAAGAGAAACAAAAAAGCTGAATTAATGGAAATAGCGGAAATGTTCACCTCAGTTGAAACAGGAGAAATTTTATCACATAAAGGATTATTCCCATCAATTAACCATAATGTTGATAATAATTTAGGTGAGAAAAAATTTAAATGGGTTGGTTGGGATTATATTGATTCTCATGACCTTGGTAAAATAATTGAAGAAGCAATGAGAGTATTTGAGGAAGGAAGGCTGTAAAATGGATTTAATCACAGTAAGTGGGCCACCCTCATCAGGAAAAACATCAGTTTTAATTAAAACGATTGAAAACTTTTTAAAAAGAGATATCAAAGTTGGCGTTGTTAAGTTTGACTGTTTATTCACCGATGATGACCTTTATTTTCAAAAATTAGGAATTCCAGTTAGAAAAGGGTTAAGTGGATCGCTTTGTCCTGATCACTATTTTGTTTCTAATATTGAAGAAGTAGTTGAATGGGGTCTTAAGGAAAATGTTGATGTTTTAATAACGGAATCAGCGGGATTATGTAATCGTTGTTCACCGTATATCCAAGATATAAAAGCAGTTTGTGTAATTGATAATTTAAGTGGAATTAATACTCCAAAAAAAATTGGACCAATGTTAAAAAGTGCGGATATAGTTGTGATTACTAAAGGAGATATTGTTTCTCAAGCTGAAAGAGAAGTTTTCACAATGAAAGTTCAAAGTGTAAACCCAAAAGCGATTATTATGCATGTGAATGGGCTTAGTGGCCAAGGAGCTTATGAACTTAGTACTTTTATTTATGATGAAACAAAAGATGTTAAAACATTAGAAGGAATGAAATTGAGATATCCAATGCCTTCAGCATTATGTAGTTATTGTTTAGGGGAAACAAGAATTGGTAAAAGCCATCAATTAGGAAATATTCGTAAAATAGATTTGAGTGGAAAAAAATGACAACCATTAATTTATTAAAAATCACAATTAGTGATTTATTCTTAAAACACCCTTATACAAAAGCGTTCTTTAAAGATCATTTAATTCCTTATCATGGTCATGAAAACTATACAATTGAACAATTGTTCGCTAATTTAGATGAAGAAGTAATTGAAGATAATGCGATTAATAAAGACCTCTTTATTAGTGGATTAAGTGAATATATGGAACTAATGAGTTCATATTTCGTTAGTGAAACAGAAACTAAAAATACAATTACGATTTATCCAGGATTTTATAAAGATGGAACAAAGGAAAAATTTAATAAAATTGAAATATCAAAAGGTGACATTATCGCCATCGTTGGACCAACTGGAAGTGGAAAATCAAGATTGCTCGCCGATATTGAATGGGCTGCGAATATGGATACCCCTACTAAAAGAAAAGTCTTAATTAATAACCGGGTACTAGAGCCTCATGAAAGATTTAGTGCTTCTAACAAATTAGTAGCACAATTATCCCAAAATATGAATTTTGTCATGGATTTATCAGTTTATGAGTTTTTAGATCTTCATGCATCAAGCAGAATGATTGAAAATAAAACAGAAATGGTTCAAAAAATCTTTGATAAAGCAAATGAACTTGCGGGAGAAAATTTCACAAGTGAAACGCCAATAACAGAGCTTTCAGGGGGACAGTCCAGAGCATTGATGATTGCGGATACCGCCATCTTATCAAAAGCGCCAATTATTTTAATTGATGAAATTGAAAACGCGGGGATTGATCGAAAAAAAGCACTTGAGTTATTAATTAGTGAGGATAAAATTGTTTTAATGAGTACTCATGATCCAATTCTAGCGTTAATGGGAGACAAACGGCTTGTTATTAATAATGGTGGTATTGAAGCTGTTATTGATACAAGTGAAGAAGAAAGAAATATCTTAAGTGATTTGGAAAAGCTTGATAAAACTTTAATGAAAATGCGGAATAAATTAAGATACGGACAACGTCTAAAATTTGAGGAGGAACAATAGATGAGTGAACAAAATACTTGTACTGGAACGTTTGAAACAGGAAGACAAACAGTTGATAAAGTAAGACAAATGGGGTTTAGTGAAGGATTGCTTCCAATGCCTTTAGAAATAAAATGTGAATGTGGAACAAGTTTTGAAATGGCATATTTTGAAGATAAGTGTCCAAATTGTTCAATGGTTTACGCAGTAACACCTTGTCATTCTCATGACCCAGCAGGAGTAAAAGCTGCAGGAATTGATTATTAATAAATAAACTGGAATCTTAAAAATTCCAGTTTTAATTTACAAAAAAATCTTAAATTTAAAGAATAATTTTCAAGATTTCCTAAAATATTGAAAAATGTATCACTTTATGATTTTTTTTTTCAAAATATCCTTGTTATAATATAGGCGATTATAACTGAAGAGGTGGATATAATGGAAAAATTTAATTTTAATCAAAAACCAATCATGAATTTACCACTAGACCCTGATTATGTACCAATTATTTTGGCTAATCGGAAATTTTGTAATGCTGTAAAAGGTTCGAAAAATCCAGTAGAGATAAAAATAGCAATCGTGCGAAGTAAAGGTAAAATTGCAGTTGAAAAAGCAACTGTTTTTAATGAGAGTTATGCCCAAGATGAAGCAAATTATTTATATTTAGAACGACTTATAAAAACATTGCTTTGGCTTAAAGGAGGATACAAAATCATTATTGGCGGTTCGCTTTCCTTAGGGAATATGATAAAAGCAGCATATAGTAAAAATGGTGAACGAGCATTTGATGCTAATTTTATGAGTAAAATTTATGAAAAACCATTTGAAGTAGTTGTTGTTAGTTTAACTGATGTTCCAGAAGAAAACGAACAATCATTCCCAATTGGAAGACATTTAGACGGCTACCGCATCGGGTTTGATGCTGGAGGAAGTGACCGCAAAGTATCTGCAGTAGTGAATGGGAAAGCGATTTTTAGTGAAGAAGTGGTTTGGTATCCTAAACAACAAAGTGATCCAAGTTATCATTATAACGGAATTATGGATTCAATTAAAAGAGCGGCTGCTAAAATGCCAAGAGTTGATGCTATTGGAGTGAGCTCAGCTGGAATTTTCATCGATAACCGAGTTGCTGCAGCATCCCTCTTTTTAAAAGTGCCACAAGATAAATTTGATAGTGAAGTAAGAGATATGTATAAACAAATACAAAAAGAAATGGACAATGTTCCTTTAGAAGTAGTTAATGATGGCGATGTAACAGCTTTAGCTGGAGCGATGAGTTTAGAAGCTAATAATATTTTAGGGATTGCGATGGGAACTAGTGAAGCAGCTGGATATGTTGATTCATTAGGAAACATAACGGGGTGGTTAAATGAACTAAGTTTTGTTCCTGTTGATTTTAATAAGGGATCAATGATTGATGAATGGTCTTTAGATTATGGAACTGGTGTTAAATATTTTTCACAAGATGCCGTGATAAAACTTGCGAAAAATGCTAAGATAAAATTAGCTGAAAGTTTATCACCAGCCGAAAAATTAAAAGTAGTTCAAGAATTACTTGAAGCAAACGATCCTCGAGCTGAAGATATCTTTGATACAATCGGTTGTTATTTAGGATATAGTATTGCTTATTATGCTCAATTTTATGATCTTAAACATGTCCTTATTTTAGGACGAGTAACTTCTCAAAAAGGGGGAGTAAGAATTTTAAGAATTGCTGAGCAAATCTTAAAATTAGAATTTAATGATTTATCTCAAAAAATAGAACTAACATTACCTGATGAAATAAATAGACGAGTTGGACAATCGATTGCCGCAGCTAGTCTTCCGAAAATATAGAAAGAGGTGTTTTAATGAAATTCATTAAAGAAAATGCTGAGTTTTTTATTCCAGATGGAAGCAATTTTAAAGACGCTATATCAAGAACAACGCATATGGCAATAGGAGCTCATCAAGATGATTTGGAAATCATGGCAATTGATGGAATCTTAAAATGTTATCAAAAAGAAGATAAATGGTTTTTTGGGGTTGTTGTAACTAATGGGGCAGGTTCAGCTCGTACTGGTGAATTCAAAGATTATACCGACGAAGAAATGCAAGCAATTAGAAAAGAAGAACAACGTGAAGCTGCAAGAATTGGTAAATTTGGAGGAGTAGTTCAACTTGATTATCCAAGTGGTGAAGCAAAGGATCCCCATAACTATAAAGTTATTGTTGAACTTGCACGGCTAATTGAACAAGCAAAGCCAGAAGTATTATATACTCACAACTTAGCAGATAAACATGATACTCATTTAGGAGTAGTAACTAAAACAATCCGCGCAATTAGAACATTAAAAAACGCCGCAAGACCGAAGAAACTATACGGTTGCGAAGTGTGGCGTGATTTAGACTGGATGAATGATGAAGATAAAATCTTATTTGATGTTTCAGGAAATAATGAATTATCATTAAAACTTATCAATATTTTTGCCTCGCAAATCGCCGGCGGAAAACGTTATGATTTAGCAACGATTGGGAGAAGGTTATCCAACGCAACTTACGCATCTTCACATACAGTTGATGAAACAGATGCGATTATTTATGGAATTGATTTAACCCCTTTAATTGAAAATGATGATTTAGATATTGCTAAATACATTGAAAATTATATTGATCGTTTTAAAAACGAAGTTATTAGTAAATTAGCTAAAGTATTAAAATAAATTAAGCAATAAAATAAAAGCCATAAAATGAGAATGACAATCATTTTATGGCTTTTAAGATGAATAATATTTCCTAATATTGAAAAAAGATAAAGGATTATAACTTAGCTCTTTTTATTAAATAATATCTATGATATTGTAAAACTGATATTAGCAATATGAGGTGAAAAAAATGAAAATAATTACATGTATTAAACAAGTTCCTGCATCATCAAATGTTGAAGTTGATCCTGAAACAGGAGTGTTAATTAGAGATGGGAATAACGTTAAAATGAATCCTTTTGATTTGTATGCTTTAGAAACAGCATTTCAAATTAAAGAACGTACAGCTGACGTTAATATTCATGCGGTAACAATGGGACCACCAAGTGCTAAAAGGGTCTTAGAAGAAGCGTTATATATGGGAAGCGATAAAGCAACTTTAATTAGTGATCGTCGCTTTGCTGGAGCGGATGTTCTCGCAACTTCTTACACTTTAAGTCAATTAATTGATCATATTAGTAATTATGAAATAGTCATTTGTGGAAAACAAACAACAGATGGAGATACTGCCCAAGTTGGCCCAGAAATTGCTGAATTTTTACAAATTCCGCATGTTCCA
>Ga0164318_10003248_pt1 | contig 15365 bp, 15 predicted proteins | sample GuaBasSedimGuay9_FD_113734 | JGI IMG/M metagenome (GOLD analysis project Ga0164318, IMG submission 113734) | Subseafloor sediment microbial communities from Guaymas Basin, Gulf of California, Mexico - Guay9, Core 4571-4, 0-3 cm | ecosystem: Environmental > Aquatic > Marine > Hydrothermal vents...
AAGCTCCGGCGGAGGGACTCGAACCCCCAACCCTCCGGTTAACAGCCGGATGCTCTACCGGTTGAGCTACGCCGGAACCGTGATCGATTTTATCACATCCCGCTGGATTCATCAAGTTCACGAAAGGGTTGTTCTCATATAACCATAGAGATACTTTCCAACGATTATCCCATACTTTGCGAGATCAGTAAAACTGAGCGTTCCAAATATTTGAACACTCCTAGTTCATGAATCGGACGATTCCAATTACATGGATTTTGAAAGGCTTTCCAGCATCTTGTCACATTCCTTCGACATGATGTATAATATTCCGCAGAATTGCCGAGGTGGCGGAATTGGCAGACGCGCATGACTCAGGATCATGTGGGCTTATGCCCGTGCGGGTTCAAATCCCGCCCTCGGCATTTTATTTTGTGGTCTAATTTGATATAATCAACCGAGCATATTCAGAAATGCGCAGGGAGGGTTGATGATGTCGAAGAGATGCTACATCTGTGGAAAGGGTCCGTCCTCTGGAAACAGTGTGAGCCATTCCAACAAGAAAACAAAGAGATGGTGGAAACCCAATCTACAGAAGGTAAAAATACAGGTGGATGGAAAGGTTAAAAGAGTTTGGGTCTGCACGAGTTGTTTGAGAAGTGGGAAGGTTCAAAGAGCTGTGTGATTCGTATGGAGGAATATGGGGAGATACCCGTTCGTTTCTACAATTTCAGATACTGCACGTGGTACAGATGGCTTTGGATAATCCTCGTTGTGACCTTTTTTCTTCTTCTCGAATACGTGATACTTTCTGGTGAGCCCTACCTCATCTTGGTTGTTCTTTTCTTATCAGTGCTCTCACTTTTCATGGCTTTTTACACGTGGAAGTACAGACTCAGATTGGACATGAAGGATGGTATTCTCGAGATCGGAAGAAAGAGGATACGTCTGAAAAATTGCACCGTCAAGACTGGAAGAAAGTTCATGTTCAGGCGTATCATCATAACATGTGGAGAAGGTGATATGATCGTTCTGACATCCATAATGGAGGATTTCGACGGAATGGTGAATCTCATTTTGAGAGCGGTCCATCTGGGCTCTGAAAGATCTGGAGGTATGAAGGATGAAGATGAAGAATCTTCTCGATGAGAAAACATTGAAAGAACTTGGATACATGGATGATTCGAAACCTTACAAACTCATAAAGGACCTTGTGAAAGATGAGGAAATCGAATCGATTTTCAAAGTGACGAGCAAAAAGCTTCAAGAGGCGAAGGATGGGAAAAAATTTTTACTTCTTACCTTCAAGGATAAAACGGGAATCCTCAGAGCCATAGATTGGCACAACGCGGAGTTGAACGATGGAAGGATATCGCTTGGAGATGTCGTTAAGGTCAGAGGGAAGGTAGTTTACTTTGAAAACAGGCTACAGTTGAATCTCTCGAAGAATCCATCGGACGTGGTCGTGCTCAAAGAAGGGGAATACGATCCAAACAGATTCGTCGAAACAACGAAGAGAAGTATAAAGGAAATGTACGAAAAGCTTGTCAATCACATAAAGAGTGTGAAGAGTGATAAATTGAGGAGACTGCTCGAGCAGATTTTCATAGAGGACAGAGGATTTTTGAGAAAATTTTTGGATGCTCCCGCGGGTCTATCAGTTCACCATGCCTACAGAGGAGGACTTTTGGAACATACCTTGGATGTTGTTGAACTCGCTGAACACGTTGTTGAAAAATACGGTGATATTTTGAACAGAGATCTTCTCATAGCTGGTGCGATGCTTCATGATATTGGCAAAGCTTATGAGTACGAAATAACGCCATCGGGTTTGGAGATGACGGATAGTGGGGAACTTCTTGGACACATAGTCATCGGTGTGAAGATGGTGGAAAGGGTGGCAAAGAGGATCGCAAATTTTCCGAAGAATCTTCTCATGGAGATAGAACACATGATAATATCCCATCATGGGGAATTTGAATGGGGTTCTCCAACTTTGCCGAAGACACCAGAAGCTCTCGTTCTACACATGATCGACAATTTGGATGCGAAACTTTCACAGTTTTTGAAACTTCAGGAGAAAACAGCTGAAGGAAACAACTGGAGTGAATACGACAGGAAGCTCGGCAGGCGTGTGATGATCCGGAGGGATTCGAGATGAGCGATAAAATAAGATTTGGAACTTCTGGATGGAGAGGAATAATAGCCGATGATTTCACCTTCCATATGGTGAGAATCGTTGCACAAGCCATTTCTAATTATTTGAAGGGAAGAAAGGAAAAACCAAGGGTGGTGGTTGGACATGACACACGTTTCATGGCAGAAAATTTCTCAAAAATTGTCGTTGAGGTTCTCCTTGGAAATGACATAGAGGTTTACCTCTGTGAAAAACCTTCTCCCACTCCCGTCATATCTCATTTTATAATTTCCAACGATCTGGATGGTGGAATAAACTTGACCGCATCACACAACCCTCCGGAATATCTTGGGATAAAGTTCAGCCCAGAAAATGGTGCTCCTGCACCACCTGAGGTTACGAAGGAAATAGAGAAAGAGATAGAAAAGGTCCTGCAGGAAAATGATGTGAGAATGGTGGAAATAACCGAGGGAATAAGGAAGGAATTGTTCGAAATGGTTAATCCTTTTCCAAGTTATGTTGAGTATCTGAGGGAAAGGATCGATTTTGATGAGATAAAAAGATCCAACTTGAAAGTCGCAGTCGATCTTATGTACGGCACAGCCATCGGTATTTTGGATGTTATCTTGAAAGAGCTGACGGAAAAACCTCACATTTTCCATGGATACAGAGACCCATATTTCGGTGGGTACAGACCGGAACCAGATGAGACGAGGATGAGAGATCTTGGTGCCATCGTGAGAAAGGAAGGATTGGATTGCGGTGTCGCGGTGGATGGGGACGCGGATAGGTTCGGAATCGTGGATGATGAAGGAAATTTCATAGCCCCGAATGAGTTCATAGGTATGGTCGCACACCATCTGTATTCCACGAAAAATTTGAAAGGTCCATCCGTCAGGAGTATCGCAACATCCCACCTACTCGATTCTGTCGCAAGAAACTTTGGATTCGATGTGCTGGAGACCCCCGTCGGTTTCAAGTTCATAGGTGAAATTTTTCTCAGGGAAAGGATCGTGGTTGGTGGAGAAGAGAGTGGGGGATTGACCATACAATCCCATCTTCCCGAGAAGGATGGGATCCTTGCGGATCTTCTCGCTCTGGAGATGATCTCCTTGAGTGGAGAGAAGCTCTCCGAGATGAGAAGAAAAATGGAGGAAAAGTATGGAAAATTTTACAACATACGTATAGACGTTGAACTGAAAAGCAGAGAGGATCTTGAGAGATACATGGAGAAATTCAAAGGGTTGGAAAGCGCAGGTGAATTTGCCGGTTTGAAGATAAGGGAGAAAAAGGAGATCGACGGGATACAGTACATCTTCGACGAAGAAAACACGTGGCTACTGATCAGACCATCCGGAACGGAGCCAGTTGCAAGAATATACATAGAATCTTCGAATGAAACCATCTTCGATAACATGCTCAAAGAGGTGAAAAAATTCGGATGAAAAAGAAGGTAATAATAGTCGAATCCCCGGCAAAAGCAAAGACGATTCAAAGATTCCTTGGGGATTCCTACATAGTTCTCTCCTCCATGGGGCACGTCAGAGATCTTCCCGAAAATGAGTTCGGTGTCAACATAGACAAAGGTTTCAAACCGATCTTCAGGTTGATAAAAGGGAAGAAAAAGATAATGGACAGAATAAAGGAGATGGTGAAAAAATCGGATGGTGTTCTCCTCGCGTCCGATATGGACAGGGAAGGAGAAGCCATAGCTTGGCACATCGCGGAGATACTGAAATTGGACAAGAATCAGAGAAACAGGATAATCTTCAGCGAGATAACCGAGAAGGTGATAAAAGAAGCGGTCAAGAATCCAAGAACCATAGACATGAGAAAGGTTCATGCACAGATAGCGAGGAGAATACTGGATAGAATCGTAGGATACAAACTTTCACCACTTCTATGGAAGATAATGAAATCGGGCTTGAGTGCTGGAAGAGTTCAATCGGTCGCTTTGAGATTCATCTGTGAGAGAGAAGAAGAGATAAGAAAATTCATCCCGAAGGAGTTCTGGAGAATATTCGGAATACACGATGGCAAGAAGGTGAACCTCATAGAGGTGGATGGGAAAAAATTCGATCCCGTCAAATCTCTCATCGATGAAGAAAAAGCGAACGAAATCGTTGAAGAACTGAAAAAAAAGAGATTTTTCGTCAAGAATGTGGAAAAAAAGATCAGCCAAAAGAAGCCTCCAGATCCGTTCATAACGAGTACACTTCAGCAGGAAGCAGCAAACAAATTGGGATTTTCGGTGGCAAAGACGATGAGAATCGCTCAGGAACTTTACGAAGGAATAGATACCCCGGATGGTCACCTCGCATTCATAACCTACATGAGAACAGACTCAACGAGGGTGTCGGAAGAGGCTGTAAAATCCGCTGAAAAATTCATAGTCGAGAATTATGGGGAAGAATTCGTCAGGGGGAGGAGAAAAAAGGAAAGAAAATCGAAGGGTAGGATTCAGGACGCGCATGAGGCGATAAGGCCCACGTATCCGGAGAAGAAACCGGAGGATCTGAAGAAGATACTCGGGAAGGATCATCTGAAGCTCTACGAACTCATATGGAAGAGGTTCATGGCTTCGCAGATGGCACCATCGAAATACGAGAACATGATCTTCAGAATAGCCAGCGATGATGACAAATACGTCTTCGAGATAAAACATTCGAGAAGGACATTTGAAGGATTCGAGGTTCTACTTCCCACACAAGATGCAGAAAAGGGGACACTTTTGAAATTGAAGGAAGGGGATGAGTTCTTCTTCGAGAAGTTCACAGCGGAGAAAGATCAAACACAGCCTCCATCACGATACACGGAAGCGAGTTTGGTGAAAAAGTTGGAGAAGGAAGGAATAGGAAGACCGAGCACGTACGCGACCATAATAAAAACTCTCTTCGACAGAAATTACGTGGTGAGGAGCGGGAAATACATTATACCGACTTTCATGGGGTTTCTCGTCAACGAATTTTTGGTGTCTAATTTCCCGGATATAGTTGAGACGAAGTTCACGGCGAAAATGGAGGAAGGGTTGGATGAAGTCGAAAGTGGTAAGAAAGACTGGCGAGAGATCCTCGAGAATTTCTACGAAAAATTCAGGTTGGTATTTGAGAAGGTGGAGAAGAGGATAAATTCGAAGGAGATGATTCTCGAGATACCGACCGATCTTGAGTGCGATGAATGTGGAGGGAAGATGAACCTGAGATTCGGACCATTCGGAACCTACTTGAAGTGTGAAAAATGTGGAAAGACGATGTCAACGAAGAATGAGGAGAAATTCCGTTTGGAAGATGGAGTTCTTAGGGTAAAAGATGCCATGGTCGATGAGGTGGTGGAGAATGCAGTATGTCCAAAATGCGGTTCTCCACTCGTCGTGAAAGATGGAAAATATGGAAAATTTCTGGCTTGTTCTTCTTATCCAAAATGCGATTACACCGCACCGTACGTTGAAAAGGCGAGAGGGAAATGTCCAAAATGTGGATCGGATGTTCTGAAGAGGAGGAGCAAGAAGGGAAAGGTTTATTATATATGTGAAAGAAACTTGAGGGAGAAGGAATGCGATTTCATAAGTTGGTATGAACCGTCCGAATACAAATGTCCGGTATGTTCTGAAACCTTGTATTACAGGTACAAAAACGGAGAGGAGGTTCTATACTGTCAAAGATGCAGGAAATCCTACAGAGTGGAAGAGATAGCAATCTCACAGGAAGAATCAGAAGAATAGCGGTTCTTTACGGTGGAAGATCGAATGAAAGAGAGATATCGATAAGAAGCGGTGTGAGAGTTGTGAGATCTCTGAAAAATCTCGGATACGAGGTTGTGGAAATAGACACATCCGACGATCCGTACGAATGGATACAGAGGTTGAGGGATGTGGATCTGGTCTTTCTCGCATTGCACGGTGAAAATGGTGAAGATGGTAGAATACAGGGATTACTCGATATTTTGGGAAAGAAATATGTGAGTTCGTCCGCTCATGCCAGCTTCCTTTCTTTTGACAAATATTTGACTTATCTTTTTCTGAAGGACGCGGGGTTGAAGGTTCCAGATACGATACTCATAGGTTATCCAACATCCTTTTCACCTTTCGGATTTCCCGTGTTCTTGAAACCGAGATGGGGTGGTTCGAGTATAGGGGTCGTGAAGGTGAACGATTCGAAGCAGATGCTGGAAGAGTCGAAGAAGCTGATTTTGGAGTACGGTCAGATCATCGTTCAGAGATACGTCGGTGGTGTGGAAATAACGGTCAGCGTCGTAGAGAAGAATGAGAAACCATTCGTTCTCCCGATACTTGAACTCGTTCCGAAGAGGGAATTCTACGATTACGTCGCGAAATATACCGAAGGTATGACGGATCTCATAGTCCCGGCGAGGATAAGCAAAAAGGAGGAGATCATGGTTAAAAACATCGCGAGAATGATCTTCAAGCTTATGGGCTGTTCCGGTTTAGCGAGAATAGATGGGAAGATAGAGAACGGCTGTTTCTACGTTTTTGAGGTGAACACCATACCCGGTTTGACAGAGCTGAGTGATCTGCCCGCATCTGCTCGAGCTCTGGGCTGGGACATGGATGAACTGATCAGGAACTTGATTGGGGAGGTTGGAAAGTGAAAGGTTTCGAGGGGACGACCGTCATAGTTGTTCGAAGGAATGGAAAAACAGTCATGGCAGGTGATGGACAAGTCACATTTGGGAACACCATACTGAAATCGACCGCGAAGAAGATAAGAAAACTTGGCGGGGGAAAGGTAATCGCGGGATTCGCTGGATCGGTAGCCGATGCTTTCACACTCTTTGAGAGATTCGAAAAGAAGTTGAGGGATTACAACAACCTCAAGAGAGCGGCAGTTGAGTTGGCAAAAGATTGGAGGACGGATAAGGTTCTCAGAAGGTTGGAAGCTGTCCTCATCGTCGCAGATTCACAGGAAATCTTCCTCATATCCGGTGGTGGTGAAGTTATACAACCGGATGAGGATGTGGTTGCCATAGGTTCGGGTGGACCATATGCCTTAGCTGCAGCCAAAGCCTTGATGAGAAACACCGACTTATCCGCGCGCGAAATCGCCTTGAAATCGCTCGAAATAGCGAGCGAGATATGCATATACACCAACAAGAACTTCAGTTTCGAGGAGGTTTGAGAATGGAAGAGATCGAGAGGGTGGACGATTTGACCCCAAAGGAAATAGTGAGGCGTCTGGATAAATACATAGTTGGTCAGGAAAGGGCGAAGAAAGCAGTCGCAATAGCCTTGAGAAATAGAATAAGGAGACAGAAACTACCTGAAGAATTGAGAAAGGAAATCCTTCCGAAGAATATACTCATGATAGGTCCGACTGGCGTTGGAAAAACTGAGATAGCCAGAAGGTTGGCACAACTGTCGAAATCTCCTTTTCTGAAGGTTGAAGCAACCAGATTCACCGAGGTGGGATACGTTGGGAAATCGGTCGATTCGATGATAAGGGAGTTGGTCGAGATAAGTGTCAACACGGTGAAACAGGAGATGATGAAGCAGGTCGAGGAAGTGGCTAAGAGAAATGTTGAAGAGAGGATACTGGACGCCATCGTTCCGGAGAGCAAGAGAACGAACATACCGGAAGGACTGTTGGGAATATTCCAGGCAGTCGATCAATCGCGGTACAGACAACCACCGGTCGATCGAAAATCCGCAGAGAGTAAAAGGAAGATGTTTAAGGAAAAACTGAGAAAAGGTGAGATAGAGGATATGGAGATAGAGATAGAGATGGAGGACACAACGGTTCCAGCATTCGGGATCGTTGGGGGGATGGATTTAGAGGAGATAGGAATAGACCTTCAGAACATCTTCGGAAATCTCATGCCCAAGAGAAAGAGAAAGAGAAGAATGAAGGTATCCGAAGCGAGGAGGGTTCTCCTACCCATAGAAGCTGAGAAACTGATAGATATGGACAAAGCGATTCAGGAAGGGCTCGAAAGAGCTCAGCAGAGAGGTGTGATATTCATAGACGAGATGGACAAGATAGCATCGAAGGAGAGCTATGGGGGTCCGGATGTTTCACGTGAAGGTGTTCAGAGGGATCTTCTACCCATAGTCGAGGGAACGACGATAATGACAAAATACGGAGCTGTGAGAACGGATTACATTCTCTTCATAGCAGCTGGTGCGTTCCATATTTCCAAACCATCCGATCTCATACCCGAGCTTCAAGGCAGATTTCCGATAAGGGTGGAGCTGGATCCGTTGACTGAGGAAGATTTCGCACGGATACTCGTTGAACCGGAAAATTCGATAACCAAACAGTATAAAGCTCTTCTGGCTACGGAAGGTATCGAACTCATCTTCACGGATGATGGGGTGAAAGAGATGGCGAAGATGGCATACTCTCTGAATCAAAGGCTCGAAAACATAGGCGCGAGAAGACTCTACACGATCGTGGAGAAGGTGCTCGAGGACGTGTCATTTGAAGCTCCAGAAGTGGACAAGAAGAAAGTCGTGATAGATGCGGAATACGTGAGGAAGAAACTGAGTTCGATAATAGAAGACGAAGATTTGAGTTCCTACATACTGTGATGAAAAGACAAGATGTTGTGGCTCTCAACTTGTTCGGTGACTTCTCACCCAATGATGTTGAAGCTCTGATGAATCTTGACTTTGATCCCCTCAATCCCACACGAATTGGTGAAATTGTCGAGAAGAAGGGAAATCTTGAGAGAAAGGTTAGAAGATACATCGAAAGATTCAGGCGTGAAAGATTCGAAAAAGAGCTATCCAAGATTCTGAACGAGGATGTTGAAGTGATAACGTACTGGGACGATCGATATCCCTCCCTGTTACGTGAAATTCCCAATCCACCGATAATGCTCTACTGCAAGGGAAGGACGGAAATTTTGAACAGCAACAGGGCGTTGGCGATCGTCGGATCACGGAAACCCAGTTTCTACGGCTTGAACATGGCACGCAGGTTCGCATCTGAATTGGTGGAGCTTGGATTCACGATAGTCAGTGGTATGGCTATGGGGATAGATACCGTTTCCCAGATCTCGGCGGTGAGAACCGGGGGAAGTAGCGTCGGTGTTCTCGGAACTGGAATAGATGTTGTCTATCCAAAACACAATTCCAACATCTTTTCGGAATTTTTGAATAGGGGAGGATGCCTCGTCTCGGAGTATCCCTTCGGTACGCCACCGATGAAACATAACTTTCCGAGGAGGAACAGGATAATAGCGGGAATATCCCTCGGAACTTTGGTCGTTGAAGCTGGTGAGAAGAGCGGATCCCTCATAACAGCCATGCAGGCTCTCGAATACAACAGAACCATCTTTGCGATTCCAGGACCCATAACATCATCCTTGAGTGTTGGAACGAACAGATTGATACAGATGGGTGCAAAACTCGTGATGGATGTGAAGGATATCGTTGAGGAATTTCCATACATCGTGGGGGATCGGGAATCAGGGAATGGAGTGATCGATCTCGATGAGGAAGAGAGGGAAGTGATAGAGAAAATAAAAGAGGGATACGACGACATAGATTCCCTGATGGAAGAGATGAAAAAGGAGTATTCCGTTTTGATTTCGATTCTTTCTCGTTTGGAATTCAGGGGTGCTCTGAGAGGAGAAGGAGGGAGGTATACACCGTTGATATGAGGGCAGGGTTGATCTTTTCTCTTCTTTTTCTCCTGCCTGTTTTCTTTCTCTCTTCCTTCCCAATGTATGTCAACTTGGGGGGAGGATACAGGTTGGAGACGGAATCCTTCGAACCCGCTGGATGGCTTGTGGAAACGGGGGTAAGTAGCGAATTCGGTGATGAAATAATATTCGACACGGTGTTCAATCTCGGTGCGACCAGCACTTCCAACCCTTCCCCGACGAATTATCTTCTGTTCGACGTGGATCTGTCGATTCCGCTTCTTGGAAGGGAGGAAAACTCCTGGATAAAGGCTGGACCTTTCCTTTCGATCGAATACGGTAACTTCAGATTTTTCGATTCGACATCGACGGACTGGGAAGAGACCACATGGGTGGGTGCATTCGTTATGATGAACTTCGGACCGTGGGAGTTTACGGTTCGTGGAGAATATCCAATACAGATGAGCACAATTCTTGAAGGAGAATCCACCGATTTGAATGTGGCGGATATGTTCGAGATGAGGATCAGATTCTACTTGAGCAGTTTCTTCAGAAATTTCGTGGATAAACTGTTTCTGGAGTTTCTCCTCTCAACGAGAGAGAGGAAGATATCCGTATCTTTCATGGAACCCTTCTGAGGGTGAGAAGATGAGAGGGATGCTGATCACACTCTGCATGATGATCATCATACAACCTGCTTTTGCGCTGAACGATGTGAATTCGTACGCCCTCGACTTCTCGAGGGATGGAAGGATATCCTTTCTGGTGGATTCGAGGAAGTATTTCTCAGTTGGTTTACCATTTGCAGGTTTCTTCAGGGTTGAGGCTGGATATCCTTGGAGTTGGCTTGGATTTGAATTCGAATCGCCTTTCCCCTTTCCATCGATCTACTCAAATTTTGGTGTGAATCTAAGCGATCCAACGAAAAAGTTCGGTGGAAACCTTGGGATAAGATACGGTGTGGAGAACTGGTATTTCAAAAGTGGTTTAAAATTCGATTTCAACGAAATGACCGAGGGGGAAGGATGGTCGGAGGTTGGAAGGTTTTACTATTCCACGGGATCTGGATTCACAATCAACGATCTTGAGATGAGAATCAAATTCCTGTATCACTTTCTCAGCGCCATTCGGGATGAAGATGGTGAATTCAACTACAACTTCCCAGCCCCCGTGTCATCCGATTTACTCTCCACGAATCAGCTCGAGATTTCCGTCGATTACACGTTATTCGCGGATGAAACGGTCAACATGAAAATTGGGGCGGGATACAAAGTGGAATTTATGTGGTCCAACCTTCTCTCAGAAGCTCTCTACAGACCTGAAAATTTCTACATCTTCGTGAGGTTTGGGCTGGCTGGGGACATCTTTCAGTGATCAACCGATGTAAATCACTTCCATTTCGAGGTCGAATCCCTTCAAAAATTTCACCTTCTCCCTGACGATCTCGGCGAGTTTCAAAACATCCCTCGAACTGGCTGATCCTAAGTTCACTATGAATGCAGCATGCTTTTTGGAAACCATGGCATTTCCAACTCTGTATCCCCTCAATCCAGCTTCATCTATTATCCTTCCCACCGGAACATCAGGTTTCGGTCTTTTGAAGAAACTTCCCGCACTTGGAAAGTCAATGGGTTGATTCTCCACTCTCAAATTCATGTATCTGTTCATTTCATATTTTATCTTGAGATGATCCCCCTCGACGAGTTTGAAATTGACTGAGATTATTTTCATGCGATTCTCAGATATGTTCGATCTTCTGTAAGAAAACTCGAGATTCTCTCTCCCGATTGTAAAAACCCTCCCCTCAAAGAGAACCGTGACAGATTCAACCAATTCTCCTATCTCCAAACCGAAAGATCCGGCGTTCATGTTCACCGCTCCACCGATAGTTCCCGGTATACCGAACAATTTTTCCATCCCACTGAGGGAATTTTCAAGTGCTGTAACCGCAAGTTCATTTATTTTCACACCTGCTTCGGCTTCCACACGGTTACCCTCGATCCTCAGTCCTTTGAGAGCCTGTGTGGAGATGACGACCCCATCGTATCCCTCGTCGTCGAAGAGAACGTTGGATCCATTTCCGAGGATCACATACGGTATCCCCACATCTTCGAGAAAGTTCACCGTTTTCACGAAAGCAAATCTATCCTTCGGGATCACGAAAAGATCCGCATTTCCCCCTATTCTGAAGGTGGTGTGGTATCTCATGGGTTCACACGAGGTAACTTTACAACCGAGTTTGATCAGATCCACCGTCAATTCCTTTACCTTTTCCAAACCAATCAACTCCTTTTCTTCTCAGATAGTTGAATCTGGCTCCCTGATATGTGTCTCGCTGTTCCAGTTCTTTCTCGATCATCCAAAGTATCTTTCTTTTATCGAGCCCCCAATTCCCGAAGAGGACCTTATCCTTCGGAGGATCCGCAACAAGCCTGTGTATCACAATTCTTGGATCGAGATACTCCAAAAACCTCACAACCCTTTCCACATATTCCTCCAACGAGCAGATTTCTATCTCCCCTCGTTTGAACATCTCACCGAGTGGGGTTCCATCAACGATGTAGAGAGAATGGCACTTGACCCCGTCGATCTTCAACGCGCTCAGTATCTTCGCACTCTCCACGACGTCGATCATGTCATCCCAAGGAAGATTCAATATTACGTGTGCCACAACTTCGAATTCGCGTTTCTTGAGTCTAATCACCGCATCTATGAATTCCGCCAGCGTGTGTCCCCTGTTGATCTTCATGAGAGTCCTGTAATTCGATGTTTGAAAACCAACTTCAACCATCACGTCTACCTTCTCCTTGAACTCCTCCAAAAGATCGAGTATCTCTTCTTGAAGAAGATCCGGTCTCGTCGATACGGAAAGTGCGACTATTCTGTCATCCACGAGGGCGGATTCGTATTTTTTCCTCAAGACATCCAGTGGAGCGTAGGTGTTCGAAAAGGCTTGGAAATATGCTATGAACTTTTCCGCCTTGTACCTCCTCACTGCTCTCTCCATCATAACTCTGACCTGTTGCGAAATTGGAACATCTTCACCCATGGCACCGAAACCGCTTCCAGTTTCCTCACAGAATATACATCCACCCTTCGATATGGTTCCATCCCTGTTCGGACACGTGAATCCTGCATTTATAGGTAGGCGATGCACCCTCGTCCCGTATTTTCCTCTCAGATAATCGCTCAATTTTCTGTATCTACTCACTTTATCTTTCGCACATACCTCCTCTTCACGCCACTTCCGTATTTCTTGATCAGGAAATCCTCATCGAGAGATTTCGAAAATTCCCTCGCTTCCTCAACGCTCGTGAAAATACCTATTATCAATCCATGCAATGTGCTTCCCCTCGAAGTTTTGAACACATAATCTATCGCCGGTATGCTGGATTCTCTGAGTTCTTTGACATATCCTCTAACTGCCCTTTCACTTCTGTGAGCGAGTATTTGAACACTGTACCAATTTTCAAATATGTTCAGAGATTCCGTAGAAACGCTCTCAGGGATTCTCTCTTTCGGATTCTCCCCATTTCTTCCTATGATCACGAGTTTCATGATGGTTGAATCCGTCGAGTCCCTCATGAGAAAATATGGCAGACCCGTATCGACTATCAACTTGAATGTGGTGTCAGTTCCAGCCTTTACAACCATGAACGGTTCTCCCTCGATGTAAAAATCGGTGGATTTCTTGAAATATTTTTCATAATCGAATTTCTCGATTTCGAATAATTTGACGTTTGAAGATGCGGAAGTTCCAACCTCTGTTTTCCCTTCCACCTGCGTCGAAATCGTGGACGATTGAGATGAAGATAAGGAACACTCCGAACACATCGCCATGGATGATTGAGATGACTGCGTCGCTACAACGTCGGTGAAATTGTCGCTTAGTTGAAGCTGAACGGAGGTTCCAGTTGAGACCAACACGTTGAATCTCCTGTTCAACCTTTCCAATTTCTCCTCAAGTTGTTGATTTCTATATCTGCACTGTTCGATTCTCGCTCTGAGAATCAGTGAGTATATGAGAAGAACGATGCAAATAGTGAACAGGATTATCAAGGATAAACCAACGAACCTGGCTTCTTTCTCCGATAACTCAACATACCTTTTTCTGGGCATGGATTCCACCTTTCCGTATGAAAAAGCCGAATGAGGTTAGAATTCGTATATACTCTCGATGATGAATTTTTTGATTATTTCGATCACAACACCCCTCGGTATCTCCTCGTAAATGATCCTACCCGGTTTTAAAAGAAATGGAATCCTCATGTTGTATTTCCCGCCAAGCGAAGCGAAGAAAGATTGAAGATCTACTTGTAATCTTCCGATTTTCGTCACACTCTTCACCGCGGTTTTCACACCTTCGTACATTTCATATCGGGTGAATCCCATTTCGAGTGAAACCAACATTTCCATCAGTATACCAAAACCCAAAGCTTGTGAATAGCTTATCATCAATTTTGAAGCATCTTGAAGTATCGATGCGATCTTTTCTCCGAGAAATTGTTTTCCCCTGTTCTTCATCCTGAGTCTTATGTTGTGTTCTATGACATCCTTCAAAATCTCCGGTAATCTGTTCCTGTTCAGTTTTCTCAAATTGTTCTTCACGAATGAGTAAAATCTGTCTTCACAGGTCAAACCAGTTGAAAGCGCTATGGATAGATCATGTCTCAGATATCTCGTATCTTGGGACAGCGTGAACTTCGGATCTATGAGTATCAAGTCCGGCATGGCTTTCACAGAGAGTATATCCTTCTTCCTGTCGAAATTTATGCAGAACTTTCCATCTATGAACGGGAGTAGTTGGGAACCAAGGGTGGTTGGAATGAGAACGAGTTTCAACTCCTTACCGAAGGTGTTCACGGTGAACCCGACAAGATCGATGAGAGATCCACCACCTATCGCGACTATCACACCTTTTTCATCGTATCTCTGGTATATGTAAGAGTAAAGTTCATAAACGCTGTCCAACGATTTCATCTTCTCGTTCACGAAGACGGGGAAAGATTCGTCAAAATCGAGTTTTTCATCATGATGAACCCTGACCTTCGAATCCACAATGTATATCTTTCCAACATTCGGGAAGAACTCCTCCAGTATGGTGGAAATTCCATCGTTAAAGTCAACCATGTATATATCCGAAAAAGTTTCATCCCTTATCGCAGATATCAGATACTCTTTCCTACTGCTCACATCACGATTCCGCCCTTTCCCCTCTCTTCAGAAGATTTTCAATCGCGTTTATTATTATGGACAACCCTACTTTGTTCTCCCCACCCCATGGCAAGACTAAATCACAATAATACTTCTGAGGTTCTATGAAGGTTCTGAAAGAAGGTGCAACGAATTTTCTGTATTGTTTCAATATGCTATCTATGGATCGTCCCCTTTCTTTGGTGTCCCTCTCTATCCTCCTTATCAATCTTTCATCCGCCGGTGCATCCACATACACCTTGAAATCGAAGAGGGATCTCAATTTTGCGGTGTATATGACGAACAATCCCTCAACCACGATCAAATCCTTCGGTTCCACTTCGTTGAATATCCCCTTCTCCCTCCTGTAGGTTACCATGTTATAAACCGGTACTTTAACTTTCTTTCCCTCCTTCAGCATTTTCAAATGTTCCTCGAACAATTCCAGATCCAA
>Ga0164318_10003250_pt1 | contig 15364 bp, 19 predicted proteins | sample GuaBasSedimGuay9_FD_113734 | JGI IMG/M metagenome (GOLD analysis project Ga0164318, IMG submission 113734) | Subseafloor sediment microbial communities from Guaymas Basin, Gulf of California, Mexico - Guay9, Core 4571-4, 0-3 cm | ecosystem: Environmental > Aquatic > Marine > Hydrothermal vents...
AAAAAAATACAAAGCAAATTACATAAACTATAAAATTAAAGAATAATTATGCAACACAGCAATAATTTTACTTACGAAGCAACCTAAAAAGAAAACTTAATAAATAGTTCTGATTAACAATTAACCATGAAAAAGAGAATAATATACGGGCTTTTAATAATAATACTTTCTATGGGTGTTTTTGCAAAAGTAGGACAACTTGACTGGAGCATAACAGATCTGAGATGCGGCAATGGAGTAAGAGACAAATACGAGTTATACGATGCAGGCGACAATGACACATTATGCGACGAATATGGCAAACTTCTTGGTATAGCAGCAGTAGGAGACGAATACCACTGCACATGCCTGCCAAGAATAATTCCAGCGTTTTGCGGCAATGACATAAGAGAAGGAGCAGAACTATGCGATGGCAGTGCAGCAGAGGATTTCTGCCCAGAACTAGGAGAAATAATGGGAGTAAAACTAAAATGCAACCCAAAAACCTGCGGCTGCGACTTTGTTGAAGAAATACCAGAAAGCTATAACCCGGAATACATAGAAATGCTGGAAAATCTAACCAAAATAAAAGCAGTGTGCGGAGATAAAAAAGTTCAAGGATTGGAAGACTGCGATCCTCCAAAAAGCCTGTGCAAAACAAACACAGGAAAAATAGGAGAGTGCAACTCAGAATGCAAATGCGTGGAAAAAAACTTCCTTGAAGAAACCAGCGAGACAAACAAGGAAAACAAGACTGATGAAACAAAAGAAAACAATGCAACAAAAGAAAACAATACCAAAGAAATAACCATCAAAGAAACAAACAAGGAAAATATGACTAAAAACTCAACAGAAAAAGAAACAACTAAAGAAAAACCAGGCTTTTTCAAAAGAATCTGGCAATGGATAATTGACTTGTTCAGCTGAAAATGAAACTTTTTCTAACTTTATTTTTAATACTGCTTGTTTCTTGCACTGCACCAATCATAGAAGAAAAAAAAGTTCAAAATCAAGAAAAAAAAATAATTCACGCAAACATAAACACAACTGTTCAAGAAAAAAAAGATGAAGAGGAAAGCCTGCCAGTAAAAACAGTGATACAAACAAGCCAGGGGAAAAAAATAACTTATGGCTTGAATGAAAACAATGAAATAATCAAAGTAGATTTCCCAGACAAAGAATACAAAATATATTATGAAAAAGGAAAACCAGTCAAGATTCAAGGAGAAAAAACTATCAATTTCACTTATGATACCGGAAAACTAATCCGCATAAACAAAAACAAGGAAGTCCTGAAGTTTGAATATGACGCAAATGATTACCTAAAAACAATCACTAATGATGAAACATGGCATTTTCAATATGGAAGCAGCAATGGATTGTTAAGAACTGCAACAAGAGGATTAGCAGGCAAAACAAGCATTGACTATTACAAAGACAACAAAATAAAATACATAACAAGAGGAAGCATAACATCAGACACGCACTATGATGACAAAGGAAGACTAAGAAGCATAGGTTTTGGCAATGCAGAAATAATACTAGGATACTGGAGAGACAACAAACTCATAAAAATAACAGGCAGAACATACGGCAAAGGAATGGAAGTCAGCTACGGGCCGGATTATCCACCGTTTAACGCAAAAATTATCTCATCAGACGACAATTCAGAATTCACTTCAACAGACACAGAATCACTATACAAAATAGTTGACCTTTACCTTTACTGCCAATACATAAGGCGGCTTCCTGTATTATTTGACGGAAACAGTTTCACATTTTTTGCAAATTATTTTGGCAACAATGTTCAAGAATATTTCATAATGAATGAACTATGCGAAATATACACATAAAAAGATTTATTTACTAAAAAGAATTTCAACAGAAAATGAAAGAAATTTTATGCCCAAAATGCAAGAACCCCTTAACAGTAAAAGGCACAACAATAAGCGGCAATTCAAAATACACAATCTACCAGTGCGAAGTCTGCAATTATCAAGAGATGAAATGCAGCGGAATAATAAACAAAAATGGTTTATGAACCCCAAGAAGACAGCCTGCTTCTAAAAAGTGTTGCAGAACAGTTTGCAAAAGGCAAAGTACTGGACATGGGAACGGGAACAGGAATACAAGCAACAACAGCAAGCAGACTAGAAAAAGTAAAAGAAGTAATCGGAGTTGATGCAGATAAAAAAGCAATAGAATACTGCAAAAAAAAATACAAAAAAGAAAAAATAAAATGGATACAAAGCGACCTGTTCACAGCATTAAAAAAATACAGGCATTACTTTGACACAATAATATTCAACCCTCCATACCTGCCGCAAGAACAAAAGAAAAGACATACAGACCTGGAAGGAGGAAAAAAAGGATATGAAACAATAAAAAGATTCCTTTATGAAGTCAACTATTACTTAAAAGAAAACGGAACAATCCTTTTGTTATTCTCAAGCCATACAAAAAAACAAAAAATAAAAGAGTTCACAGAAAAAGTCCTGTTAAATCATGAAGAAATAGCAAAAAAAAGACTATTCTTTGAAGAACTGTACGTGTACAAATTAACCAAATCAAACTTATTAAAAAAACTAGAGAAAAGAAAAATTGAGAGAATCTGCTTTTTAGCAAAAGGAAAACGGGGAAAAGTCTACACAGGCCAATACAAAGGAAAAAAAGTCGCAATAAAAATAAAAAGAGCAGAAAGCAAAGCCAAAAAAACTATTGAAAAAGAAGCAAAATGGATGAAGTTCTTCAACAAATTCAAAATAGGGCCAAAATACTATTTTCACACAAAAGAATTCCTAGTCTATGAATTCATAGAAGGAACATATTTCAAAGATGTAATCAAAAAAGGAAAAACATCACAAATCAAAAAATGCCTAAGAGAAATATTAAGACAGTGCTACACAATGGACAAACAAGAAGCAGCAAAAGAAGAAATGACAAGACCGTTGAAAAATGCAATAGTTTCAAAAAACAAAATAGTGTTAATAGATTTTGAAAGATGCCACAAAACAAAAAACCCGCACAATGTAACACAATGCAGTGATTTTATTTACAGACTTTCAAAATACAGATTCAAACTAGACAGAAAAAAATTCTTAAAATCAGTAAAAGAATACGCTGAAAACAAAAACAAGAAAAACTTTGAAAAAATAATTGCACTCTTAAAATGAACACAGCGCAAAAAGTTTATGCAATGTGCAAAAAAATCCCAAAAGGAAAAATAAGCACATACGGAATTATTGCCAAAAAAATAAAAACAAGCCCAAGAGCAGTAGGACAATACCTGAAAAAAAATCCTTACTCTCCAAAAATCCCTTGCCACAGAATAGTACACAGCGACGGCAGAATAGGAGGATTTTTTGGAACAAAAAAAGTCAAAGACAAAATCAAACTCCTAAAAAAAGAAGGCATTATCGTGCAAAAAGGAAAAATAAAAGACTTCAATAAAAAAATCTTCAAGTTTTAATCAAACCAACCTATTATAAGCTCTAATGGCTTTCAAAAGAACATAATCACCTTCCCTGCTGCCAAAAGCTCTGCACCTGCATTTTTCATTCTTAAACAATACATTAAAATCCAGCTCAGCAACCTGATAAGGCTCAAGCCCCTCACAAACTTCATCAATAAAACCTTCAACATCAGCTGAATCAAAAGAATAAACATGTTCAGGAAGACCTCTGACTCCATCACTGTTAACACTCAAATCAATAAAAGAAAAATTATCAGAACCTTCTGAAACAATTTGCCTTATGTCCTTGAAAACCTTACCTGTTTCAGAATTATAAATCAAACTAAAATCCAAAGAATAGTTTTTCTTAACAGTAGGAACCGCACAAATCAAACCAATAACAGCATCATCAACAAAATTTACAGATTTTTCAGGCAAAATATTTGTTTTCATTGTCTTCACTCCAGTCAACAGTGAAGTTTAGAAAAAGTTTTTAAAGGTTTTGTTTAAAGTTTAAAAAAAAGAAAAACTTAAAAGTCCTGAAAAACTTTTTGTTTGACAAAGAGGTGAGAATATGGCTCATGAGATCTGGAATCCATTTGAAGAAATTAATAAAATTAGAAAACAAATAGATAAGATAATGGATGCATTCTGGTTGAAAGAAAGAGAGCTTATTAAAAAAACTAATATGAAAATTCCTTCTGTTGATATAGAAAATAAGAAAAAAGAGATAGAAATAACTGCAGATCTGCCAGGAATAGATAAAAAAGATATAGAAGTATATTTAGACCAAAATAAAATAGAAATTAAAGCAAGAAAAAAAAGAGAAACAGAAATCAAAAAGAAAAATTTTCATATGCAAGAAAGGAGTTTTAATGGATTTTACAGGCTGTTTTCTTTGCCTGCTTTAGTTGATCCAGAAAAGGCAACAACTTCTTTTAAAAATGGTGTTTTGAAAATAAGAATTCCAAAGATAAAAGAACTTCCAAGAAAAACTAAAAAATTGTTAATTAAATAATAAAAATTTTGATTTTTTTAATTTTGACATTTTTGAATTATCTTCTTTTTTTCTGCTTTTTCTTTAGCTCTTTGTCAAGCTTTAACTTATCAAGCAATTCCTTGTACCTGTTTCTGATAGTGACTTCTGTAACTCCTGCAACATCTGCAACTTCTCTCTGGGTTCTTTTTTCACCATGCATCAAAGCAGCAACATACAAAGCTGCAGCTGCAATGCCAGTTGGACCTCTGCCAGAAGTCAATTCAGCATTCTGAGCTTTTTCAAGAATCTCAACTGCTTTTGACTGAGTTTCTGGATTCAGCTTCAAGCTGCTGGCAAATCTAGCAATATAATCAGCAGGATTGCTAGGCAAAATAGTAATCCCCAACTCTCTTGTAATAAACCTATAAGTCCTTCCAATTTCCTTTTTATCAATACTAGAAGCTTCAGACAACTCATCTAAAGTTCTAGGGACTTCATGACGCCTGCAAGCAGCATACAAAGCACCTGAAACAACACTCTCCATGCTTCTCCCCCTGACAAGACCTCTTTGAACTGCCTGAGTATAAATCATAGCAGCCTCTTCTTCAACACTCTTTGGAAGCTTCAAATAACTAGAAACCCTTTTAAGCTCAGCCAAAGCCAGCTTAAGATTCCTCTCAATAGCAGTGCTTATCCTGTACTGCCATTTTCTTAACCTAAAAAACTTATTTCTATCCTTGCTCTTTAATTGAAACAAATCAGATTTTTGACCAACCTCTGTTCCAAGCCCTTGATCAAACTGAGTGTAAGTCATTGGGGCGCCTGTTCTTCTCTTGCTTTCTTCTCCTGAATCACCCTCAAACTCTCTCCATTCCTGACCAAACTCAACCATCTTATCTTCAATAACAAGCCCACAGTCTCTGCAGATTATCTCCCCTTTTTCACGGTTGATAAAAAGATTTATACTGCCGCATTCAGGACATTTTTTTATATAATACATTGAAATCCACCTTCAGCCAACCATCCTCCAATAAGGAGAATTCGTTAATATATAATGCAAAACAAATAAACTTTTAAATAATTGTACAAACTAGTATATAAAGCTTTCGGTTTTAGGTTGCAAAATAGATGACTTATTTTTGAAATTCTTCAATCAAATCATCTACTGTCTTGCCAGCATCATAATTGTTGGCTTTGAACTTCTCAAGCACTTCTTTAAAGACTTTTTTATTTACTGTCCCTTTGACCTGAAAAACATTATCAACAGCCTCTTTCAAAGAATAAGCATAAACCAACTGATACACGCTCTTAAACTTAACAAAAGGATCAAGATCAGGAGATGTTTTTTCAACAGCTTTAGAGAAATCATCAACCAACTCTGAAACCTTGCTTGGAAAATAGTTAGTGTAGTCAAAATACTTTATCATATCATTTTTCAGTTCAACAAGCTGCTGTTTTCTTTTCTCGTCTAAAGAAGCAATCTTTTTTTCTAAATTGCTTTTTTCTGAACTTAGATTAGTAATTTGTTTTTCATACTTCTTTATTTGTGTTTCATACTTCTTTTTTTCTTCATTATATTTGTTTAGTTCTTCTTTAGATTTAGTCTTATTTTCTTTTTCCTTAAGCACTCTTTTATAATTTTCATCCAGATCCTGATAATCCTTTTTTAGCTTTTCAACAGTTTTAGTTAAATCACTAATTCTTTTTTCGTACTCGCTTCTTTTGTTATCATAATCTTGTTTTAATTTGGATAATTCATTATTTGCTTGTTCAACCTGAGCTTTTAATCTTTTTGTTAACTCAGCGGTTTTATTATTCTGCTCGTGATTCTGGTTTTGTTTGGCATTTTGTTCAGCTTTATTCTCAGAATTCTGCTTATGAAGTTTAGTTTCAAGAGTTTCATTTTCGCTGACTAATCTGATATATTTTGACTGCCATTTTTCCAGTTCAGCACTTTGAACTTCATAATTCTTAACAGCTAAAAAAGATTTTCTAACAAAAGAATTCAAATCTTTATCAAGACCAGTTCTGTCCAGACCAGAACGGATAAGAGCTGCTAAAGTCAAGGTTAAAAGAGAGTAAGTAGCAAACTTAAAAGGAAAAACAACTAACTTGCCAAAAAGACCGCCAATTTTGCGATACAAAGGCGTTTTATTCTCAAATTCTTCCACAGCATCAACTTCTTCTACTGTTTCCAAAGGAGTTGAATTTTCAGCAGTTTCACCAAATACATCATCACCAGGCAAAAACAATTCTGGAAGGTTTTCAGGAACAATAGCAGATGCATCAACTATACTTAATTCATCAGGGTTCAATCTCTTTTTTGTTACAACATCTGCTTCTTTGTCAGAAGCCTGAGGAACAGGCACAACAACATATTTTAACTTAGATCTTTTCTCCTTGGCTTTTTTTGGATCAAACATATGAGTACGAAAGCCCAACCTATCTGAATAAATCAAAGCAAAAAGATTAATGTTATCAGCAATTTTCAAATCAGTTTTTTCTTTTTTAATCTTTTCAGAATAAGTTTTGGACCTCAAATAAATCCTTGAAAATAACTCTTTAATAGCAGAAGAATTCTCCTCGTCGCGAGCATCAGCATAAATAAGCAAAGGCTCATCAGGATACTCAGTCATTAAATTAATCACAGATTTACTGAATTCAGAATTAAACTCTTTAAACTCTTCCAAAGCACTCTTTTTTCCTTTGAAAGGCAAGGCAGCACTGTACTTGAAATCCAAAACACCATTTAAGTCTTGAAGAACAACATAACCAATGCCACTATATTTTTTCAATTCCTGCTCAAGCCTGGAAGAAATCTTAAGCTCCTGCTTTTTATAAACAATAGTCTGCGAACCACTGCCAAGAATTTGACTCCTGTCAACAAGTTCTTCTTGTTTCTTAACAGCAGAATCAAGTTCAGGAGCAACAGGGATATTAGCAGTAAAAGATTTAGCTACTTGGTCAGCAAAGACATTTACCTGAGATTTGCTCAAAGCTTCAAGATTAAACTGGCCTGTCCAAGAATCATCAGCCAGATTTTGAGAAAAGAGAAACTTGACATCATTAGGCAATGCTTCAAAACCCTTGATAACAAAAGGAGACTGATTTTTATTTTCGTCAGGAACAAAAGTAAATGCAACCAGCTCCTTACCAGAAACCTTGTTCTCAAGACCTGCAAAATAAAGATTAAACCTTGCCTGAGTTTGTTCAAAGAGGAGTTTAGCATTGTAAATGTAATTATTGAAGAAGTTGCCTTGTTTAGACTCCTCACTTGAAATTTTCTGGCTCAAACACAAAGAACACCCTTCAACATCTTTAAACTCCTTCAGAAAAGAAAGAAAAGTTTTATTTTGAATCAAAGAATAAAAGTCAAAAAAAAGAGAGTCAATCTTTAAAGGCTCTTTAACAGCGCTATATGGTTCTTTAGAAGCGTCAAGCGGAAAAAGCAAAATATTCTCTGCATTAAGAATCTTTTCTTCAAGACCTTTGTCTAGATTAAGTTCAATCAGATTATTTGGATCAATGTTGTCTTTATTCGTCATGAAAACCCCCCTACACCACTTCAGGATAACAAAAGGGTTTATAAAGATTTCTGCTTATTTCCTGAGAAAATAATTTTTAACAAGATTCCTGAACATGATTGGAGAAATAACAGTAACAATAACAGCCATCAAAACCAGAGAACTGAAAAGCTCATAAGAAATAATGCCTGACTTCAAAGCCAGGGCAGCAAGAACAAAACCAATATCGCCTTTAGGAGTAAGACCTAAACCAAGAACAAAGCCTTTTTTAAAACTGGAGCCTGTCAAGCGAGCACCAATAACAGTACCACCAACAATGCCAAAAAAAGCCAGAAAAACAAACACTAAAGTAAATACAAAATTTTTGAAAATCAGAGAAAAATCAGTGTTTAAACCGATCCAGACAAAAAACAATGGAATAAGAAAACCAAAAGAGATAATATGAATAGACCTGGCAATATCATGCTCTTCCCAATTAGGAATAGAAACATCCTTGTAAATAGCCTGACGAATTATCATTCCTGCTGTAACAGCGCCAATTAGTGTTCCAAGACAAAAAAATTCTGAAACAGAAACAATGAAGAAAACAATAATCAAAGCAAACATAAACCTTACAGTGCTTGATTTTTCTTTATCAAAAAACTTGAAAGCATAAGGAATAAAAATCAGTCTTGCAAAAAAAGCAAACAAAACAAACAACACCAAATTAAAAAAGAAACCAGAAACAGACACATGAGAAGCAGAAATCTCAAACAAAGAAATAATAAAACCAACAAACAAGAGTTCAATAACATCAGTAATAATACCAATACTAATGAGGGCAGTTGCCAGCTTAGACCTCAAAAGCTTTAACTCTTCCAATAAACTAGTGGAAACAGACAATGCACCAGCAGACAAAGAAATACCCACAATCAAACTAACAAGCAGATTAAAACCAAAAACAAACTTCATGACCAAAAAACCTAAAATCAAAGGAAAAAAAGCCTTGGAAACAGACAAAATAAAAAAGCTCTTAAAATTTTTAATAAAAACAGACAAGTTAAGCTCTAAACCAATATAAAAAAACAAAAGAATTATGCCTAAATTAGCAAGAAAATCAAGAACCTTTAAACTTTCAGCATTAAACAATAATACATGAATAGTGCTTGAACTTAAGATAAAACCTGCAGCAATCTGACCAACAACCTTAGGAAGCCTTAGCCATTTAAAGAATTGCGATAACAAAAAAGCTAAAACTAGACAAGTTAAAACCATCACTAAAGACAATGCCATTATAACCTCTTTTTAAGAATAAAAATTACCTAAAAACTTATAAAACTTTTTAAAAAACTAAAAAAAACAAAATAATTAAAAAGCTCAAAGATAAAGCTTAAAAAAAAGGAGGTGTAAAAATAATGAAAGATCTGAATCTAATGTCCCTATCAATGTTGGGCGCACTCATTGGAACTTACTTGATTGTAGCAGCGATACTGCATATATATTTGGCTTTAGCACTAACAACAATAGCCAAAAAAACAAAAACACCAAATGCATGGTTGGCATGGATACCAGTAGCTAACCTATACTTAATGACTCAAATTGCTGACGTACCATGGTGGACCTTACTGATAGCACTCATAGGAGGACTAATACCATTCATAGGAATACTAATCTTTGCTGCAATAGGTATCTGGTGGTGGTGGAAAATAGCTGAAGCAAGAAACAAACCAGGTTGGTTATCGTTGCTCTTATTGATACCCTTGGTTAATCTCATCGTTATAGGCATAATTGCCTGGAATGACTAAAATATTTTTATTTTAGTTTTTCAAAAAAACAAAAAATGGCAAAGAAAAAAACAAGAAAAAAAATCAAAGGTACAAGAGATAAAACATCAAAGAAAACAAATAAGAAAACAAATGAACTAAAAACCCTGAAATTAGGAGCAGCTATTTTAGAAACAATATTAGCAATACCAATACTAGGAGCAATGATCATTTTGTTCAGTTTCTGGCTCCTGCTACCAGTAGAAATAGCTCTAGGAATTATAGGAATAATAATGAGCAAAAAAGCAAAAACAAAGAAAACAGGACATATCTTCCAAATAATAACAGGGTGCCTTGCATGGATTCCTATTGTAGGCTGGATAATGCACATAATTACTGCAGTGATTTTATGGATTGGATGGAAGAATGATTGATTTTTAATGGCTTATTTTATCATAATCAGAGGAGCTTTAGGAATAGGCAAAACAACAATAGCTAAAAGGTTAGCTAAAAAACTTAAAGCAGAATATATTTCAATAGACTTTGTTCTGGAAAAAAATGATTTAGATAAGGTTGATGAAAGGTTAGGGTGTATTTCTGCAAAGAATTTTATTAAATGCAATAAAATTGTCATTCCTAAGATTACAGAATTTCTGGAAAAAGATAAAATAGTGGTGATAGATGGCTGTTTTTATCATAAAGAACAAATTGAGGATTTGCTTAAAAAACTGAAATTTAAAAACTTTGTTTTTACATTAAAAGCGCCGTTGGATATTTGCTTTAAAAGAGACAGTAAAAGAAAGAAATTTTATGGAGAAAAAGCAGCAAAAGAGGTTTTCAAACTTGTTTCTAAATTTGATTATGGAACTGTTATTGATACAGAGAATAAAAGCGAGGAAGAAGTTGTTGAGGAGATATTAAAACAACTACCCACTGTTAAATAAATTCTAATAATTCTTAACAGTGTTAAATAATTTTATTTAAGCTTATTACACAAAGAGGTGAGTTTATGGTGCTAAAAACATTTAATATTGACAAGAAAATATATACAGAATATTCAACTTTTTGCAGAGAGCATGGAATCAGCATGAGCAAGCAAATAGAATTATTCATGCAAACAATGCTTGAAGAAGATTTAGACAAACACAAAGAGCATATGGAAAAACTAGACAGAATGAAAAAAGGACAGTTTAAAGCAATGTATTATACAGTGTGATTTTTTTTATCTATAAAGTACCAGATAAATATTGAGCCGGCATAAATCAAAAAAATTACAAACCCCTATATTATATTGGTTAAAGAGATATGACCTTTAATAAAATTTGAAAGCAAGTCATTTAGAGAAAAAGAAGTAAAAAAGATAAAAACTATTCCAACAATAAAATCAAATACCTTATTCTCAAACTTAATTAAATCAGTAATCAAGTTTATCAACGAATAAATCACTATAATTATTGCAGGGATGCTTAAAGCAATCATTAACAAAGCAGTAGTAGGATCACCGGCTGCTAAAGATGTAAAAAAGGCTAAAATTTTCCCAACAGAATATAGTGGATTTGCTGGACTTGGCATAGGACTAAACAGATTCCATAAAGAAGGAATTGGTGCAAAAATCCAAGCCCAAAACTTTCTTTTAAACAAGAAAAAAACAGCAATAAAATAAAACCAAAATAATAACATACCATCTAATGAAAAAAAACTTAAGAAAAACGTGAGCATAGATACTGGATTACCTACTAGCTTATTATAAACCAAACTTTGCAAGGCTATGAATAAAAAGCTTAAAAACACAAAAACAATAAATGCCTTTGTTCTAAAATTCAACTTTTGAAGTTTTTTAGCCACAAATAACAAAAAAAATATTAACATATATAAAATTTGGCAAAAACTTTTTAAACAAATGTTATTTCTGTTTGGTTATGACATTGATATCACAAGGAGCAGAAGCAAAACTGTACAAACAAGGAAACACAGTGATAAAAGAAAGGCTAAGCAAAGGATACAGGGTGAACGAGCTAGATAAAAAACTAAGGCAGTTCAGGACAAGAAGAGAAGCAAAGGTTCTGCAAAAGCTAAAAAAAATCGGTGTTCTGGCTCCTGAATTAATTAGTGTCTGCGACAAAGAAATGAAAATAACAATGAGCTTCATAAAAGGAAACAAGTTAAGAGACTGCCTAACTCCAAAACTAGCAAAAAAAGCAGGCAAAATAGTGGGAAAACTGCACGATAACATCATAATACACTCTGACCTGACCACATCAAACATGATAGTCAAAGAAAAAGAAATTTACATGATAGATTTTGGACTGAGTTTTTTCAGCACAAAGATAGAAGACATGGCAGTAGATATACACTTATTTGAAAAAGCATTAGAAAGCAGGCATTCAGATATTCATGCACAATGTTTTGACGCGTTTATTGAAGGATACAAAAAAACTTTTTCTAAATCTGATAAAGTCCTCAAAAGATTAGAAATTGTCAGAAAAAGAGGAAGATACAAAAAATCTATTTGACACCCATTTTTTTTAATTCCCTAATCCACATCTCTCCAATCTTTTGCAAATCACTTGCAAACCTGGGGCTAATCCTGTACACTTTCTTATACAAATCATAATCAATAAGCCCCATTGACTTCATAGGCGTAAGAATCCTATCATAAAACTGCCTCTTATTATAAGACAGCTTAACTTTCTTGCCCTTATACGGGGGCTCATCAAGAACACAAACATACTCACCATCGTGAAGTTTTGTAGCAAACTCACTCATTTCTGTTTTAGTAATTTCATTTTTTCTCTTATTCATGAATTTTAAAAGCTCTTTAGCAACAATCTTTTGCTGAGTAGTAGAAAAAATTATTTCAAACAAATCATCAGGAAGGTTGAACCTGTCAAACAAGATTACCATTCTAGATTATAGAAAAATATACCAATTTTATAAATGTTATGCTAAAATAGAACAAATTAGATAAGAATATACCTGTTTACTATGCAAAAAAGTTTTTCCGACGATAAAAAATAAAAGAATTCTTGAAAAAGGCAAGAAAACGAAACCTTTAAATACTACCCCAGTATACTAAAATGTGATAATTATGAGTTTTATGATATTAAAAAAAAGGGGCTAAAAACTCATAATTGCGAGGGAAAAGAAAGGGAAAAAGAGGTGAATCAAAATTTATGCTCAAAGGCTCTCCACTGTTTCTTTTCCCCAAGATACCACCCCCCCTTGGAAAAATACACTTACGGAGAGCCTTTCCTAATAAAACAGAAATCAGGAGGTAAATAAGATGGATTTGCTTGTAAAAAGCGCATTAGCGCAGGAAACTTCGAATGAAGAAAATTTTGATTTCGGACAAGCCAATATTAAAGTTATTGGTGTTGGCGGTGCTGGTAATAACATGGTTAGCTGGTTGTATAAAAAAGGCATAAAAGGAGCAGAAGTCATAGCCTGCAACACTGACAAACAACATCTTGACATTTCTGAATCAGACAAAAAAATACTAATAGGCAAAGACCTCACAAGAGGATTAGGTTGCGGAGGATTCCCCCAAAAAGGAGCTGAAGCAGCACAAGAAAGCCTAATGCAACTAAAAGAACTATTAAGAAATTCTGACATGGTTTTTGTCTGCTCTGGAATGGGAGGAGGAACAGGAACAGGAGCAGCTCCAGTAGTAGCAAATATCTCAAAAGAACTAGGAGCCATTGTAATCGGAACAGTAACAATGCCATTTGAAATAGAAAGAGCAAGAATAGACAAAGCAGAATTTGGCTTACAACAATTAAGACAAGTATGCGATACTGTTGTAGTTATAGACAACAACAGGTTAGTTCAAATAGCTGGAAACCTGCCAGTACAACAAGCATTTGCAGTAGCAAATGAACTAATCGCTACAATGATAAAAGGAATAGTAGAAACAATAGCAATCCCAAGCTTAGTAAACCTTGACTATGCAGATGTAAAAGCAATCATGACAAACGGAGGCGTAGCAGCAATAGGAGTAGGAAGCAGTGACACAAACAATAGAGTAGAAGAAGCAGTCAGAGGCGCACTAAGCAATCCACTACTAGACATAACATATGCAGGTGCAACAGGAGCACTGATCCATATATGCGGCGGACCTGACTTAACTCTAGAAGAAATCAGCAAAGTCGGAAACCTAGTAACTGAAACAATGGATGAAGATGCAAATGTCATCTGGGGAGCAAGAGTCACAGAAGAAATGAAAGGAAAACTAATGGTAATGACAATAATCACAGGCGTCAAAAGCCCATGGCTGCTGGGAAAGGAACCAAAACAACCTAATCCTAACACAACAAGAATAAACAAAGAATTAGGAATAGAGATGATTTAATTCAAAAACATTTTTTATTTAATTTTACCAAAGAGAACAAAAATGAGCCTTGAAATAGATGTGATAAAAATAAAGCATGAAATATTGAGAAGATATATCATAGAAAGAATATATAATGGACAAGATATTTCAGATGAGCTTTACAAAAACTATGATAACACAAGAGCCAGGTTTTTTGACCCTGATTTCTCAGAAAGACCAAGGCCATCAAAAAAATATCATCTAAATGACTATGAAACACAAACAATGTACAACCCTGCTTGATTTATGAAACTCACATGGCTAGGACACAGTAGTTTGAAACTAGAGATTGGTTCTAAAACAATATTTATTGATCCTTATGCAGGCAGTGAAGAAGATTATTACCCTTGCGAGCTGGTTTTAATATCACAATGGTCATTTGACCACTGCAAAATGTCCTGCGTAAGAAAAGCAATAGGCGACAAAACCCATGTTTTAGGAACAAAAGAAGCAGCAACCAACATCTTTCCTTGTGGAGAATTAAGAGTAGGAGAAAGACGAATCTTTGACAACATAGAAATAGTAGGAGTAGAATCCTTCAATGAAAGGCCCATCTTCAGAGGAGAAACAAAAACAAGCATGCTGGGTTTTTTAATCAAAGCAGAAGGAAAAACAATATATTTCATGGGAGACAGTGATTTTTTCAAAGAACTTACAGATTTAAAACCAGACTTATTATTAATAGCAGTAGGAGGCACTTACACAATGACCCCAGAAGAAGCAGCAAAAGCAGAAGATTTAATAGCACCAAAGCTTTCAATACCTATTCACTGGGGCAGTTTGGAAGGAACAAGAGATAATGCAGAACTGTACAAAGAATTAGTAGAACAAGAAGGAGGTTTTGTAAAAATCCTAGAACCTGAAAGCAGCACTGAAATATGAAAAAAATAAAACAAATAGGCGGACAAGCAGTAATAGAAGGAGTATTGATGGTTTCATCAAAAAAAATATCAATAGCAGTGAGAACAGCAAAAGGAAAAATAAAAACCCTTGTAAAAAAAAGAAAACCAATCACAGAAAAATATCCAATCCTGAAAACTCCTTTCATAAGAGGAATATTTTACTTAACAGAAATGCTCGTTGTAGGTATTGAAGCTCTAACATGGAGCGCAAATCAGCAAGAACCAGAAGAAAAACTAGGGTTTTTAGGACTGTTCTTAACATTTGCTTTAGCAACAATACTTACAATCGGGTTTTTCATAATACTGCCCTATTTCCTAGCAAAAATTTTCTTTAATCCGCCAAGTTTTGCATTTAATTTTATGGACGGAGTATTTAGACTGCTAGTATTCTTCACTTACTTATTCAGCATAGGGCTTT
>Ga0164318_10003251_pt1 | contig 15363 bp, 13 predicted proteins | sample GuaBasSedimGuay9_FD_113734 | JGI IMG/M metagenome (GOLD analysis project Ga0164318, IMG submission 113734) | Subseafloor sediment microbial communities from Guaymas Basin, Gulf of California, Mexico - Guay9, Core 4571-4, 0-3 cm | ecosystem: Environmental > Aquatic > Marine > Hydrothermal vents...
TTGTGTTCGTACTCTTTCCGAGGTCTGTAATATTATTTTTTAAGCATTTAATCTCTGCTGCCGCCAAAAATATGCAGCATCATGATGAAAAGATTGATAAAATCAAGATATAAAGAAAGAGCTCCCATTAAAGCGCCTTTACGAATCATTGCCCCGCTTGCATTGTCAGGCAGGGTAACCGCCATGGTTTTCAATTTTTGAGTATCATATGCGGTCAAACCGATGAAAACAACAACACCGATATAAGATATCATCATCTGCATGGCAGAATTTTGTATGAAAATATTGACAACCGATGCGATAATAATTCCAATAAGACCCATGATCATAAAACCACCAAGAGAGGTTAAATCTCTTTTGGTAATCATTCCATAAACACTGCAGGCCAGAAATGTTACAGAACAGATCATAAATGTAGAGACTATGGAAGTGGACGTATACCGAAGAAAAATATAGGACAACGTTATGCCGTTTAATATTGAATAGATGGTAAACAGAGCCGTTGCTGTTGCAGCCTTAATCTTTTGAATTCTTGCACTTAGAAAGAAAACAAAACCAAGTTCTGCAAAAATCAGAATCATGATTAACCCGGGAGTTCCATAAATAAGTTGAAACACGGTTTCGTTATGTGAGACATAGTATGCTGTAGACCCGGTAAGTAACAGTGCAATAGCCATCCAATTGTAAACGCTTCTGATAAATGAATTTGTTTTTACCTGTACTGCGTTTTGTGAAACCGAAGTATATGCTTCCATTTTTATTCCTCCTGATAATTAATCTTTGTTTTGTAATATAACACGGAAGGGGAGGATTTCAAGATTATTATTTGGTTAGACAGTTAAATCATGCCTGTTTTATCTCATACAATAAAAAGTTTACATAATATATATTATCAGACCTTAGGGGAAAATATGTATATTCGTCAACCTGTAAAAATAATTTCTCAAAAAATATCTTATTGTTAAAAGACCTCCTTTGTTTTATAAATATAAACTTTGCATTCAAACTTATTTTAGTATGGGTACTGATGATAGAGAAAACAACAGGACAAATTTTTACTGTTTCAAAATTAACAAGGCAAATCAAATCTCTTTTAGAGGAAGCCTATCCTTTTGTTTGGGTGACCGGTGAAATTTCCAACTATGCTGTCCCAGGTTCCGGCCATTCTTATTTCACCTTAAAGGATCAAAACGCCATGATTAAAGGCGTAATGTTTAAAAACCAAAAACGAAATCTTAAATTTGAGCCTAAAAACGGTATCAAAATTATTGGGCTTGCCCGCCTCGCACTTTATGAACCCAGAGGATCGTACCAGCTTATTTTCGAACATCTTGAACCCGAAGGTATTGGTTCCATGCAAGTTGCATTTGAGCAACTTAAAAACAATTTATCTGAAAAAGGTCTTTTTGATGATAAATACAAAAAATCAATCCCGATTTTGCCTTCTAAAATAAGCATTATTACCTCAGGTACAGGTGCTGCAGTGAAAGATATTATTACGGTCGCCCAAAGACGGTTTTTAAACTGTCCGCTTGAAATTGTTCCGGTAAAAGTCCAGGGAAAGAATTCAGAAAATGACATTAGTGATGCGATATCCCTTGTAAATCAGCACCAGAGATCTGATGTGATCATATTGGCTCGTGGAGGTGGATCTTTAGAAGATCTGGCGGCTTTTAACTCTGAAATTGTGGCCCATGCTATTTTTAAATCAGATATTCCCATTATTACCGGTGTCGGGCATGAGACTGATTTTACCATAGCTGATTTTGTTGCAGATTTAAGAGCACCGACACCTTCTGCTGCTGCAGAAATAGCACTTCCCGATAAACACAGTTTTACTATAAGGGTTTTTCAATTACAGGAAAGCCTTGATCAGGCTTTTGATAAAAAATTCATATTGTTTCAACAGACCATTCACCATTTGGTTTCAAAATTAAAGAATCCTGAGTCAATTATTGATGATTTCAGATTCAGGCTTGAGGATTATAATTTTAGAATAGGCAACATAATGAAGCAGACGATACACTATAATAAGGAAAAACTTAACTGGCTTATGAATTCGCTTTATTCAAAACCGCTGAAAAAAAAGAGTCTTGATTACAGACAACATGTCAATTCACTTTTAAATTCACTGTCACATCACTTTAAAACAAAACTACAAGAATTAAAAACAACCCATCTGGAACTTTCCTCTAAACTTGTGACGCTTGATCCTAAGGCCGTCCTGAGCAGAGGATACAGTATTTCAAGATTTATTTCAGATCAAAGAGTGATTACGAATTCAAGAGATGTAAAAAAAAATGATCAAATTGAGATTATACTTTCTAAAGGACAATTGATAACAAAGGTTGAAAAAATAAATGGCTAAAAAAAAAACATTTGAAGCAGCTCTAAAAGAGCTTGAAGACATCGTAAAGCAGATGGAATCCGGGGATCTTACTCTAGAAAATGCAGTCAAAAAATATGAGTCAGGGATGAAACAATCCAAATATTGTCTCGATCTTCTGGATAAAACCGAAAAAAAAATATCCATGCTGACCAAAGACAGTCTGGGCAATATAAAAGAAGAACCATTTGAAGAGCAATAGTATGGATTTTAACCTGCGACAATACTTAAATGAGAAGCAGGAACTGGTCAACCAGTACCTGACGAAGATTCTTCGGCAATATGATCAGGAGCGTGAACTTATTATGGCCATGGGACATTCCCTTCTCGGCAGGGGGAAAAGACTTCGTCCCATTTTGTCAATGGCTGCCGCGCAGGCCTGTGGAAAGGATTTTTTACTTGCCCTGCCCGCTTCTTGTGCCATAGAAATGATCCATACGTATTCCTTGATTCACGATGATCTGCCTGCCATGGATAATGATGACATAAGGCGCGGGTTACCCACCTGTCATAAAAAATTTTGTGATGCCACTGCCATTCTGGCTGGAGATGCATTGCTGACCCACGCATTTCATATTATGGCTCAACCTGAACAAATCTTTGAAAAATATCCCAACGATCATACAAGGATTAAATTGATTGCCAGGATTTCTAAAGCATCTGGTATTCAAGGTATGGTTGAAGGACAGATGCTCGATATGCACTCCCATGTGCCGGATCATGAAGACCCTTTAACTCATTTAAAAAAAATACATGCCCTTAAAACCGGTAAAATGATCACGGTCAGTGTTGAAACAGGTGCCATCAGTACAGGGGCTGAGCTACAGGCAATTGAAAAGTTAATTGTTTATGCAGAAAAAATTGGTCTGGCTTTTCAGGTTGCCGATGATATTTTAAATATTGAAGGTGATCCTGAAATAATGGGAAAAGCCTCCGGATCTGATGTATTAAATGATAAAGTGACTTTTCCTTCCATCATCGGCCTTGAAGCCTCAAAAAAATATGCAAAAGACCTGGTGGAACAAGCGATTGAGGCTATTACAGAATTTGATGAAAAGGCAATCCCCTTAAGGGTTATTGCCGACTATATTATTAACAGGGACCATTAACAAAACTTCGAGGTTGAACTATTTTGAGCCTGCTTGAACAGATAAAAATATCCAAAGATATTAAACAGCTTTCCAGACAAGAGTTGAAACTGCTTGCCCGGGAGATTCGTGAAAGAATTATTGATGTGGTATCAAAAAATGGTGGTCATCTTGCCTCAAGCCTGGGTGCGGTGGAGTTGACACTTGCCATCCATACGGTGTTTGATTTGCCAAATGACACATTAATATGGGATGTCGGCCATCAATCGTATGCACATAAATTAATTACCGGTAGAAATGACCAGTTTGACAGTTTGCGGGAATACAAAGGCATATCAGGGTTTTCAAAAATAAAGGAAAGTGCCTATGACGGGTTTACGGTGGGACATTCTTCCACCTCTATTTCAGCGGGACTTGGGATCTGTTATGCCAAATATTTAAACAAGGATGATTCTGATGTTATTTCAGTTATCGGAGATGGGTCTTTAACTGCAGGCCTGGCTTATGAAGGGTTGAACCAGACCGGGGATTTAAAACGGAATTTGATTGTCATTTTAAATGATAATGACATGTCTATCTCTCACAATGTGGGTGCCCTTTCGTCTTTTTTAAGCCGGACACTTTCTGCCAAATCTCTTCAATCCATTAGAAACCAGTTTGGTATGTTTTTAAAGTCCCTGCCGAAAATTGGTGATGATATTTACAATATTGCCAAACGATCTGAAGAGTCTTTTAAAACATTTATAACACCGGGTATGTTGTTTGAGGCTTTTAATTTTGATTACTTCGGGCCCATTGACGGGCATAATTTAGATCATTTGATTGATATTTTAACCAATATTAAAAATCCTAAAGATCCTGTTCTCCTGCATGTTACAACAATAAAAGGCAAAGGGTACAAGCCAGCTGAAAAAAATCCGGTTTATTTTCACGGTGTGGGATCTTTTGCCGTTGACACAGGTAAAAGTAAACAAAAATCTAATGGGATTCCAAGCTATACCCAGGTGTTTGGTTCTCAAATGATCAAACTGGCTAAAACCAATGAAAAAATTATTGCTGTGACAGCTGCAATGCCGGAGGGTACAGGCTTGATTGAATTTTCAACGCTTTATCCGGACAGATTTTTTGATGTGGGTATAGCAGAACAGCATGCCGTTACCTTTTCAGCTGGACTTGCATCCAAAGGATTAAGGCCTGTAGTAGCGATTTATTCTACTTTTTTGCAAAGGGCTTTTGACCAGATTCTGCATGATGTCTGTATTGATGCGCATCCGGTTGTCTTCGCCATCGACAGGGGGGGAATTGTTGGAGAAGACGGCCCCACTCATCATGGCCTTTTTGATTTTTCATATCTTCGCTGTATGCCAAATATGACAATTATGGCTCCAAAGGATGAAAATGAACTTGCAAGAATGCTGGTTACAGCCGTCAATCATAACGGGCCTGTGGCGGTAAGATATCCAAGGGGCACAGGAGTTGGTGTTCAAATTGAACAGAATCCAAAACCGATAGAAATTGGAAAGGCTCAAGTGATGGATGATGGTGAGGATGTGTTGATTGTCGCCATTGGAAAATCAGTCAGTGATGCCTTAATAGCCAGCGAGTCGATCAAAGACCAGGGTATCAGGTCAACTGTAATCAATGCCAGATTTGTCAAACCTCTTGATTCCGATGTCATTATTAAACATGTATTAAAAATCAAGAAAATTATTATCGTCGAAGATCATGTGCTGGATGGGGGATTTGGATCGGCTGTTTTGGAAATGTTAGCTGATAAAGGTGTAACAAACATTTTGGTAAAAAGAATAGGGATTAATAATAAATTTGTTGAGCATGGCCCGCAGGATGTTTTAAGACGAGACTATGGAATTGATAGTGCCGCTGTAGTTAATGCTGCTGTGGAGCTGCATGGCAGTAAAATTGAATAAAGGCAAAAATAATAAAACAAGGCTTGACTCCTTTATTGTTGAAAAGGGATTTGTTAAATCACGTCAGCGCGCCAAGGCTTTAATCATGGCAGGCAAAGTTCTTGTAAACAATGTCCTTGCAGATAAGCCCGGAACTTTAATTGTTGATGATGCAATAGTCATTGTAAAGCAGGATGACAATCCATTTGTCAGCCGGGGTGGATTAAAACTTGAAGAAGCGTTAAAAAATATACCGATATCTGTGAAAGGGTTTACATGCCTCGATATTGGTGCTTCAACAGGCGGTTTTACCGATTGTCTGCTTCAGTATGGGGCCCAAAAAGTATATGCGGTAGATGTGGGATATGGACAGTTTGACTGGTCTTTAAGACAAGACCCCAAAGTTGTGGTGATAGAAAGGACCAATATTCGGCATATGCCCTATGACGTAATAAATGAAAAAGTTGATCTGGTTGTAGCAGACACCTCTTTTATATCTTTAAAGACTGTTATTCCTTCGGCCCAAAAATTTATGAGGAAAGAAACGCAGGTTCTGGCATTGATTAAGCCTCAATTTGAAGCAGGCAGAAAGAATGTTGGCAAGGGTGGTGTTGTAAAGGATCCCGAAATAAGAAAAAAAGTGATACAAGACTTAACGTTTTTTTTTAAAGAGAAAGGATTTAAGGTGAATCAGGTGGTCCCCTCCCCTATTTTGGGCCCTAAAGGAAATAAAGAATACATTATATCCTTAACATTTAAAGAAAATTTAAAATAACACTATTATTTTTATTCAAATTTGATTATTAAATGTTAACTTTTTATTAATTGTTTATGAGGAGCAGTAATGAGCGAAGAAATTAAAACCATGAGAAATGTGGCTCTGGCTGGTCATGGCGGTGCAGGCAAGACAACTCTTGCTGAGGCTATGTTATTTATAGCCGGTGTTACCAATCGTCTTGGAAAGGTTGAAGAAGGCAATACCGTCATGGATTTTCAGCCTGAAGAAACCAGAAAACAACAAAGTATTAATACATCATTTATTAAGTTTACGCATAATAAACATACAATTACTTTGATGGACACTCCTGGTGACCAGAATTTTTTCTCTGCTGCTAAAACATGCTTTCCTGTTGCAGACTGTATGGCATTTGTAATTGACGGTGTTGGCGGCCCTTCTGCCATGACCGAGGAAGCTGCAGCCAGCGCATTGGAATATAATTTGCCAGGATTTGTAGTGGTCAATAAGCTTGACCGGGAAAGAGCTGATTTTTTAACTTGTCTGGCGGCCAGCAAAACTGCTCTGAAAAAAAAGATTGTTCCCATTTTTTATCCCATTGGTTCTGAAAATGATTTTAACGGATTTGTGGATATTATTTCAGGTCAGGCCTATGAATATGATTCAGATGGAAAACCAAGCAAGATTGATGTCCCTTCAGACCTGTCAGATGACATTGAAATGGCAAAGGAAGAATTTATCGAGAATGTAGCAGAACTCGATGATGATCTTCTTGAAAAATATCTTGAAGGGGAAGATATCACTGAAGATGAACTCAAGGCAACATTTAGACAGGGAATTTTAGATGCAGAATTCTATCCTGCCCTTTGTTGCTCAGCCACAAAAATGATCGGTATTGATGTGGTTTCGGATACGATTAATAATTATATGCCGTCACCCCTGGATAGAGGTGACTGGACTGCTAAAGACGCCAAAGGTGAGGATATTATTATTTCTCCCGATCCGGATGCAGAATTTTGTGGTTTTGTTTTTAACACCATTGTCGATCCCTATGCAGGAAGGCTTTCACTTTTCAGAGTAATTTCAGGAAGTCTTGGAAAAGAAGGCAATATTGTTAATACAACCAAGGATACAAAAGAGAGATTTTCACAACTTCTTGAAATCGCAGGTAAGGAACAAAAATCAATTACCAGCGCCATCCCCGGATCTATTGTGGCTGTGGCAAAACTTAAGAATACCTTAACCGGCGATACGCTGACGGGTGGAAAAGATATCCAGATTTCAGGACCTAAGCCCATGCCGCCTGTTATCTCTTTTGCCATTTCACCCAAAGAAAAGAGTGATGAAGATAAAATTCATGAAGCCGTTAGAAAAATTCTTGAAGAAGATACCGGACTTTTGCTTGAAAGAAATGAGGAAACCAAGCAGACCATCCTTTCCGGACGAGGTCTTGTTCATATAGAAGTGACGGCTGAAAAAATTCAGAGAAAGTTTAATGTCGGTATGGGTATTGAAACGCCGAAGGTGGCATATCGGGAAACCTTTAAGAAAAAGATTCGTGTTCAGGGCAAGCATAAAAAACAGTCAGGCGGGCATGGTCAGTATGGTGACTGCTGGATTGTTCTTGAACCCCTTCCAAAAGGCAGAGGATTTGAGTTTGTCGATAAAATTGTCGGCGGGGTTATCCCTAAAAATTATATTCCTGCTGTTGAAGCCGGTATCAGAGAAACGTCCAAAACCGGTATACTGGCAGGATTTCCCTGTGTTGACTTCAGGACAACCCTTGATTTTGGATCTTATCATTCAGTTGACTCTTCTGAAATGGCATTTAAAATGGCGGGAACCCTTGCCTTTAAAAATGCTGCTAAAGATGCAAAAGCTACCCTGCTTGAGCCCATCATGAAGATTTCCGTAAAAGTCCCGGATGACAGCACCGGTGATATTATGGGGGACCTTAATTCCAGGCGCGGCAGAGTTCTTGGAATGGATTCCGAAGACGATAAACAGATTATTAATGCCTTGGTCCCCATGGCTGAGATACTGCGATATGCCCCGGATTTAAGTTCTATGACCGGTGGGCGGGGAACTTTTACCATGGAGTTTGAGCAATACGATGAAGTTCCGGGTGATATGGCCAAAAAAGTTGTTGAACGGGTAAATGCTGAAAAAGAATAGAACAAACAAATAAATTTTTACTCGATAATTGATGAAGCAAACCGGGTAGGAGTTAAGCTAAGATGGCTTAACCTGCCCGGTTTTATTTTTGGTTTAACTTGCAGATGGTATCAAACATATTCTGCCTTATCTTTTCTACGGATAAGTCTTTAAATGTATTGTAGAAAACAGGTTTTCCAATAGTGACTTTCACCGTTCCCGGCCTTAAAATCAAACCTGCCTTTTGATGGTAATCAAACAGGCCGTTAATGGCAAAGGGTAAAATATCGGCCTGAGCTTCTTTGGCCAAATAGAAAGGTCCTTTCTTAAAAGAATTTATTTCTCCTGTAAGTGTTCTGTGACCTTCAGGCAGAATCCCGATGCTCATCCCGGATAAAAGTGTTTTTTTTGCTGTTTCAAGGCTTAAGATTGCCTTTTTAAGGTTATTTCTTTCTATGGGGATGCATCCCCATTTGCGAATCAGATATCCCCAGACCGGTAAAGAAAAATGATAATCTGCCTCAACTGCGACAAAGCATAAAGGAATGGCCGCCGGAATAACAAAAATATCAAAAAGACTCTGGTGATTACCCATGATCAGATAAGGCTGATCCAAGCGAATGTGTTCCTGTCCGGTCACTGTTAGCCTTATGCCCATTAATCTGATTAGCTTGCCAAATAAAAATCTTGCAACATTGTAGGTGGTTTTTTGGGGGAATAAAAACAGGCATAAAAAAAGAATAAAAAAAGAGAATAAAAAAAAGCTGCCACCAATGATCCATAAATAGATTGAAAATAGCTTTTTCATCTAAAGATACCGTATCATTTTGTGGTGTACATTAATGGTGGTTGGTGTGGCCCCAAAAATTTCTCCATCCGGTAATAAGGTCTTATTTGGCCATGTTTTTATTTTTGCTTTTCTGGCTCTAAAATGCCTTACCAATGGATGGTTAATATGAGTACCTTTAAAAATTTTGGGCAAGGTTGTTAAAAGGCTTGTTCGGGAAAATTTGCCTGCAATAATAATATCCATGAAACCATCATCAATTCTGGCATCAGGAGCCATCAGCATATTTCCACCGGTAAAGCGTGAATTACAAAATTCCACAAAACAATTTTCTCCTGATAGAATTTTTCCATCAATTTCAAGTTCCATGTAGTGGAATTTAAGGTTTATAGTCCTGTAAAATACACCGATAATGTACGAAAAATCCTTAAAATATTTAAATTTTTGCGCTGTTTTTGCCACATCTGTAACAAACCCCAACCCAATCAAGTTTACAAAATAAAATTTTTTCTTAGCCTGTGTAAAAGAGCAGACATCAATCCATTTGGGATTATTTTCAACAATTGATCTGATGCCGTCCTCAAACGTATGTATATTTAAATCTTTGGCAAAAGAATTGCCGGAACCAACAGGAATAATACCAATGGGTGGGATTTTTTTGGGCTTAAAACTAGACAAAAGCCCATTTAGAACGTGGAAGTTAGTTCCATCACCGCCCAGGGCAATAACAGCATCATACTGCTTTAATTTTAGTTCAGAAGTTATTTTTAAGATATGTTCATGATAAAGAGAAATGTATGTATGATAATCAATAGAATGCGATGAAAGTTCTTTTTCTACAAAAGGCAACAGTTTTTCACCTTTTTTCCCACCAGAATGTGGATTGACTATTAAAGCAATTTTCATGAAATCCTTTTTGCTTATAAAAGTGCAGCGTTTAACCGGCAATGTGCTGCCGCACTTTTATCCAGCATATTTCCAAGCTCTCCTTCTTTTTTAGGGAAAAACCCCATACATTTTTCCCAGACATCTTCGTCTTCCATGCAAAAATAGATCAGCAGATCAGGGGCATAATTTTTTATGCATGAAATGATTTGTTTGTACAGTTTTATCCTCAACGGTTTGAAATATCTCATTTTATTATCAAGTCCGAGAATAAACTCTCCATAACAGATGGTTGAATGTTTGAATCGTTTTTCAATGACCTGTTTTAATTTAGGCATGAACCGAAATGTACCAATGCTGATCCATACAATATTTTCCGGACAGACATATTCGAAAATTTGCTGTATCACTTTTTTGTATTGAATGTCGCATTCCGGATAAATCACCAGGGGATCAAAATGGAAAGCAAGTTTATATCCCTTTGACTCAGCTCGCCTGGCTGCTTCAAGTCGGGCCGTAAGAGATGCAGTGCCCTTTTCTTCTGAACGGATAATATCAAGTGTATTCAAAGACCAGGCAATAACGGTTTTACCATTGTGATCAAGAGGGAGTAAGGAGTCTATATTAATTGTTTTGGTTTTAAGCTCCAAAAGACAATTATTCTGTTTTGCAAATGTTTCCACAAGAAATTTAGGTTGCAGGCTGACTTTCTCCCAGATAAGTGAATCTGTATATTCTCCAGTGCCGATTCGAAAAATTTTATTTTTGGTGAATGTTTTTTTTAGAACACTGCCAAGTGTTTCAAGTCCTGCAAAATATTGTAATACCGGCGGATGAAAATAAGCCTGAAGAATGCAATATGAACAATCCATGGTACAGAATGTACCCGTATGAAGAATGGTGTAATCACAGCAAGTATAATACGAGGTTCCCGGGCACTCCTTGATCACAGCACCTTTGTTCCGGGTGATATAGAGTGTTTTTTTTGCCGTTAAGATAGGATCGGGGGAGTGATTAATAAAATCATAGACCGTTTTTGAATTTTCAATCTTGTGCGGTTCTTTATGAAGTTTTGAAATCAGATATTCAATCTCAAAATTTTGGGGTATATTTTTATCAATAAAAACCGTATCTATTTTCATGAGTTAAAAATTTCTTTTAGTCCCTTATTTTTCAAAGCCTTATTAAGACTTTGAACATTATCGGCAAACTCGCTGTAACTTTTGGCTGTAAAGGAGATAGAATAGTTTTGACTTTCGAAGTTTTGCGGAGGTTGAAAGTTAATCTTGTTACCCAATTTTATAGATGTAATTTTTCTCTGCACTTTTTTGTGCATCTTGAAAAGAGATGGAAACCTAAGTTCAAAAAGCCATGTTCGTAACATTTTGGTTTTTAATCCAGGATCATTATTTTCATCTAAAAGAATGTCACCAATTGCTTGACTGTTTAAAAAATTTTCAGGTTTGATACCTTCTCTTGCAGCAATCTCCATACTATATTGTATAATTTCAAGCTGTTTGTTACTGGAGGTTTTAATGGTTGAAAAAAGGGTTAAGAAGTTTTTAATCGTTTCTTTTTTTAAAGTGGTCAGTCTCTTGGCAGATTTAAACGAAAGGTTGCCTTGATGAATTAATTCCAAAGCTGGCTTAGGCAAAGCGCCAATGGATAATAAATCTTCAACAAATCGAACGGAAAGTTCTTGGTTAAAAACAGCAGACGATGTTTTGGCGATGTTATCTTTATTCAAAAATTGATGGAGACGTCGGGTACTGCTAATCAGTTCAGCGTGCGTTAACTCACGTTGAAAAGCAATTGCTGCAATGGATTTTATAAGACAATGGCAATCGGTTGATTTAGAATCTGTTTTTAATACTATTGCATTTTTTTCATTATTGTGAATCAGGGCTTTAATTTTGTTAAATCCTGCAATGATTACAAATTTATTGTTTAAAGGCCTGACTACCGGAGGGGTGACCAGGCCTGTCTGCTGAATAGATTGTGCAAGAAAGGTTATGTCATCTTCAACAAAAGATATTTTATATCGTTCATCTGTCAGGTCTATATCAGATATGTCTATTTCACAGAAAAAATCAGACATCTTCGCCTGTCAAAAGTGTATAAATTTCTTTATATGTCCTTGATGTCCGATCAATCACCTGCTGGGGAAGTTTGGGCCCGGGATGTTTTTTATCCCAACCGGAATTTATGAGCCAGTCCCTGACATACTGTTTATCAAAGCTGTTTTGGCTCTTTCCCGGTTCGTATTCGCTTAACGGCCAGAACCTGGATGAGTCCGGGGTAAGTATTTCATCAATCAGGATAATCTCATCATCCAGCAACCCGAATTCAAATTTTGTATCAGCAATGATGATGCCTTTTGAGAGGGCATATTCAGCCCCTTTTTCATAGATTCCAAGACTTAAATCTTTTAGTTCTTCAGCTTTTTTAAGTCCAATCAACTTAACGGTTTCATCAAAACTTATGTTGATATCGTGATCCCCGACATCTGCTTTGGTTGAAGGTGTAAAAAGCGGCTGTTCAAGTTTATCCGACTCTTTTAAACCTTTGGGTAATTTAATTCCGCAGACATGGCCTTCTTTTTGATAAGAACTCCAACCAGAACCTGTTATGTATCCTCTTACAATGCATTCAACCGGAAGCGGCTCTGCTTTTTTGACCAGCATACTGCGTTTATCTAAAGCATCTGAATGCGGCCTGAAATTCTTTGGGTAGTCATTTACATGGGTTGTGATAATATGATTTTTGACAATATTTTCCATTTGTTTAAACCAGAATACAGATATCTGATTTAAGACTTTTCCCTTGTCAGGAATAATATCCGGCAGTACTACATCAAAAGCAGAAAGCCTGTCAGTGGTCACCATCAAAAGCGAATCTCCCGTATCAAATATATCTCTTACTTTACCCTGCCTGACGGGTGACAGGTCATCAAATTGAGTTTTTGGAATGGAAGCCATCTTAGATCTCCTTATTCGATTAAAATTTTGGGTGTTGATTTTGGGTGCTTCATATCACAAAATGGATTATTTATCCATTATTGTACGAAAAGAATTTTTTAAAATCCCAAGTGGAAAGCAGTATTTTTTCAAAAATTAATTTATATTTTTTGTAAACTTGACGCGGGTTGCAAAATGATAATATTGTGGACTATAGTTTTGATTTTCAATATATGAGGCTGCCAATGAATAAAACGTCAATTCAATTATTTTTCATCTTTTCTTTCATCTTTTTAACCCAGGTTTCCGGGTTTTGTCAAAAGATGTATTCTTTGCATGAACTGGCACAACTTGCCAATATTCACAGTGAGACAATTAAAATCGCCCAGGATGATGTGTATATTGCTGAACAGGACAAAGCCAGGGCTTTATCTGTTTTAATACCCCGAGCTACCGGCTATGGCAGCCTGAATGAATATAAAAATGATAATATTGCAGCTCCTGATACAATTGCGATGGGTGTTAAGCTTACACAGTCGTTTACGCTGAATGGTAAGGAACTGATTGCCTTAGACGTTACAAAACGATTCATTGAGACCAAAGAATTTTCTTTAGAAAGTATTCGATCCCAGTATTTTCTACAGGTTGCCCAGGCGTACTTTAATATTTTAAGCGCACAAAGATTTCTTGAGATTGCTCAATCAGACGTAGAACGCCTTGAAACGCATAAAGATGCAGTAAAAGAAAAATTAAGTGTTGGAAATGTCACTAAAACAGATCTTTTCAGGGCTGCGGCAGAATTGTCTAAATCTTTGACAGAACAGGTAGTGGCAGAAAACAATGTATTGAAAAGTAAAGCCAGCATGCATAACCTTGTGGAAATAGAAGAAGATTTTGATGTTGTAAAAGAAGATATAAAAAATCTTGAAAATTATAATGATACCCTGGAAGATATTCAAAATTATGCGTTAAAAAATAGAGCTGAAATAAAAGAGGCAAAAAAGAAGGTTGATATCGCAAAAAAGACGATAAAATTTGAAAAAAGTGATTATTGGCCTACGATTGCACTTGAGGCAGGATATAAAGAAACAGATATCAAATATGATTTTGCTCCCAGGGATGTTAACGATGATACGGAAGACCTTTATATCAAAGGAGAACTCGTCTTAACCTTATATGATGGCGGGTTGAGAAAAGCTGAAGTCAGGCAGGCTGTAGCTGAGTGGAGAAAAGCCACAAACAACCTGGTTTTGCAGGAAAAAAATATAAAGCTGGATTCAAAAATCTCTTTTCTGGATTTTACTGCAGCACAAAGTGCGTTATTGAATTTACAGGACGAGCTGATATCTGCCCAGGAAAATTTCAATGCCGTTCAAATGCAGTTTAAATATGGAATGGCTGACAGCATTGATATGATGGATGCAAATACTTTATTGGTCACGGCACAAAGAAGAATTTTAGAAGCTAAGTATGTTTACTTCCTATCCGTGCTTAAGATTATTTATACAAAAGGAGATTTAATTTCCTATCTTTTACAATAGATTAAAAAGCAAATTTAACCTATAAATAGATATAGTTTACCCCCATGCCCAAAGAAGGACTATTATGAGAAAATATAAAAATTACCTACAGGTACTGACTTTTTTTATGGTTGCCAGTTTTTTATTATCATCTTTGGTTATAGCGCAAATCGCCGTAGCTAAAGAGGCTACTGCCCAAAGTTCTGGTAAAACTGCCAGTTCAGGTGAGTCTGCCAGCCAGGAAGAGCTGGCCCAGATTCTGGCTCCCATCGCACTCTATCCGGACACCTTGCTGGCCCAGATGTTTATGGCGGCAACCTATCCTCTTGAAATCGTTGAGGCCGCCCGCTTTGTTAAAGAAAAATCCAGCCTCAAAGATGATGCGCTGGATAAAGCCCTAAAGGAAAAAGAGTGGGACGTCAGTGTAAAATCACTGTGTCATTTTCCCACCGTTCTGGCTTCATTAAGTGAGCACCTTGACGCCACGAAAAGGCTGGGTGACTATTTCCTCGATGACCAGAAAGCGGTTATGGATATGGTGCAGACCCTCCGTACCAAGGCCATGGAAGAGGGCAACCTGAAAACGACCGAAGAACAAAAGGTTACTGAAGAAGAAAAAATTATCATTATCGAATCCGCCAATCCCCAGGTTGTTTATGTGCCATCCTATAGCTGCACCTACGTTTATGGTTCATGGTGGTACCCTCACTATCCCCCCTATGTCTGGTATCCGCCCCCCCCTCGTTATGGATTTGGTGTTGGAATCGTTGTCGGCATCGGGATTGGCCGCTGGTGCAGTCCTAATTGGAGGCGCGGCGATATTAATGTAAACATTAACCGCACCAATAACTTCAACAAAAACGTTAACATTGGAGGCAAAGGCGACCGACAATCATGGACGCACAATCCCAAGCACCGGCAGGGAGTAGCTTACAATAATAAA
>Ga0164318_10003252_pt1 | contig 15359 bp, 11 predicted proteins | sample GuaBasSedimGuay9_FD_113734 | JGI IMG/M metagenome (GOLD analysis project Ga0164318, IMG submission 113734) | Subseafloor sediment microbial communities from Guaymas Basin, Gulf of California, Mexico - Guay9, Core 4571-4, 0-3 cm | ecosystem: Environmental > Aquatic > Marine > Hydrothermal vents...
AGGCCGGAGGGTAGAGTCTACAGCTCGGAGAGAGGGTAGAGTCTACAGTTCGGAGAGAGGGTAGAGCCTACGCCTCGGAGAGCCAGATCAGAGATAAATGGCTCTGCCTTGGAGTTTTTTGTCTAAAATCACAAATCACAAATTCAAAACCGGTTCAACGCGCAACGCAGGTGCTTGCGCCGCATGAGCAATTATTTTTTTTGTTTGGGATTTTGAATTTCGGTCATTGTTATTTGCCTGCCCTGTTAAATAAATCATAGATTTAATGCGAAGCATTATTTAACAGGGTGAATTTTTTGGGATTTGGGATTTTGAATTTCAATAAGTCAATGAATTTATAATAATGCAAATCCCCTCTGGGGATAACCAAAGCCTGGTCCTATGGGCCAGGATTCTTTGCTTGTTGGGGTGCTTAAATGACGCTTCTTGGACTTGAACTCAGTGATGCCGGAATCTTAGCTGCCATCGGTAACCCGCCGAGATTATTGGAGGTCGACGGACAGAACCAAGAAAGCCCGGGGGTTGCCATACCGGAAAAAAAGCGGCTGGTTGTTGGAAATTCCGCAGCAAACAAGGCACACCTGTTTCCGCTTCAGGTCATCAACAGGTTTTGGGATCAATTGAATACGGAACCCCTGAAGCAAACCCATCGGCATGCGCAGAATTATGCTGAAATCGCCTGTGCTCACCTATCCCATATCTGGGAACATATTAAAATGCATGGCGATGAGATGATTATCGCTGTGCCTGACTATTACCGTCGAGAACAACTGGGACTTATTCTGGGGATGGCCCAGGAACTGTCGATTCCGGTTAACGGGTTTGCATCCCTTCCAATAGCCGCATCATTTAATCCTCGTCCTGATGCCATGCTGCTCCATCTAGATATTTATTTGCACCGGTTTGAGATCGTTTATCTCCGTCAGGATGAGCAGTTGACCCGGGAGGACTCAGTGGCCGTCCAGGAAATTAACCTCGATCAATTATACCGGGGCTGGGTGGAATCCATTGCCGAAGAATTTGTGCGTACCACAAGGTTCGATCCGCTACATCAGGCCAGCACTGAACAGGAGCTATATAGCCGCTTACCCGCTGCTCTGGAAATCTTTAAAAGTCAGTCATCGTTTATATTTGAAATATCACACGGAAAACATCGCTATCGCACTCCTTTGCCCTGGGACCTGCTGAAACAAAAGAGCGAGGCGGTGTATGAAGACATCCGCCGTTTGATTGTAAAGATGCGAGATGCGCACGGTAAAAACAGTCTTTTGATTGCCCTCCAGCTGACCCATCGAATCGCCCGCCTACCGGGATTAAAAGATAAACTTTCAGAAATTGATCATTGCGAAATCATGGAACTCGAACCCGGCGCCGGCGCTCTGGGTGTTTTGCGGATGTGGGACCAGTTGGGAGATCGTCACCCAGGTAATGGGGCGTCCTTTTTCACCAGCCGTCCTTGGGGGCAGGTAGAACCGAATGTTTTCCAAACCATTTCTTATGAAACTCCCGATAAGATGCGGCCGACCCATCTGCTTTACCGGGATGTGGCCTATCCGCTCTCCCAAAAACCTCTTCTTTTGGGCTGCGATCCTTACCTGGCTGGCAAGGGCATATATGTTCAAGCCCAATCATCCGGCGTTTCTAAAAAGCATTGTACAGTTCACCGTGATGCGGACAGGTTTATCTTAACGGATATCAGCAATCAAGGAACGTTCGTGAACGATCAAAGGGTCGACGGGAGCATGACACTGGAACTTGGCCAAATCGTTCGTCTGGGGACATCCGGAGAAACCTTCCGTCTCATTGCATGTATGGAAACCCATGAAACGTAGAAAATTAAATGTATTCAGCTTATCTTTTATCGACTGCATCTGCTGCGGGTTAGGGGCAATCATTCTTTTATTTGTCCTGGTAAACGCCAAGGGCGCCGTTCGTCGGAATGCTGTGACGTCGGATTTGCGTGCCGAGGCGAGCAAACTGAAAGAACAGGTGTTGGCCGGCAAAAAGAACCTGATTGAGGCCCGCAACACTCTTTTTCAAACTCAGGCCGAACTGGTGAGGACCCAGGGGCGATCCAGTGAAATCATAGACATACTCAATGAGAATAAGGTGGAACTGGCTGATCGGGACAAGGATACCCTGGCAACCAAAACACACATCAATAAGCTGGAAACCGATTTAAAATCTTTGGAAGAGGAACTCCGGCGATTGAAGGCCGGGGCAAAAACAGATGATGATCTGGGGTCCGGGTTGCGCCCGTTTCCCGGGCACGGGGATCGACAGTATCTTACCGATTTGAAGATGGGCGGCAAACGAAATTTTATTTTGGTAGACGTTTCCGCCAGCATGCTGGATGAAACCATTGTGGGGATTATTCGTCGGCGAAATCTAAAGAATTCCCAAAAATTAAGCGCCCCCAAATGGCGTCAGGTATTAAAAACCGTGGATTGGCTGATAACCTGGCTTCCACAGACCAGTAAATTTCAAATATACACATTTAACGACACCGCACATCCTTTGATTGAAAAAACAAAAGGGGTCTGGTTGGATGCCGGTAAGGTGGACACATTAACCCTTGCGGCAGACAGCATGCACCGGGTGGTTCCGAAGAAAGGAACCAGTTTGTTAAACGCATTCAAAGCTGTAGGGGAGATGAAACCGGCTCCGGACAACATATTTTTACTCTCCGACAGTTTACCGACCATGGGCAGCAGCAAGCCGTGGCAAACAAGAGTTTCCAGCAAAAAACGTATCCGTTTATTCAATGAGGCGATCCTTAAATTGCCGGTTCGGGTTCCGGTGAACATTATCCTTTATCCTATGGAAGGGGACCCGCTGGCTGCGGATGCCTACTGGCGTCTGGCCAAGAAAACCAAAGGGTCTTTTTTCTGTCCCTCGAGAAATTGGCCATAAACGCAGTGGCTATTTATTCATTATGAAAAACAAAAGACGGGACCTAGAAATATTCAGCCTTTCCTTTCTTGATTGCATCTGCTGCGGTTTCGGCGCCATCATTTTGCTGTTTGTGCTGTCCAAATTTGCAGAACCGGTAGTCATTGAAAAAATCAAGGGAAATATGCAGACCCAAATCGTTCGCCTGGAAAACGAACTGTTTGAAATCCGGGGCCAAACCCAGATCTTGAATCGCGAGCTGACAGCGAAAAAGGAACAGTTGTCCCAAGAAAAGGAAAAGTTAGCCCGTCTCCAGGGTGATCTTTCTGATGTTGAAGGCCAATTTGCTGCATCCAAAGACGATGCCACGGTACAAAATATTATTGAAGGCAAAATGGCCCGGGCACGACAGGAACTGACCGAAGAAATGAAGCGGCTTTTGAAAAGCCGACCTAAAAAAATTACCCGTTCGGTGGGGGGTATCCCGGTGGACAGCGAGTATATCGTTTTTATAATTGACACCTCGGGCAGCATGCAGCGGAATGCCTGGCGACTGGTACAGAAAAAAATGCAAGAGACTCTGAAAATCTATCCCAAAGTCAAAGGTATTCAGATCATGAACGATATGGGAAATTTCCTGTTTTCCCAGTATGCGGGGAAATGGATACCGGACACCCCTGCCCGCCGCAGGGCGATCATCTCCGCCCTCAGTTCCTGGAACTCTTTCAGCAACAGCAGTCCGGTGGAAGGGATTACCGCAGCGATCAACAGGTTCTATTCTAAAAATAAAAAAATAAGTCTCTATGTATTTGGTGACGAATTTAGTGGTAGGGCAATCCAACCGGTCATCAATGAGGTGGACAGAATCAACAGGGCAACAAAAGACGGTTCTCGTCGTGTACGGATCCATGCCGTGGGTTTTCCGGTTGTCATGGAAAAAACCAAAACACGTGGCAACACCGGGGAAAGATTTGCTATCCTGATGCGCGCATTATGTCAGAGCAATGGTGGTGCCTTTGTCGGGTTGAACAGCACAAGACCTTGAACCGCAAAAAAGAGCGTCGTCCTAAAACTTAAAAGTCTCGTAAAAAGTCAAAAATACCGTTTTCCGTCATTCCGGCGAAAGTCGGAATCCAGTTTTTCAAACAGTTGCAGACCATCTGGACTCCGGTTTTCACCGGAGTGACGACTTTTTACGAGACCATCAACCTTTATCATTGCAAAGGTCTTGGCAGTAACCTGGTGTTGGTTATTGCCGGCGTTCTGCTCTTATGAATAATTTATTGCCACACATCAGTGTATGTGTTTTAATAAACAAATTAAGGAGGTGCGTCATGGCAACACCACGAGATAGAGTGATTGAGGAAGCCCTATCCCTTCCGGCAGACGTCAGGCTGAGCCTGGTTGAGAAGCTCCTCACTAGCCTCAATTTGCCAATCGATACGGAAATTGATTGCCTTTGGGCAGAAGAAGCGGAACGTCGTGTGTCCCAAATTGAGGCCGATGAGGTAAAGATGGTTCCTGGTGAGGAAGTTTTCTCTAAAATCCAAGAAAAATATAAAAAATGAGATTCTATTTCCATGAACATGCGGAAAGGGAGTTTGACAGGGTTGTTGAGTACTACGAAGACTGCCAGCGTCACGCACCCTTTCGGTTGGGCTCCAACTTTTTGGCCTCACCCTCATTGGGTCCGAACCACTTCAGCACATAACCCCGATTTTGCCAGTCATTAGTAGGTCTAAATAGCAAAGGATATTCCCAAGATCCCCCAAGGTTTCCACGTATGCGAATATCAGGTTTTAACCGTTGGGAATGTTTCGCTTGAATTTTTCAACTCTTTTATATATGAACTGTTTTTCAAGCTAAAGATATAATATAACCTGAGTTCAACTTTTAAGTGCGAGGCATTTTCCTGGCTTAGGGCTCACTCAAAAATAATTTCAATTCAATCTGTTAGGTTATGACAGTACCTTAGCCATCATTTTTAAGAAAGGAGTGTATATCGTGGAAAGAGAACCGATTTTAGTAGACAAACAGGATATGATCGGGTTTATTACCTTGAACAGACCCGAAGAGATGAATACTTTCAATGTCCCCTTTGCCAGAGATCTGAATGATGTACTTTGGAATATGGATCAGGATGATGATGTTCGTGTTGTGGTAATCCGTGCTGCGGGAAAACATTTTTCAACCGGGATCTCACTATCTGAATTCAAAGACAAAAGCCATAAGGACTACCGGGAGTTTTTAGGATTGATGGATGAGTTTTACCACACCATCCCCCGGATGAAAAAGCCTGTCATCGCTTCTGTTAAAGGGTATGCCCTCGCAAACGGTGCAGGACTTGTGTTTGCATGTGATCTTGCTGTGGTTGCAGAAGATGTTAAATTCGGAACCACCGCCATAAACGTTGGTTTAATATGTCTTGGTCCGGCGGTTCCGATGGTTCGTTCATTGGGACGCAAAAAAACTCTTGAAATGGTACTGACCGGCGATATTATTTCCGCTGCTGAAGCCGAACGGCTTGGACTCATAAACAAGGTTGTGCCTGCCGAAGATCTCGAAGCGGCCACAATAAAACTTGCCGCCAAACTGGCCCAAAAAAGCCCCTTGGCAGTGCAGATGGGGAAGACCGGTGTTTACGGCATGTCAGAGATGCCTTACCATCAAGCACTTGATTATATGGATGAATTGTTTGCTTCGCTTTGCTCTACAGAGGATGCCCGGGAAGGGATTGAAGCTTTTCAGGAAAAACGGAAACCGGTTTGGAAGGGGAGATAATATTTTGTATCCAGTCAATTCTAAAATTGGAAAAACGACCCTACTTTGGCTTTTTTATGAAAGATGGTGGTAACATCTCAAAAAGTTCGGGTAACTTTTAAAAACCGTTTATGTGATTATTATTGTCATTCCCGCGAAGCTTGTCCTATGCCTGATTGGGGAGGGGTGTAAATTAAAACCATTGGTAAACGCTTATCCTTGCATATTGACAAACCGTGGCTCCGATTTCAGGTTGCAGGTGTCAGGTGTCAGGAATCGCCAGACCTGAAACCTGACACCTACATGTCCCCTGACACCTGACACCAAATAGCCATGATAATCTTAGCAAACAACAGTCTTGATTTACTCCCATCGGGGAGGGGGAATCCAGTGATTTTTCAGATTTTCTGGATTTTCGTTTTCACGGGAATGACGTTTGGTACCAGAACAAATTGAAAACTTACAAATGGGGTTCTCAATTTATAAAGGAGAGATTTTGGACTTGAACAAAGCAGAGAAGATAGAAGATCTGGATCATGAAAACACAGCCAGGCTGGTTCTGAACATGTTTCATCGCATCATTATTCATTATGCTTTCTGGTTTAATGAGGTTAAACACCAGATGGGTTCGGAAAAGGCCCTGGATATTCTTAAAGATGCATCTGAAAGAAGTTATGGCATTCAAATGAAAAGGCTGTCAAAAGTCCTGGGGTTTGAAATCAAAGACGGCATTCCGTTACCTCTGTTAAATAAGTCAAAGGAATCGCTGCTGGAACTTATGGATAGTGTGGCCGTGAACTGGCTGGCCAACGACGGGGTATGGTTTCAGGCTGTGGAATTTACCAACGGAATGAATGATGCCAAGCGCTGTAATGATTCCTGCTGGGCCCAGTTTTCGCCCTTTGAAGCTCAGGCCATTAAGAATTTTTTGAACCTTTCTGAAAAACCCGGTTTGGAGGGTTTAAAAAAGGCGCTTAATTTTCGTGTCTATGCCTGTATTAACACGCAATCCATTATTGATGAAGAATCTGATAGTTTTGTATTTCAAATGAACGAGTGCAGAGTTCAATCTGCAAGAAAACGTAAAGGCCTTGACGATTATCCTTGCAAATCCGGAGGACTGGTAGAGTATACTTATTTTGCTGAAGCTATTGATCCGAGAATCCGAACCCAGTGCATTGGCTGTCCGCCGGATGACCATCCCGAGGAATGGTTTTGTGCATGGCGTTTTACAATTGCAAAATAAGGAACACTTTTTACGAACCAATCACATGAACCGCCGACTCCATGAGCTCGACAGCTTTTTCAATGGGAACAAAGCTCATATTCAGCGTAAGGTGAAACAAAAATTGATTGTCAAAGTCCTCCCCGCAAATTGAACGTTGGAACCAAAGCTGGATGTTGTCATGTTTCTCTATAAATTCCTGGGTCTTGTCGCGTGAGACTTTAAGGTTTTCAATTGCATATTTTTTTCGCGAATCCATTGAGGCAATCAGGTTAAAATGAAAGCAATTTTCCATATCTTTTAAGAAAAAATATGCTGCTCGCCCTATAATTACCACATTATCTTCTTTGGCAGTCTCAATTATAAGGTTTCTCAAGATGTTCTGATACTCTTTATCTTCGACCACACTTCTATCGTGGCCCACAATTCGCTGAATGTAGTGGCGGCTGAATAATTTAGAGAAAATGTTGGATATTCTGTATTCTCTGCTACCCTCGAAGGATGCTAACGTTCTTTCCGAAACATTCAGGTCTTCGGCTATTTTTTGAAACAGGGATTTGTCAACGTATTGATAATTGAGTCTTTTGGCGAGTATTCGTCCTACTTTCCTACCACCCGAAGCATAGTTTCTGCTTATAGTTATTACGGCCATATTTTGTTCTCCTCATTTGTTAAGTGATTGTAATAAAAGACTCATCTTAATTTATTACAGTTGATTTTATAAAATGCAATCAATTTTTTTTTATCGTATGGTTACATATTTTTTAATTATTTTTTAGCAACCGGGTTTCCACCTTGTCGCTCAGATAATTTTTTACCTCGGGTATGGAAACTTCTTTTCTATGAAAAATTCCGGCTGCCAGTGCGGATTCCGCTTTTGTTTCTGTAAATACTTCGTAAAAATGTTCAACGCGTCCTGCACCGCTTGAAGCGATTACGGGAATTGTAACAGCATCCTTCACGGCATTTATCAACTCAATATCGTAGCCTGAATCAGTCCCGTCTTTATCTATGCAATTTAACAGTATTTCTCCGGCGCCTAATATTTCGCAGACTTGTGCAAGGGTTATAGCATCCACGTCTCTGCCTTCTCTTCCTCCTTTGATCGTACATTGATACCAGCAAAACTCTTCTCCCAGGGGACCTTTTGTCTCTGTTTTTATTACCTGATGTGTTATCTTTTCCGGTGATGATACATAGACTCTTCTTGGATCGATTGATATGACAACGGCTTGTGCTCCGTAAACTTTGGATATTTGTTCAATTGAACTGTTACCGGTTTTTTTGCCTGTTCTTAAATACGCTTCCGCAATTAATACAGCATCGCTTCCTATGGAAATTTTATCAGCGCCTGATCTGAAATATTCAGTTGCAACTTCAAGAGTTGTATATTTTCTGCCACTCTTGTCTGTGTAATTTCTAATACCTCCTCCTATGGTTAAGGGAACAAAAACATTTTTGGAAGTTTGTCTTAATACTTCCATCATTGGCATGTCTTCCAATGGGAAATCTCTGAATCCGGTAATATTAAGAAATGTAATCTCATCAGCACCTTCTGCATAATATTTTCTTGCAAGTTCAACAGGTTTCCCGAGATTTCTTACATCCCCGTTTTCTCTGACATCATATTGGTTACCCTTTGTAACAACAAGATCACCCTGGTCATTTGACCTGACATCCAGACAGGCAACTATTCTTTTAGCCAGCCTGGTTTTTTTCAAAACATAAGCAGGCGCCTTTTCCCCATTGCCGGGCTCAATAAAATTTTTTAATATTTTTATCCCTGCATCCCCACTTTTTTCCGGATGGAATTGCGTTGCCGTGATATTTGCCTTTTGAATACCGCTGACAAACTCTACATCATAGTCAGTTGTTGTTAAAACAACGGAATCGTCTTTTGTTTCAACGTAAAATGAATGTACAAAGTAAAATTTTTCATCACCGCGCAACCCGTTAAATATCCGAGATGGTTTTTTTATATTGATGCCATTCCATCCGATATGAGGGACGGCAAGATGAATATCGAACTGTTTTACATATCCTGATATTAAACCCAATCCTTTAGTATCAGGAGCTTCGTCGCTTTTTTCGAACAAAGCATGCAAACCTAAGCATATGCCAAGAAACGGCCTGTCTGAGGACAAATAATCTTTTAACGGATCAACATAATTCTTATCATTAAGAATCCGCATCATACTTCCGAAATTGCCAACCCCGGGAAAAACAAGCTTCTCAGCAGATAGTATATCATCAACACAAGAGACAACTTTTACTTTTTGTCCCAAACTTTCTATTGCATTTATGACACTTCTGACATTACCGGCGCCATAATCTAATAATGTTATCATTTTTTATTCCTGTTTGATTACCAACCCTGAAAAGCCGGAATCAAATTGAATATTGACGATTTGTGGTATCGCTTCGCTCTATCTTTTCTATAAAAACTGATAAAATTCCTTAAATATTCAATTTAACTGTTGCATAAATCATGTGCAAATATGATGTGATCTCAACAACCAGTTAATAATGTGCCACAAACCTCGCAGTTGGCGCAATTTGTGATGGCAATTTGTTGGAAATATTGTAAAAGCATGGAGAAACCTAAAATCGATTTATTTCCAATAGGTTAATCTAAAAAAGGGTAACATCTCAATAAGTTATAGTGTATTAAAAGGTGATATTGATCCGAATCTATAATTTATTGAGAACTTACAAAAAAGGAGTGGTTCATGCTTGAGAAATATATTAATGATTTTTTCGGCTATTGTAAAGAGTCAATTTTTAAAGGTATATGTTAACGATACGTTTTAGGAGGCAGCTAACATTTATAAACGAGAGGATTTTATGAGCGCACTCATTGATTTTTCCATCTTTCCAGTGGACAAGGGCGAAAGTGTGGCCCCATACGTAACCAGGGTTGTGACAATTATCAGAGACAGCGGGTTTCAATACAAGATTGGCCCAATGGGCACGACTATAGAGGGAGAGTGGGACGATCTTATGGCCATCGTTACCCGCTGTTTTAAAGAACTGAAGAAAGACTGTGGCAGAATATATATGTCCATCAAAGTCGATTACAGGGAAGGTGGTTCCAACCGCATCCACAGCAAAGTAAAGTCGGTGGAAATCGGACAAGCGATTGTATAGCTATTTGATGTCCGCATGATAATCTTGAAGCGGCTTTACAACGGCCTGTCCTTTTCTTCTCCGGGCAATCCCTCTGGCGGCTGCCGTGGCCGCGGCAATTGTGGTAATATTCAGGACGTTATATTTTATTGCCGCCTTACGGATATAAGAATCGTCATCCTTGCTTTCTTTTCCGCTGGGTGTGTTGACGACCAGATTAATTTCTTTGTTTTTAATTGCGTCCACAATATCAGGCCTGCCGTAGCCCAGCTTATTGATCGGTTCGGCATCGATGCCGTGGTTGGCCAGAAAACCATGGGTCCCTTTTGTTGCCCGAATTTTAAAACCGAGTTCCTGGAAAAGCCTGGCAGGTTCCAGGGCGCTGGGTTTATCCCTGTCTGCTATAGTGATCAGTACGGTTCCCTCGATTGGCAGCAGCATTTGAGTCGCTTCCTGGGATTTGAAAAAGGCCATGCCAAAGGAATCCGCTAACCCCAGCACTTCGCCCGTCGACCGCATCTCCGGTCCCAGGAGCGGATCCACTTCGGGCAGCATGTTGAAAGGAAAAACCGCCTCTTTTACGCCGAAATGAGGTATCGGTTTCTTCTCAAGGCCAAGATCGGAGAGTTTTTTACCCAGCATGATCTGGGTGGCAAGCCGGGCCATGGATATATTGCAAACCTTTGAAACAATAGGAACGGTTCGTGAGGCCCTTGGGTTGGCTTCCAGGATATACACGGTATCGCTAACAACAGCGTACTGTATATTCATCAGCCCGACCACATGAAGCTCCACGGCAATTTTCCGGGTGTATTCATTGATGGTTTCTATGTGCTTGGGCGGGATACTGATGGGCGGGATCACGCATGCGGAGTCTCCGGAATGTACGCCGGCAAGTTCGATATGTTCCATAACAGCAGGGACAAAGGCGTCGGTGCCGTCGGCAATGGCGTCTGCTTCTGCCTCGATGGCGTTTTCCAGAAATTTGTCGATTAAAATCGGCCGTTCGGGAGAGACGTCCACCGCCACCGCTACATAGTGTGACAGCATTTCTTCATCCAGAATGATTTCCATGGCACGCCCACCCAGAACGTAAGAGGGTCGGACCATCAGGGGGTACCCGATCTTGTTGGCGATATCAAGCGCCTCGTCTATTGTGCCGGCCATACCGGATTCCGGTTGAGGAATTCCCAATTTACGCATTAAGTTACGGAATTGGTCCCGGTCCTCTGAAAGATTTATGGTCTCCGGAGACGTACCCAGAATGTTAACCCCTGCTTCGGCCAACTCATGGGCAATATTCAGGGGCGTCTGTCCGCCAAACTGAACAATGATTCCTTCCGGTTTTTCCTTTTCATAAATGCTTAGGACATCCTCCACCGTCAGGGGCTCAAAATAAAGCTTATCCGATGTGTCGTAATCCGTTGATACCGTTTCGGGATTACAGTTCACCATGATGGATTCATATCCTGCCTCCCGGATGGCAAATGCTGCGTGCACGCAACAATAATCAAACTCAATTCCCTGTCCGATACGGTTCGGTCCTCCACCAAGAACCATAATCTTTTTGCGATCACTCACCTCTACTTTATCGGAGGCATTATAGGTGGAAAAATAATAGGCCGCATTCTCCACGCCACTGACCGGAACCGGCTCCCAAGCCTCGACCTTGCCTAGAGAGGTACGTTTTTCACGGATATCCTTTTCCCGAATATCAAGAAGATAGGCCAGATATTTATCCGCAAAACCGTCATTTTTGGCCTGAATGAGCAAGTCATCGGGAGGGATTCGGCCCTTATGAGTCAGGATCTGTTCTTCAAGTTCCACCAGTTCTTTCATTTGCCGGATAAACCAGGGTTTGATATGGGTGATATGGTAAAGTGTTTCAATATCAACGCCTTTACGCAATGCCTCATACATTATAAACTGTCGTTCGCTTGTGGGAGTACCTATCATATTCAACAATTCGTCTTTGGTTTTTTTATTGAAATCTTTGGCAAAACCCAGGCCGTAACGGTCAATCTCCAGGGAGCGAATCGATTTCTGAAAGGCTTCCTTGTAATTTTTGCCGATACTCATAACCTCGCCAACTGCACGCATCTGGGTACCAAGCTTATCTTCGACGCCTTGGAATTTTTCGAAGGCCCATCGGGCGAATTTAACCACAACGTAGTCACCGGAAGGGGTGTATTTTTCCAGGGTTCCGTCCCGCCAGTAAGGGATTTCATCCATGGTCAACCCTCCGGCCAGAAGCGAGGACACAAATGCAATGGGAAAGCCGGTTGCCTTGGAAGCCAGGGCTGACGAACGGGAAGTTCGCGGATTAATCTCAATAACGACGACTCTGCCGGTTTTGGGATCATGGGCAAACTGGATGTTGGTTCCGCCGATAACTTCGATGGCTTCCACAATGTCGTAAGAATATTTCTGAAGTCGTTTTTGCAGATCCGGATCGATGGTCAGCATGGGCGCAGTGCAATAGGAATCGCCGGTGTGGATGCCCATGGCATCAACATTTTCAATAAAACAGACGGTGATCATTTGATTTTTGGCGTCACGGACAACTTCCAGCTCAAGTTCTTCCCATCCCAGCACCGATTCTTCGACCAGAACCTGGTTAACGAGACTTGCAGAGAGACCGCGCGAGGTTATTGTGCGGAGCTCTTCAACGTTATAGACCAGACCTCCACCTGTACCCCCCATGGTGTATGCCGGACGAAGGACAACGGGATACCCCAATTCTTCCGCCACTTTTTCCGCATCCTCCACACTGTTGACCGCCTGGCTTTTCGGCATTTCAATTCCCAGCCGATCCATGGTCTCCTTGAATGCCGTCCGGTCTTCTCCTCGCTCGATGGCATCGACATTTACACCGATGATCTGGACGCCGTATTTTTCAAGCACACCGGTTTTCGCAAGCTCGGATGACAGGTTCAAACCGGATTGTCCGCCCAGATTCGGCAGCAACGCATCCGGCCGTTCGACCTCGATAATATCGGTCATGGTTCGAAGGTTGAGCGGTTCAATATAGGTTACATCAGCCGTGCCCGGATCGGTCATAATGGTTGCCGGATTGGAATTAACCAGTACGATTTCGTAGCCAAGACTGCGCAAGGCTTTGCATGCCTGGGTGCCTGAATAATCGAATTCACATGCCTGGCCGATAATAATGGGACCTGATCCGATAATTAAAACTTTATGAATATCTTCTCGTTTGGGCATAAAAACTTCTCCTTAAAAATAACTGCTTCCATCCCAGCAGTGAGTGCATAATTTTTCTTTTGGCAGGCCGATGGCTTTTACAAGATTTTCCAATTTTTGATATTTTAATGACGTAAGTTTCAACCGTTGCCTGATTTTTTCAACCATGGCCTGATTTTTTTCTGAATTTGACGTTGCATATTCATCTAAAAATTTATCATCCGTATCCTCGAGTTTCCTTATGGCTTTTCGTCCTGCAAGATCCAATATAGATCGAGAGGTTGAAAAATTGAGAAATTCACAAGGATAGATCAAAGTGGGGCATGCGGGCCGCATATGAATCTCTGATGCACCGTAATCGAATAATATTTGCGCATGATTCTCTAATTGAGTGCCTCTGACAATTGAATCTTCACAAAAAAGAAGCTTTTTCCCCTCAATCAGTTCTCTGATGGGAATCAGTTTCATTTTGGCGACAAGATTTCTGATGCTTTGTTCCTGAGGCATAAAACTTCTCGGCCAAGTGGGGGTATATTTAACATAAGGCCTGATATATGGAATATTTCTTTCATTGGCGTAACCGATTGCATGGCCGGTGCCTGAATCCGGAATTCCAGCAACATAATCGATGGGATAATTATCCTCTTTTCCCAGAGCCGAACCACATCTATAACGTACAAATTCCACATTAATTCCTTCATAGCTTGAAGCAGGATACCCATAGTATACCCACAAAAAAGCACAAATCTGCATATTCGTTCCTGGCTTTGCTTTTTGTTCACACCCATCTGCTGTCATAAAAACAATTTCACCAGGGCCAAGATAATTATAAATCTCAAAACCCAGGTTAGGGAATGCACAGGTTTCCGAAGATGCGGCATAGGCGCCTTCTTTTTTGCCGATAATAACCGGAGTTCTCCCTAATTTATCCCGGGCGGCATAAATTCCTTTTTCCGTCAAAAGGAGCATAGAACACGAACCTTTAATGGCTTCCTGAGCATTTTGGATGCCGTGTTCAAAAGAATCTTTCTCGCAGATTAATGTTGCCACAATTTCTGTTGGGCTTAAATCTCCGCCGCTTGTTTCGGAAAAATGAATTTTCTTTTGGAGAGCTTTTTTTGCAAGTTCCATGATATTGTTTATTTTTCCAACGGTAACGATACCAAATCTTCCTAGGTGAGATCCGAAGATCAAGGGTTGAGCGTCGTAATCGCTGATAACTCCGATACCGTTGTGACCCGAAAATTCGGGAAGATCCGCCTCGAATTTGGATCTGAAATAGTTATTCTCAATATTATGAATGGACCGTGAAAATCCCTTAGAGTTTTTTGTGGCAAGACCCCCTCGTTTTGTGCCCAGATGAGAATGATAGTCTGTTCCAAAAAACAGATCGTTTACACAGTCCTCTTTAGAAACAATTCCAAAAAATCCTCCCATAAGCTTTCTCTCCAGGAAATTCTATTTATTTTCTCTATCATGTTCAGGACAAGTTTATCCATTATTCCAACTGCGAGCGCCGGGTTTTTTAGTATAAACCCAGTGAACTGAGATCTTTTCCCTATAATGGAAAATTATTGATTCTTTATTGGCCAACCCATTTTGAAAACTTGCGGAATCTAAAACGCAAGCACCGTATCACGAATGTCGATAGCACCGCAAGCAGAAGGTGATGAATATGATAAAAACGTGGCGGGCCCGACCCATTCTCGATACGTAATGGGGGATAACCTGTCAAGTAAGACCCTGATCCAGCATGGCATTCACCACCTTTGTAAATCCGGCGATATTGGCACCTGCCATATAATTTCCGGATTTACCCTCGAAGCCGAGTAACTTCTCAATAAGTTCTGGTGTATCAAATGGTGATATTAAGCCGAATCCATAATTTATTGAGAACTTACGAAGCCAAACCTTACCTTCTTGAAATTCCCCCCAAAAAACTTTGCCCTCTCATTTCTTTATCCATAAGGGGGAGGAAATCGGCTACTTGTTCTTAAAAAAACTGCACCTTGTTTTTAATCCAGTATGCCTTGGCACAGTGACCGTAAAAAAGTGTTGCAATAAAAAAAACTCTTGACATTAAACTTAAATCTTGCGCCAAAAACAAAGTATTTTATTGGGTTCTCAAAAACCTGGTCCTCTCACCGGGCCGTAG
>Ga0164318_10003253_pt1 | contig 15357 bp, 11 predicted proteins | sample GuaBasSedimGuay9_FD_113734 | JGI IMG/M metagenome (GOLD analysis project Ga0164318, IMG submission 113734) | Subseafloor sediment microbial communities from Guaymas Basin, Gulf of California, Mexico - Guay9, Core 4571-4, 0-3 cm | ecosystem: Environmental > Aquatic > Marine > Hydrothermal vents...
AAGCCAGAAGCGGAATATGCGTTTGCCGCAGAAGAAGTATCTAGCCTGTTTGAAGACGCGCCCGAAGAGGAAACAATTGAAGAAGCGAAAAACCTCGACTGGTTCGCGGAAATAGAACCAGAGAAGCCAGAAGCGGAATATGCGTTTGCCGCAGAAGAGGTCTCCAGTCTATTTGAAGATGTGCCCGAAGAAACAGGTGAGGAGGAAATGCCAGATTGGTTGTTAGAAGAAACACCTCCTGGAGAAGCTGTTCAATTTTCCTCGGAAGAAACTAAAGATGCTTCTGTGCAGCCATTCCAGTTAGATGGTGAAGAAGATATTTTTGAAGACGCCTTGCCGGCGTGGCTCACGGCTGCTTCCGCCTCGGAAGTGGTGGATGAAGACCAGCCTGGCAAGATGTCCGATGAACTTTCCTCAAGCGAATTGCCAGGATGGGTAGAAGCCATGCGTCCGGTGGCAGCAACCCCCGACCAAGACATAATAATTCAGACCATTGATGAAGAGTATATTGAAAACTCCGGCCCATTGGCTGGGATAGCCAATATTCTTCCCGCCGAGACAGGGATTTCCGAATTCCAAAAAACCACTAAACATTCTTTCAAGTTAAAGGTTACCCCCTCTCAACAGAAATATGTTTCTATTTTAGATGACTTAATCTCTAAAGAAGAGGTTCCTAAATTAATACCTGAACCAAATCTCATCTCAACACAGAGAGTTTTGTGGTGGGTTATTGCGCTTGTGCTTCTTTTATTTGTAGGAGCTGCTATTCAATATGGAGGTGGACAATTCCCTTACCCTCTCCACTTAGAAGAGAACTTAGTGCTTAACAAACTTGTACAATCCTTACCAGAAAATGCTCCTGTTCTAATCGCTTTTGAATATGAACCCGCGCTCTCTGGAGAAATGAACGCTGTAGCTGCTGGAATAGTTGACCATCTTATGTTCAATAACGCACTCTTGACATTTATATCAACTTCTCCCACTGGCCCTATTCTGGCGGAAAATTTCTTAAATACCGTGCAGGCGAGAAACCAATACATCCATGGTAAACAATATGTTAACTTGGGGTATCTTCCTGGCGACGCGGCTGGTCTTCTGAGTTTTGCGATAGCTCCCCAGACGATTATGCCATTGGCGATTGATGGCACAAACGCTTGGGCAACGCAACCGCTCCAAGATGTGAAATTGCTTTCGGATTTTTCTCTTGTTTTGATTGTTACCGATGACCCTGACACTGCCAGAGTGTGGATTGAGCAAGTGCAACCGCATTTAGAAGGCACTCCGTTAGGGGTAGTCGCAAGCGCCCAGGCTGCACCCCTAATTAGGCCTTACTATGAGTCTACTCCGAAACAAATCGCTGGACTTATAGCTGGAATCCCTGAAGGGGCGGCTTATGAACAGTTAAACGCGCGTGGAAACCTTTCTCAGGCATATTGGAATGCTTTTAATATTGGCGTATCTGCTACCCTTGTAGTACTTTTGATTGGCGGAATAGTGAACTTAATTGCAGGCTCTTTTCATAAAAAGAAAGCCAACAAAAACAAGGAGCACGCATGAACATGGCTAATATGGCGGACTTTGTAGGCGCTTTCTTGGGATTTGTTTTTACGCTGCTTGTTTTTAGCTATATTTTAGGCGATAATCCTCTTTTCCGTTTGGCCGCCCATATTTTTATTGGTGTCTCGGCTGGATACGCGGCAATTATTACCGTGTATAATGTCCTCATCCCTAAACTTATTTCCCCGTTGCTGGCTGGCAGCACAGAAGAAAAATACCTTTCTATAGCGTTATTGATTCTTAGTTTGTTTCTGTTTGCCAAAATTACCCCCTTAAAACAAGCCGGAAATTGGGTGATGGCTATTTTGGTGGGGATTGGTGCTGCCGCCGCGATAGGTGGTGCCATCACCGGAACGCTTCTCCCACAAATGCTGGGAACGATCAATAGTTTTGATACCGCGTCTTCATCGGATGGCACAAATGTTTGGATGCGTTTCCTCAATGGTGGAATTGTCGTTTTAGGAACAGTCACCACACTAATTTACTTCCATTTCGGCACACAGTCAAAAGATGGTCACCCCCCCCAACGCGCGGCTTTTATTGATACGCTTGGGAAAATTGGACAAATTTTCATTGCCACAACTTTTGGTGTTCTCTTTGCCGGAGTTTATTTTGCCGCTTTAGCCGCGTTAATAGAGCGGTTATCGTTCCTTTGGGATTTTATAGCAGACTTGCTCGTTAGTAGATGATCACATGCCTACCTCAGTTGTAGATACTACCGCTTTATTAGCAATAGATATTGGAACAGCCTCCACTCGCGCTTTGCTTTTCGATGTGGTTAACGGGTGTTACCGATTTTTAACCTCTGGTTCTGCTCCTACTACGGCTGGGGCGCCTTTTTTTGATGTGGGAGAAGGCGTTCGAAGAGCAATTGATGAGGTAGAGGGCGCGATTGGCCGCCGGTTGATTGGCAATGATGGGAATTTGATTATGCCCAGCATGGCAGATAATTCGGGCGTGGATATTCTCGTGGCTACTATGTCAGCTGGAAAACCGATTAAGGTCGTAGCAGTAGGGTTGCTAGAGGACGTTACCCTGGCTAGCGCCCGACGTTTGGCTGCCACCACTTACTCTCAGGTAGTAGATATTATCAATCTCAATGACCGCCGCCAAACCTCAGACCGTATCAATGCCATTATGCACGCTCATCCTGAACTAGTAATTGTGGCTGGAGGAACGGATCAAGGAGCCTCAAAATCTGTTTTAGATTTGATAGAAGCCATTGGGTTGGCTAGCTATCTTACGCCTAAAACACAAACACCTTACGTTCTTTTTGCGGGAAACAAAGAACTACAAAAAGAAGTCGATTCTGCGCTAGGAAAAAACGGAAAACTCCGGATGGCTCCCAATATTCGGCCTACCCTTAGCATTGAAGACATCTCTCCCGCACAACAGGAATTGTCAGCTATTTATAGAGACATTCGGAGTCTTCAAGTTGGGGGCATGGATGAATTATTAAGTTGGTCGGGGAACAATTTTATCCCTACCGCCACAGCATTTGAACGTATCATTCGATTTCTTAGTAAAAGATATGATCCCGACAAAGGTGTATTAGGCGTTGATATTGGTTCGCAAACCACAACAATAGCCGCCGCCTTTAACGGAAATGGAACGGTAAAAGTATTTCCTTATTTAGGCGTGGGAATTGGAAGTTTAGGAACTCTTAAGAAAAGTAAACTTGAGAATATCACCCGTTGGCTTTCCAGAGAAATAGCTGATGATATTGTTCAAAATTATATTTACAATAAAGCAATTCACCCGCATAGTATCCCCGTTAGCCAAGAAGAACTAGCTATAGAACAAGCATTAGCTCGACAAGCATTGCGGTTAGCAGTCAGGCGATCTCTATCAGATTTTCCCCAAGACATCCCTCGGCCAGCTTCTAATCTTTTACCTTTGTTTGAGCCTATTGTAGCCGCGGGGAGCGTGATTTCAAAAGCCCCCACCTTTGGGCAGGCTCTTCTAATGCTTTTAGACGGCCTGCAACCAACTGGTATTACAACCATTGCCGTAGATCAAAACAACATTGCCTCTGCCCTGGGCGCTGTTTCAAAAGTGAACCCTCTCTTAGCGGTACAGGTCATTGAAACCAACACATTTTTAAATTTAGGCACAGTTATTGCACCAGTAGGAAACGCTCGTTATGGCACCCCCATTTTGCGAGTGAAAATGACCAACCAATCTGGCGCTGAAACCGTGCGAGAAGTCAAATATGGAACGATAGAGATTTTGCCCGTGAAGATGGGCGAAAAAGTAAGGCTTCACGTTCGTCCCTTACGTAATTTTGACATTGGCATGGGAGAGGCCGGAAAAGCAGGCGAAGTGCAGGCCGAAGGCGGAGTTTTGGGCATAGTCATTGATGCACGCGGTAGACCACTCCGTTTGTCGGAAGATCCGAAGCGGCGCCAAAGGTTAATTCTTAGATGGCAGCAGGCATTAAGATAGTAAGCAAAGAGGTCATGTAAAGACACATGCTAGCACCAGTAAAAATAATTACGCCACTCACTTATATTCAACGTGAACGCCTACTTCCTATCCCCGGACGGGTTTTGGCTCGCCAAGGGCAAGAAGTTACTCCGGCGGATGTGGTCGCTGAGTGTAACTCGTCTCCTAAATACACCATTTTGGATATTGCTGAAGGGTTAGGCGTACCTGCAAATAGAGCCGACAAACTGCTCCAATGCAAAGCCGGAGACGCAATTACCAAAGGGGATGTTATCGCCGGCCCCGTGGGATTGTTCCAGCGCGTGGTGCGTGCCTCGCACGCTGGGTTGGTGAAGATAGTCGGAGACGGCAAAGTACTTATAGAGAATAAAGTTTCTTTATTTGAGCTAAAAGCTGGACTGGATGGCACAGTAGCGAAAATCATTCCTGAGCGTGGTGTAGTGATCGAAACACGAGGTGCTCTTCTTCAGGGCGTTTGGGGCAACGGCCAAGCAGGATACGGGCTTATCCAACTTTTACTTGACGGTCCTGCAGACGTATTAACAGCCGACAAACTGGATGTTAGCGTTCGAGGGATGATTATCTTGGGCGGATATTGCCAAAGCCCAGAAGTGCTAAAAACAGCTGGCGAGATTCCTGTTAAGGGTCTAATTTTAGGAAGCATGTCTTCTGCTTTAATACCTCTCGCCAAGAAAGTGAAATATCCTGTTTTGATAGTTGATGGATTTGGGCAAATACCGCTAAATGCCGCCGCCTACAAACTTCTTACAACCATTAACAAGAAACGAGATGTTACAATACATGCACAAACGTATCAAACATTCACGGGAGAACGCCCCGAAGTAATAGTTTCGCTGCCTGCCCCAGAGCATATTGAAGCCCACCTCAGGGCCGATGATTTCGCGGTTGGGCAAAAAGTATATCTTATTAATAAATCATATACAGCTCAAACAGGTATTATAGAGCGCATCTTAGAAAAACCAATTAGATTTCCGAGCGGCATCCAATCGCCAGCTGCAGAGATTCGTTTTAGCAATAATGAACGGGTAAAAGTTCCCCTGGCTAATCTAGAAACGTTTGGGGAAAAAAATGAACAAATGACTTACTGAACAATTGACAGGATTCATTGAGGAGGAACAAATATGGGAATGATAGACGATTTTGACAACGACTTCGACTTTGAGGAAATGGAACCGGAAGAAAGCCAACCGCCAGAAGAGGCCGGAAATAAAACTTTTCTTATTGTGGCCGGTATTATGGGTGGAATATTATTGCTTTCTTTGATAGTTATTGCTGTTTACGCAATGACTATCTATCCAAACCGACAAGCCGAAAAACAAACGCAGAGAGCCGAAATTAATGCCCAGAATACAGAGATAGCTTTGAAAGCTCAATTAACAGAGCAAGCTGAAGCTTGGACAGCTACTCCCACCGCTACCTCTACACCTCTGCCTACTAATACCAATACAATTGTTCCAACAGAAGAGGAAGAAGCCACAGCTACATCTGTGCCTGAAGTAGAGATTACAGACACTCCGGTTGTGGCTGCGCAATTAACGGATACTCCCTCGCCCCACACGAAAACCGTGGAGGCTTTGCTCACTCAACAAGCTGGGGGATCGGTTACACCCACGCCTACCGAATTACCCGATACGGGATTCGCTGATAATATTGGTGCTCCTGGATTATTCACGGTTGCAGGAGTACTATTGGTCATAATTATCCTTAGCCGCCGTTTGCGCAAATCTTCTGTGTAGTTCACCGCGCCCACTCTCTGGCGTGTACGGCAAGCGAGAGACGCTCACTTGATGCACGCGGCATTGCCATAGTCAGGCGTCGGGGAGCAGGTATCAAGAATTAAATCAATATCATTAAGATAAACAATCTCAAAATCCCTGGTAGTTTTATTAAACTTACCGGGGATTTTGTTTTTTAAAGCGCGGATACACTTCTTTTACGAACACCTTGACAAACATTAAATATTATAGATAATATATTGAATAATAAACAACGTATTTTTTAATTTATTAAAAATAACCGTCAATTTATTGAATAGTAAAATGTTTAGAATTACCGGAGGAAAGAATTATGTTTCGAAAAATGAAAGCTACCTTTGATGAATTCCCGCGCACATTTTGGACACTGATAGCGGCAACTTTTATCGACAGGATAGGAGGTTTTTTACTGTTCCCGTTCTTCGCATTATATATTACCCAAAAGTTCGGGGTAGGAATGACGCAAGTGGGTGTATTATTTACTATATTCTCCATTGGCAGCATCTTTGGCGGTTTACTCGGGGGAGCTATGACGGATAAATTTGGCCGGCGAACCATGCTTTTATTCGGATTGGTTGTTAGTGGCACAAGTAGCATCCTAATGGGATTGGTAAACGACTTGGCCGTTTTCTATGCCCTGGCTGGTTTTATGGGTATCATCGGAAGCGCGGGCGGCCCTGCTCAACAAGCTATGGTGGCAGACTTGCTCCCCAGAGAAAAGCAAGCCGAAGGGTTTGGTATCATTCGCGTGGTGATGAATCTGGCTGCTACAATTGGCCCTGCTATTGGCGGCCTCTTAGCGGCTCAATCTTTTATGCTCCTATTCGTTGCGGATGCGGTGTCTAGTCTGATTACGGCAGTAATTGTGTATTTTGTAATTCCTGAGACTATGCCCCAAAAAGCTGATGATGGTAGAGAAGAAACTATTACACAAACCATAGGTGGGTATAAAACCATATTAAAAGACTGGGTGTATATGGCTTTTTTGGGTGTTTCGATGTTGATGGTGTTAGTTTACATGCAAATGAACAGCACATTATCGGTATTCCTGCGTGATGTTCACGGTTTTCCCGCCCAACAATTTGGCTGGCTATTGAGCATGAACGCGGCTATGGTTGTTGCTTTCCAATTCTGGGTTACACGCAAAATTTCAAAATACTCCCCGATGAAGTTAATGGCGTTGGGTACATTTTTCTATGGTATTGGCTTTGGAATATATGGTTTCGTTTCAGCCATTCCTATGTTCTTTGTTGCCATGGCAATAATAACTATTGGAGAAATGATCACCTCGCCCATCGGGCAGGCTCTTGTCGCTCAATTTGCGCCTGAAGATAAACGCGGACGATATATGGCCGCGTTTGGCTTTAGCTGGGTTATCCCTAACACCTTTGGAGTTTTAGGAGCTGGACTAATTATGGACTATTTAGACCCTAATTGGGTATGGTATTTGGCTGGGATACTATCTGCCATTGCCGTAATTGGTTTCTTGGGAATTCATAAAACAGCCAACGCTCGTATAGCTGTGAAAGAAGAAGTTTCCTCCAAGGTTGAGGCCGTGGCGCTGGCGAATTAATTCTTAGCTGCCTTAAAATTTCTAACGACAATTTAAATTTCCCCCAAACACAAAAGACTTCCGAAGCCTTAACAATTTTTGTTGACCTCGGAAGTCTTCCTATTTTATTCAGAAGCGCATGGCACTTGCCATATTAATATTTTTCGAGATGATGCTTACGCCCTATTTTACAATATCAGCGGCTACCTGTTCTCCATAACCTAAGAGAGCGTCCACCATTTCTGGCGTGCGGCCTTCTGCGTAAACGCGCAGGACTGGCTCGGTTCCAGAGGGACGAATGAGCAGCCAAGAATCATCGCCGAGTATGTACTTTACGCCATCTGTAGTTGCTACTTTAACTACGCTTTCTCCGCCAATAGTTTCAGGTTTATTCTCAACCAAATACTGAACCATCTTCTGTTTTTCAATGGGATATTGTAAACGTTGATCCTTGCGTTTGTAAAAAGCGGGGCCAACACTTTCTAATAAATCTTGCACCAGCTCAGAAAGAGGAGTTTTTGTTTTGGCGACAATCTCTGTTAACAAAAGACCCATCAAAACACCATCGCCCTCTGGAATATGTCCTCGGAATGAGATTCCACCTGATTCTTCGCCGCCTATCAAAATGTCTTCCGCAAGCATGTAGTCGGCAATATGGTTAAAGCCCACGGGCGTTTCATAAACTGGCACATCGTATCGCGCCGCCAAACGGTCTATCATACGAGTTGTAGAAACAGTACGTACAACCGGCCCCTGCCAACCCCTCTCTTCAATGAGATAGCGCATGGCCAAAGCCATAATTCGGTGGGGATCAACGAAATTCCCGCGTTCATCCATTGCTCCTATTCGGTCGGCGTCCCCGTCTAGGGCCAGCCCTAACGTTCCCATCCCCGCGCTAATTGCACTTGCTAAGGGGCCAAGATGACGCGCAATGGGTTCTGGGTGTGTTCCGCCAAATCCCGGATTCATCTCCCCCCTAATTTCGGTGACCTCACACCCCGTTCCCTTAAGTATGCCGTCAATTGCCCCCCTCCCCGAACCGTGCATGGCATCTACGACAACAATTGGAGGATTTTCAGCGATGGCGTCAAAGTCTATTAAGGTGCGCAAATGTTGATAATATTCTGGCATGGGGTTGAACATTCGAATCAAGCCCGCGTCCTTAGCCTGTTGCCAATCCATTAGGTTTGGCCCTCGCCCGCGCTCCTCGTTATCGTTTAGGTAAATTTCTACTCGCCGAGACTGCTCTGGCAATGCCGAGCCTCCATAAGCGGCCTTTAACTTAAGGCCATTATAGCGCGGGGCATTATGAGAAGCTGTAATGACAATTCCACCAGCAGCTTGCAAGTGCCTTACAGCGTAAGAAATCACGGGGGTAGGAGCGTCTGCATGAGTGAGATATACCGTATAACCATTGGCGGCCAAAACACGAGCTACTTCTTTAGCGTAACGGTCCGACAAAAACCTAGTATCAAAGCCAACCACTAGCCGGTTAGGATCGGGCGGAGTTACAAAATTCAAGCTTTTCTGCCAATGCCCAGAATGTATTGCATCGGCAATAGCCTGCGTAACCAAACGAAGATTATGAAAAGTAAAAGTATCAGAAATGACCGCGCGCCACCCGTCCGTACCAAAATTAATAGGCATTTTATTGCTCCTTGTTTTATATTTAAGTGTTCATCCATTTTACCATTTATTTTATGTTTACTGACCCCCGAAAGAAACTGAGAGGCGGGGGATTTTTATTCGCCCCGAACAACCTCTCTATCTAAAAACGTTTTCGCTCTTTCAAAGTGAATGCCATTCCTTTGCGAGGCTCGAACTTGACCTTTATCTATTACCCAAGCGGAGTGCCTTCCCCAACGAAAACATACTCTTGCTCTCTCTGCCGCATAATGTGCTAAAATCTATCTTATAGCCGAATATTATTGGAAATATCATCATGGAAAATAACGAAAAATTTGAATTTCTCAGAAACATTTACATATTCCACTCTCTGCGCGATAGCGAATTGGAAGAAATAGCCGCGCAATTCGAGGCTAAAGAATATCCTGACGGCAAAGAGATATTTAAAGAAGGAAGCCCTGGAAATTACTTTTTTATTGTATTTTCTGGCACGGTAGAACTCTCAAGCGAGAAAGCTTATATTGGTAAAATAGGTAGGAATGATAATTTTGGAGAAGGGGCTTTGCTTAACAATGACCTTCGCTCTGCTACGGCAACTTCCCGTGGAGGTGTAGTACTACGCTTAGAAAAAAGTTCTTTCAAAGAACTGCTCGAAAATCACTCTCCAGTTAAGGATGTTATAGAATATCTTTCATCGAGCTATGCTTTGGCACACAAAAAGAACTTCTCTTGGCTAGGAGAAGATGAAGTTGTTCGTTTCATTGACCAAAGACACATTGCCGTTTTGCTTCGCAGGTTACTGCTCCCTATTCTTATCATCCTAGCGGCTGGGCTTGCGGTCTTCTTTGGCGTCATCCAGGGTGGTATTTCTGTATCCGCTTATGTGGTGGCATCTATATCATTAGGTATTGCCGTTCTTTGGTCGCTGTGGATTTTCGTAGATTGGGGAAACGACTACTATATTGTAACAAGCAATCGCATCGTCTGGCTTGAGAAAGTGGTCTGGCTCTATGACCAACGCAAAGAAGCTCCCCATCAGACAATTCTCTCTATAAATACCAGAAGCAACCAAATTCAACGTATTCTTCATTACGCAGACGTGATAGTTCGTACCTATACGGGAGAAATCGCCATGAACGACGCCGCTCATCCCGAATATTTGGCTGGCCTAGCGACAACGTATTGGCATCTTGCCGAAGAGCGGCTAGAAGAAGAGCGAATTGCCGGCATCACAACTACTATCCGCGAAAGACTTGGGTTCGAAGAAAAAGTTCCCGAAACCGAAAACGAGCCAAACAATGATGACCAGGGAGACACCTCAGACGAGCAATCGGGTTTTATTCTTCCTCAATGGCTGGGGAATTTGCTAAAGACACGTTACGAAGTTGAAGGTGTCATCACATACAGAAAACATATCTTTATCTTATTCAAGCAAACTTGGTTTTTCTTATTGATGTTTATAATACTTATCTCTTTATTCATCATCTTTTTCAGCTTATCTTCCGCTTTTCTGGGACGAGTTTTATTATTTACCATAGGCGCGGGCATTTTGTTTGTATTTGGGAACTTATGGTATCGCTACATGGATTGGAAAAATGACCTCTTTCAAATTACGGATAAAGAAATTACAGATGTAGATAAAAAGCCCTTTGGAGAAGCCACCAAAAGGTCTGCCCCTTTGGAAAACATTCTCAGCTTAGACTATAAACGCGCGAACATTATCCAAAGAATTTTTAATTTTGGCACAGTGGCCATTAACGTTGGAAACTCACAACTAGATTTCGAGAATGTCGCCAGACCAGACGCTGTTCAAACCGAACTTTTTGAACATTACTACGCCGCACTGCGCCGCAAAAAAGAGAAAGAAGCCCAACGCTACCGTGACGATGTGGTAGAATTTTTAGAGATATATCACAAAGAAAATAAACGCTATGAACGCTCTCAGGCCGAAGCGGAAGATATTGAAACCCCCGCTGCATTCTGACGTAATGGAGAAAAAATGAATGGCTAACCGCGAAATTATTACTATCCCGCATCCCACGCTGCGGAAAACGGCAAGCAAAATAACAAAATTTGATGATGAATTACAAACCTTAATTGCCGATATGGTAGAAACCATGCGAGAAGGCAAGGGGGTGGGATTGGCCGCTCCTCAGGTAAACGTATCCCAACGGGTGATCACCGTAGAATTTGGGAGCGATGAAGACGAAACAATCCCCGCGACATTATACGTTGTCGTCAATCCAGAAATAATTAACCAATCCAAAGAAGAAGCCATTGGCGCTGAAGGCTGTCTTTCTGTTCCGGGGTTAACAGGGGATGTAGCACGCGCTTATTCTGTTACCGTGCGGGGGAAAACTAAGGAGGGAAATTTGTTTAAAATGAAGGCCAAGGGGTGGCTAGCGCGGATATTCCAACACGAGATTGATCACTTGAACGGCATCCTTTTCACCGACCGCGCCGAGGATATTTGGGAAACAGAGGCGGAAATTGATAATGTCTAAAAAGTCTTAGAATGTATCTTACACGCCTCTCGCTAACTAATTTCCGTATTTTCTCCAGACTAGACCAAGATGTGCCGCCGGGGGCATTGATACTTGTTGGTGATAATGCCCAAGGAAAAACCAGCTTACTAGAAGCAATATATTTATTAGCCTCTATGACCTCTGTCCAGGCTGACACAGCCGGAGAGATGATCAATTTTTCGGCCGGCAAAGATGGTTTAGTCGTCAGCCGTGTTGTGGCGGATTACACTCGCCAGAACAGGGAACACCGCCTGGAGGTGAGAATTATTCAAGAAACGTCCAGGAATGGCAATGGGCGTGTCCGAAAAGAAGTGCTACTCGATGGGCGAAAACGCAAACTCAATTCCGTAATTGGGCACTTTAACGCGGTATTATTCTTGCCGCACATGTTAGAGATTATCACCGGATCGCCTCGACAACGCAGGCGATATTTAGACTTGACGCTTGCGCAGGCAATCTCAGGTTATAGCGCAATCCTTGCGGAATATAATAAAGCTATCCAGCAACGTAACGCGCTGCTCAAACAGCTCAAAGAGCGCGGGGGAGATGTGGACCAGTTAGCCTACTGGGATGAAAACATAACCCAGACGGGGGCGCAGATCATCCACGCTCGGGTTCAGTCCCTGCGCGAATTAGAGACCCAGGCCGCTCCCATTCATCATGACCTAACCAGAGGAAGCGAGATTTTGCGCCTGAAGTATCAACCGGCCTATGAGCCTTTGTTTGTTCCTCCAGGCCAATACAGTCTCCAGTTAGATGCTCCGGTGGATCGGTCGAGAATAAGCCTAGAAGAGATACAAATAGGGTTTAGGAAAAAACTTCTGGAACTCCGAAGAGAAGAAATCAATCGTGGAGTAACTACCATTGGCCCCCACCGAGACGAACTGCGCTTTTTAGGAAATGGGATTGACCTTGGAACTTACGGTTCTCGCGGGCAAATCAGAACGACTTTACTCGCGCTCAAAATGGCTGAAGTGGCTTGGTTAAAAGAAAAAACAGGTGAGTGGCCTGTCTTATTACTTGACGAGATTTTAGCTGAATTAGATGGAACAAGACGCCAAGATGTGCTTGGGCGGCTTACGCAAACAGAGCAAGCTCTTTTTACAACAACCGATATAGAATTGTTTACCCCAGAATTTAGCCAAGAGGCTGCTATATGGCGCATCGTTGAAGGACGCCTTGATGGTCTCGGAATTTAAATTTGGAATGGTTTTATTTACAGCGGACGTTTAGCAGGCGTACCGACTCGACGGGGGTATTTTGGGGGCGTGGGGGCTATTTTGTCAATCACGACCAAGTAACGCTCCTCGGTAACGCCGGGTAAATTAAGATGCTCCAATTGGCGAAGATGTCCACCCAATAACTTAAACGCTTCTGCCGCCGACTGTGCCTCTGCTGGCCCGCTATCCCCTTTCATAGCCAGCATTTTCCCCTTTACCTTGACGAAAGGCAGTAAGTATTCCGCCAGTTCCGCCAGTTTAGCAACTGCCCTAGCGACTGCCCAGTCGTAGGCCTCGCGATGTTTCTCATCGTTTCCCAGCCGTTCAGCCCTCTCGCAAATGATTTCAATACCTGTTAAATGCAGCTTTTCAATAATATGTTGGCAAAAATCAGCTTTCTTTTTTACAGATTCTACTAATGTAACTTGTATATCGGGAAAAAGTATTTTTAAGGGAAGTCCGGGAAAGCCAGCTCCTGTTCCAATATCTATCACCTTGTTCATGGGAGTAGATCGCATCACCCGGTAACAGGTAAAAGAGTCTAAGAAGTGTTTAATTAATACCTTTTCTGGGTCTCTAATAGCCGTCAGGCTATAACGTTCATTCCATGTTTCTAATTCTCGTATGTAACAGGCTACTGCCGACAATTGCCATGAAGACAAAGAAATATTCAGTAGTTTATATGTTTCTTGGGCTAATTTTTCCATGTCATCAATTATAACTGAAAATTAAGGATGGTTCACAAATAAGTGGATGTTTTATAGCTTGAGGTGAATCATTTTATCTTGTGCGGGCGTTAACACGCAAAAGAGCCAAACACTTGCGTATAAGAAGTGTCTGACTCTTTTGGTTATTGGATATCTAAAAGATTAGAATAGATGAAACCAATCGGTGCCTAGTACAACTTGGCAGCTTAGGGCAACGAAAATAATCAAGAGAATGAAACCGCACCCGCAGCCTCCACACGAGAGGCCCCGCCCGAAGCCAAAACGTTCCTGCAACCAATCGAATAATGTGTCTAGCAAGAACAACTTTAGTAAACCAGATAAACAGCCCGATTGTCGATTATTCATTATGCTCTCCTTTGTATCATCTCAATATTTGGGGGTGAGGCTAAGACCTCCGAGGTTTTTGTAGTGCAAACCTCGGAGGTCTTGTCCCTGTTTATTGAGAAGATACCTCCTTTGAGGTAAGTTTCTATTGATTATATACGCCGAGAAAGCTAAAAAGTTTCAGACTCTTTCGGAATTCACAGGGTAGATGTCATTGCGAACTTCCGTTTTCGCTGCGCGTGCCGTTGGCAGGAGGTGCGGCAATCCCCAGATAGTTGGGGAGGATGACATTTACAAAAGATGTTTATAGTTTGGCAGCTTTGTTAAGTGCAACCCCGCTATTTTCTGAAGAACCAAGTTTCATTGAGAATGATAGACGTACACAAAGATAGCGATGAATTTTCTTCACATTCTCTTGGTGACGCACAATTTTAGCTTTTATTTGTTTCTTTTTGTTGGCGTTGGCGCAAACGACTAACTACGAAAATAACCATGACCGCTACCGCAAGAACAATGACCACTTTTTCGTACTTGCTTATCCATTCCATGACCAGCCCCCAGTTCTTGCCTAAGATATAACCCGCCAAGGAGAGCAAGAAACTCCACAATGCTGTGCCTATTGCCGTGTAAAGATTAAAAAGTCCTAAATTCATACTGGCTATTCCAGCGGGGATAGAAACCAAACTGCGCACGATTGGCACCATGCGCCCAAAGAAAATCACCACTTCACCGTATCGAGCGAACCATTCCAATGCGGTGTCAAAATCTGCTTCGGTGAGAAGCAGCCATTTTCCATAGCGGCGTACCAGCACGCGCACTCGTTGTTCCCCAAACCAATAACCTAGCCCATAGAATACCAACGCGCCACTGACAGAGCCAATTGCCCCCACCAGCGTCACTCCCCACAAAGTGAATCCACCTTCTTTTTCAAACGCCAGCCATCCAGCCATAGGCAGCACCGCCTCAGAGGGAATAGGTGGAAAAACGTTTTCGAGGAACATTACCAAGCCTAAACCCCAATACCCCATGGCTTGGATAATATCTTGTACCCACATAGCTATAATATCAATCAGATGGCTTAATCCCATATTCTGCGCTCTCCTGGATTAATGCTTTGGCGGCCATTCAAAAATTGGGGAGGTTTTTGAAGCTTTATGGTAACTACTCAGGTATGTCATTGCGAAGCGGTATTTTCCCGTTGAAGCAATCTCCTAAGCGTCTGGGAGACTGCTTCGGGGCAAAAAATGCCCCTCGCAGTGACATTTCAAAGGTGGGCTGAGTAGTTGCGCTTCATGGAACATTATCCAATCCCCAGGGCTGTTTAGTTCTACACCGACCAGACTTTCGAAATCTTAGTTAATCGATATTACCAATGGCCTTTTAAAATTTTGGAAGGCTGAATTCACAAATATTGAAAAAACATTTACTTTAGGCGAAAATTGTACCATAGAATTATTGTCTTAGCAGATAGAGAAGCTATCTGCTATCTGGCGTGCGCGCGAATTTTGGACGCGCATTTAAGATGTGCCAAACTTGAGCGACTCAACAGCCCTGCACAAAATTGGGGATACGCTGAAAATAATCTCAAAACTGGTATAATCATAG
>Ga0164318_10003255_pt1 | contig 15352 bp, 18 predicted proteins | sample GuaBasSedimGuay9_FD_113734 | JGI IMG/M metagenome (GOLD analysis project Ga0164318, IMG submission 113734) | Subseafloor sediment microbial communities from Guaymas Basin, Gulf of California, Mexico - Guay9, Core 4571-4, 0-3 cm | ecosystem: Environmental > Aquatic > Marine > Hydrothermal vents...
CCCGCAAGCTTTTAAGAAAAGCTTGATCTGTCAAGCTTTGGAAAACCTTAACAGGGGTGATAATCTGTTGATTTCGCCTTGCGAAGTCCTTTCTTTTTCGTCATTTTAAGAGGTCGTTTTCTCCCTCTTAAAAAATTTGGGTGGAGAAACTCGACACCCAAATTACGTTTTTCTTTCTAAGAAAAAGGTTGAGTTAGTGACACCATGGAGGTATGCGACTTAGAGGGACGCCAATAGAAGGAAGACCAATCCAGACTAGAAAATTAATGAGGGAGGTGCCCATCCAGAATAGGACCATCACCACCAGAGAGATTATGATCAGCATGAATATAAAGTGAACGAGTGCTCTCTCGAATCCAAATCTCGCACTGATTGCTGTATATAGTAGATACATACTGTACGCTATAAACATGTAATGTAATATGATGGTCATTATATGCGCTCTGGATATCCCACTGATCAGGATGAATATCATTGGATATCCTATAACTGAAACGGCCTCATCAGGTTCCATATTCCTCCCGACCAGGCCTTTACCGAAAAGTGATATAATAAATCCACTTATAATGGTGGATAGCACGAGAGTAATACAGGTAATAAATGCAGATTCAATAGAGGCGATAAGCGGGCATTTGATTTCTGCTTCAAATCCCGCTTTATAATAGATATTTAAAGAATATCCCACAAAGAGGAATAAACCCGAGACTATGAGATAATTAAGCATATATCCCATAGGTCTTACCTTCATTTTCTCGAAGAATTCATTAGCCTTAGATGGATTTAGTAATTTGAAAAGATTTCCTATCTCCTCTTTTATTGTCGCGAAAAGTGCCATTTTTATCCATCCGCAATTAATTCTTTTATTACTCTCTATTAGTAGTTTTAGAATAAAAATGTATACCCTCGTCATAGTAAGATACGATGAGATCTTTCTGAAGAGCGAGTTTGTTAAGAGACAATTTGAGAATAGATTAATGAAGAATATAAGGCTCAGGTTAAGGGAGAGTAATCTCGATGGGGAGGTTATTAAGAAGAGGCACAGGATTTATATAAAAACCGAGGATGCTGAGAGGGTTGCAGATTCCCTGAGGAGGGTATTCGGTATAGTCTCCGTTAGCTCGGCGATTGAAACCGATGCCGAAATTGAAGAGATCTGTAGGGTTGGTTTAGATCTGGCAAAGAGGGTTATAAAGAGGGGAGAGGGGTTTGCTGTACGGGTTAAAAGAACCGGAAAGCACGACTTCAGCAGTAAGGATGTGGAAAAGGCCATGGGTAGTAAGATTCTGGAGAATATTGATACCTTCGTGAACCTTGGCGATCCGGATAAGACTATATTTGTTGAAATTTCGGGTAAAGATGCATTTGTATTCGATAGAAAGATCAGATGTGTGGGGGGTTTACCATACAAAACGCAGGGAAAGGTCATTGCTTTGATCTCTACCGGAATTGATTCCCCCGTAGCTTCATGGATGATGATGCATAGGGGTTGTGAAATAATTGCCCTGCACTTTGGAACTGAGAGGGAAATTGGGGATATCCTGAAGACATTGGAGGAATTCTCTGGTTATAAAATAAAGAGATACATAATTCCCTACGACAAGATTCTCGGGGTTATCTCGGAAAATTCGGGAGAGTATACCTGCATTATCTGCAGGAGAATGATGTTAAGAATAGCAGAAAAGATCGAAAAAATCGAAAATGCCCACGGTATTGTAACCGGTGAAAATCTGGGACAGGTCGCTAGTCAGACCCTTGAAAATTTAGAGGTAATCAGCGAGGTAACGGGTCCCATTTACAGACCATTGATAGGTATGGACAAGAATGAAATTATAAAAATGGCGAGAGAGATCGGAACCTATGACCTATCTAAGAAGGTACATTGTGACTTTGCTCCGAGAAAACCGGCAACGAGATCCAGGTTAAGGGAGATCGAAAGGCTCGAGGAGAGGATTGGAATAGAGGATATAATAGAGGGGATCGATTTAGAATGTCTGAAAGGGTAGTTCTTTTTTATGATAAAGATCTGGCCGGGAGGAATATCGTAAAGATCCTGAAGACCGAGAATATTGGAGCTAAGATCATTGAATCTGAGGATGAGATTTTGTACACGAAAAGTTTGGGGATTAAAGCGGATATCTGCGTTGTAGCATCCAGACATAAATCTGAATCTGGAACCCCGGTTCTGACGACACATTCTCCGGGGAATTTTGGCAGGGCAGATTTTGGGGGGAATGATAGAGAGCTTTCTATGGCGCCCGCCCTCTATCTCAGAGAGGCACTCATCTATCTGAAGGATGAGAAAGAAAAAAAGGGGCTTCCATATGAGGTGTGCTTTGAGGCAACGCATCACGGGCCCACATCTTTTGAATCTCCAATAATGTTTGTAGAGGTCGGAGGCTCTGAGCGGGAATGGAAAGACATAAATGCCTGTAAGGCGGTGGCAGAATCAATATCTAAATTGATGAGATCGGAACCGGAGAAAATGCCTGTGGCTATAGGATTCGGTGGCGGTCACTACTGCAGAAAATTCTCGCAGATCGAGGAATATGCGATTGGTCACATATGTCCAAAGTACAATCTACACAATCTGGACGCTTCAATGATAGAACAGATGATATCAAAGACCATCCCAACGCCAGAGATCGCGCTGGTAGAAAAGAAGGGAATGGGTAAAGAGAAGCAGAGGGTATTGAAATTATTGGAGAAAACGGAACTGGAGGTGATTAGGGTTTAAATCAATGAAATTTGAGAATTCCTTTTCCAAAAATATAGCTGGGGGGGAGATTTGAACTCCCGTTGGTCGGTCTCCGCCGCAGGCGGAGGGTGCGAAGCACCCTGTTTTCGCCAGCCTTTTCTAAAGGCTGCCTGCAGCCGACTGCCTAACCGGGCTTGGCCACCCCAGCACAAGCGTGCAGACAATTAACAATTAATCAATAAGGATCGCTTTAACTATATTCTTTTTCATATTTAAAAGATTCGAAAACTCGGCTTTTTAGACTCTAATCCAATATCTAACAGTATTATTGTACTTAAAAACAAAAGACGGGAAGGATTAAAATGGTCAAGAAAGAAGATATTGAAATGGAAAAAATCGAAGAACCCGAAGGAACCAGTGAAGAGGGAGAGAGAAGGGAGTTCGCCTTTGCCATGGCTCCCATAGTGAGGTTGATGAGGGAGGAATTGGATAGTGATAAATTGATAAGGAAGAGAGTGAAGACAGAGATGAATCTGTGGCTTGAGAAGATCTGCAGAAAGGTTGCTAGGAAGATAAATGAATCTGAATACACGGTAGTTGAGCTGGACGATTTTAAGACGGCTATAGAGCCCTATGAGATGATTGACGATATTGAGCAGGAGAGACACAGGATCGTTGCAACATTAGAGAAGATAAAGCAGGACTGCGATTCATTAATCAGAGACGTTAACCGTAAATTCATCACTTATGAAACACCCGGGATTGAAAGCAAATCAGAATCTGAGACCTAAAAATAATGGATCCCTACGAATATGAAAAATTATTGGACAGAGCATGGGAAAAACTTCCAGAGAAATTGAAAACCCATTCAAGGTTCGAAATTCCCAAGGTGGATTCCTTTGTGGAGGGCAATCAGACGATAATAAGAAATTTTAATGAGATTGCTAACGTTCTTGGAAGAAATCCCAGGCATCTGCTGACTTATTTGTCAAAGGAGCTGGCGGCGTTTGCGACATTTGATGGCAAGAGAGTTATTATAAATCGGGTACTCCGGAGGGAGATGATCAATAGGCGTATAGAGGCATATGCAAAGGAGTACGTTATCTGTCACGAATGCGGACGGCCCGATACGAAGTTTACGGAGCTAGCGGGTGAAAAGATCATAAAGTGCGAAGCATGTGGTGGATGGTGGCCCTTAAGAAAGATCAAGTAGAATACAAATGATTTATGTAAATGTTCGTAAGAGCCAGAACGAGATTTTAGTTGCGGCATGTGATGAGGAGATTCTGGGAGAGAGTTTCTCGGAGGGTGATGTCCACCTAAAGGTCTCCAAAGGCTTTTACAGGGGTGATCTCGTTCCCATTAAGGAACTATCTGGGCTACTCTCCAATGCCACGATCGCAAATTTAACCGGAAACAGGGTAGTGGAAGAAGCGATAGATCTCGGATTTGTAGAAAGGGAGCACGTCATGGAGGTTTCTGGTGTTAAGCACGCCCAGCTCGTTGTTCTATAGGTAAATAATCCCCCGAATTTAAACTTATTCTATAAAGTTATTATATATGAAATTCGCACTAAATTGTTCTCTGATTTTCAGTAAGCCGTTGAAGGGCGTTGATATTCAGAGCCTTCTGCGGGAGTCTTCCGCTGTCCTTGCTAAAGGTGCACCCAGAGGGGAGGGCGCCAGGATAGCGAAGTCAGAGCTTAAGGGCGACAGATTAGATCTAAGGATCACCTCGGGGAGATATGTAAGACCCCATGATGCTGTGTTCAGATTGAAGAATTTTCTGTCGGAGGAGCTTGGAAAGAGATACCGTGTGGGGATAAGAGGGATAAGGGCCGAAAGATATAAGATAGAATTCCATGTCGAGAGAGAGCCGAAGAAAAAGATAAGTCTGCCATTTGCAGAGAGGATCGAATTTGATGGGAAGAGATGCGTTTTCGAGCTTCAGAACTTGGATGATGAGTTTCTCAGAAGGAACTATGTGGATAGAATGATAAATCTCATAAACGAAAAGATAGAGAAACAATACTACGAGGGTAAAGGAGAACACTGGGAATTAATCTGGCAGTCCAAACCGAAAGAGCCGGTATGGAACAAGGATCCGAGCAGAGAGATGGAAAGAAAGGGCTGGATCATGCACAGGGGGAGAGGGCAGTGGATTTTTGGGCCAGTAATAACGAGGATCATGAGAACGATGGAGCAGATCGTAGTTGAGAAACTCCTAAAGCCATTAGATTTCGACGAGGTAATAATTCCAAAGGCAGTAACATGGGATGTCTGGAAGAGATCCGGTCATGCGAAGAATCTATACGGAGAGATCTATTACCTATGCCCCCCAAGGAGCAGGGACCCGGAGTTCTGGGAGGGGGTAACCGATATCTATAAGATAACTGGAGAGATTCCGGAGAAATTGATAAAGGAAAAAATAAGGGAGCCCATAGGTGGAATGTGTTATGCTCAATGCCCGCCTTTCTGGCCCTATCTCGGGGGGAAAACCATAGCCGATGAAAGTCTTCCGGTGAAAATCTTCGATCGCTCGGGAACCTCAATGAGATACGAATCTGGGGGGATTCACGGGATAGAGAGGGTCGATGAGTTCCATCGCGTGGAGATCGTGTGGATCGGATACCCGGACCAGGTAAAGAAATTGCATAAAGAGATAGTTGAACACTACAGGAAAATATTCAACGAAATTCTCGATCTGGAGTGGAGAATGGCATGGGTCACTCCCTGGTTCATGGCTCAGGAGGGTTTAACTGGTTTAATTGATGAGAAAAGGGAGGTGGGTACGATAGATTTCGAGGCGTATCTCCCGTATAGAGGCTCCAGAGAGGAGTCGGAATGGCTGGAGTTTCAAAATGCATCTAATAACGGCGATAAGTATCCTAAAGGCTTCAATGTTAAATCACAGGGCAAAGAACAATTATATTCGGGCTGTACCGGGATAGGTCTGGAGAGATGGGTAGTTGCCTTTCTTGCACAGAAGGGTCTCGACCCGGAAAACTGGCCCAGGGGATTCAGGAAGAGGCTGGGTGAGTTGCCGGAGGGGATTAAATTTCTTTAATTATCTCATAGACAGGATTCTGAGAACGAGCAATGCGAAGATGAGAATAGATAATACGGGATCTATAAAGCAGAGGACAATAGCTGATAATAACAGAATTAAGATCTCCGATAGATACCTCCCTGGCATATATCTATAAATTCTCAAGCCGTAGAGGAAATCCCCCCTCCCAGAGATTCTCTTGCTCTCCCTGTAGTTTATATAGATCCCCATTATAAGCCCCAGGAGAATACAAAGGGGCATCATGTATCTCCATGAAATGCCAAGAAATTCTAAAATGAAGGACAGAAGTACAATTGACAGGATTAATACCGTAAGGATCAGTGCGATAAATTTCCTATCGAGATGCAATATCCACATTTTACACCTCATCGAAGATCTCCAGTTCCCCCGGATTAAGGATGGGTTTCTCAAAGTAGCCATCTATCAGGCGGGGGCACGCTGTATTGATCCATGAATCTACATCAAAAGGCAACAGGTTGTCGGGGGTTATCTCGGAGCCCGCAAAGAGGAATGCCTTTTTCCCCCTCTTTTCGATTCTTCTCTTGATCTCGATGGCACCTTTAAGATTAAATTGACCATCCTTGGTTGATATCAGTATACCGAAGACCTCGGCAGTTAATGCCCTCATTATCTGTCCCCTTCGTCTTCTGAGATATCTCTCTCTATCCCTCTCCGAGATAATACCGTCCGAATCTGAATACGGGTTTGCGATGACCACGGGCTTATCTGTTAGAATCGCAATCCCCAGGGGATGGAATTTGCCGGAGCCAATATACAGAAAACAATCGACCTTTCCCTCAATTTTTTTTGCGTTTGTTAGATTACAACCGAGGATCTGTCCGCCCTCAACAGGGATCTTTCCGTTCCTCGCGAGAAATTCTTCAATTTTCTGCAATTGATTCAGATGCTGTGCCGTGGTTATCAAACCGATTCTCTCATATTTTTTAAGTCTTTCCAATGCCTTTTTCACGGAGGGCAGGGGATCCCTTTTCAGGTAGGCCGGAATGAATATTTTTTTCATCTCTAAGATTAATTTGTAATCCCAACCCCTTAAATCTTAGGGAATATGTTTATTTATCTGACGGTGGTTGCCCCGTTGTTGAGATATCCACTCCGATTTTTCTGCTATGCCCTCTACCCTCTTCGGGACTTCAGATTTAGTAACCTGCTATGTTCAATTAGATGCGAGAGAGTTTGGTATAATCAAACCTTATACCCCTTAACCGTCTCTATGATCTCCCTCAGCTTATCCAGATTTTCCTCGGCGATTGTGCCGGTGACGATAACATCTGCGCCGTGCTCTATCTTATCCCTCGCAGTTTTTCCGTCTCTGATCCCGCCACCGACGATTAAGGGTATATCCAGGGCTTCGTGAACCGCCATGACCATCTCATTGGAAACTGGTTTTTCTGCTCCAGAACCCGCCTCCAGGTATACGCAGTGCATCCCATAGTATTGGGCGGTTAATGCATAGCCCAGAAGTCCATCTATGTCATCGTCTCTGATGACATCCAGCTCGGTGAGTTTTTCAATCGTGGTTTTCTTTTTGCCGGTACTTATCACGATGTAGCCCATGCCGATCGGGTGAAGACCAAATTTCCTGATCAATGGGGCTCCGGCTATCTGTTCCTCAATCAGAAATCTTCTTTTTCTGGAATTCAGGAGACACATAAAAAAGATGTAATCCGCAAATTCGGCTATGGCATTGGCCGAATTGGGAAATATGATAACCGGAAGATCTACCGCATCCTTGGTTGCGATCGTGGTTGCTTCAACTCTCTTTCTGTTTACCGTAGAACCACCTATCATTATCGCATCTGTACCATAAGAACTGGAGATCTCTGCTATTTTAGCCGCCTCCTCTGGTTTCTGTTTGTCGGGGTCTATCAGGGTAAAGTGCAATTTTTCTTTTTTTTCATTCAGCCATTCCCTTATTACGTTCATTTTATAACCCCCGTAACTCTTGCGAGGTCCACGGCATCTTCCCTGGATAGACCATCCCCAAGGATGGTATATCTGTCTCTTATTTTATTTGCCATCATCAGGGCCCTGATTATATATTTATCGTCGATATTTAACTCCCTCGAATTTATGGGTGCACCAACGGTCTTCAGGGCGTTTTTTACCTTCTCCCAATCTGTTCCATGAAGATATGCCATCATTATGGCGCCAACGCCACACTGCTCACCGTGCAATGCCGGTTTCGGGCAGATCAGGTCTAATGCGTGGCTGAATTGGTGCTCTGACCCCGAGCAGGGTCTGCTAGAGCCAGCTATCCCCATTGCAACACCAGAGCTTATCAGGGCCTCAACTAAGATATCGATATGGTCTTTGATCTTTTCGGCATTGTGCATAACTATCTGAGCACTCATCATAGACAAGGACGCTGCATAGTCGCCATAATATTCGCCTTTTTCCTCGTGAGCTATCTTCCAGTCCAGGACGGCGGTGTAGTTTGAAATGGCATCCGCACACCCAGCCGCAGTTAATCTCGGGGGTGCCTTTCTGATTATCTCCGTATCTGCGAGGATTCCCAGAGCAGAATGGACCCTGATAGATACCGGCTTCCTGCCCTTCAGAGAGGCCTGTGGGGAGGTTATTCCGTCGTGGGAGGCTGCTGTTGGCACACTGAGAAAAGGAATTTCTGTTTTATACGCACATACCTTCGTTATATCTATAACTGTCCCTCCACCAACACCGACGAGATAGCCAATGTTTTTCTCCTTTATTAGATCGATAGCGAATTGGATATCCCGATCTATTGACCTTCTAAGGATATAGATCTCAGAACCTAGGTCCGATTTAACCCTGTCGCCGGCGATTTTAGCGGTGTTTGCATCTGCAATTACCAGGGAATTTCCAACGAGAGCTAATTCACGCACAAGATCCCCAATCTTCTCTATTGCACCTTCCCCAACGATTACCTTCCGGGGGAGCTCGATATCTTTCATCTTTAGATATTATGCGACAGATAATATATAATACCGGAACTAACAAGTAAGTGTCAAATTAATCAGCAGGTTTGCGAGGAAAGACACGAAAAAGATACCTATATTTTGAAATATATTGATGAGATTATACTAGATAACCTCCATAATCCTCCTTCTTGACATTTTCCATCTCAACCTCCAGCAAACCCCTATTGGCTAATGCTGGGACGATGGAAACTAGTGCAGTATCTGTTCCAGGTAGAATGAAGAACAGGACATCATGGTCCCTTAATTCGAAATATACCTTATCTAATCCGGCCACTGAATAATCTATAACATCTGGATTAAATCTTTTTGTATCGGGGATTACCCCCATCATGTCCCTCTTAGCTACCACACAGGCATGGATGTCCTCCAATCCGAGCAGGTCATCTAGAACTTCTAAAATCTTGTCCTCCTTTGAAGCCATTCTACTTCTTGAGTTTTATGCCGTCCTCCCCTATTTGTATGGTTTGTAGCTTAAGCGTGTGCTTTGTTCCCCTTAGCTTTTTTATTCCGATCTTTCTTAGATCCATTGTCTCATCCAGGGTAAGTACTATCACTCCATCACAGACGAACTCAGATATGGTATCCCTCGAAAGATACCTGCTCTCCTTTGGCGCCTCAGAGATCAGGACAGAGGTCATTCCAAGCCTATTTATCTCCCGAATGATAAAGAATATGTCATCCCTCGTGACCTTGTCCTCTGGGCTCGAGGGCATTGCTCCGTATCTTTCCTCCGCGAACCTATCCATCTCCTTTCTTAGCTTTGATGTGTAGCACCTGGCACATTCCAGGAGTGTTGACAGGGAGTCTATAACCAATCTTGTTGCGTTGATCTTCTTTGCCTCTCTGGCGAGATTTCTCAGTATGTCTTTTATGCCCACATAACTAACGGAATTTATGACCAATTTCTTCTCATTTTCCAGTTTCTGTAGATCCCAGCCGAACTGCTCTCCCTGATCATAGATCTTCTTCTTAGACTCCTCGAAGGTTAGATATATCCCCGGTTCGTTGTTTTCTGCCCCTGCTACCAAAAACTGCAGACCAAAGATAGTTTTTCCAGTCCCCGGGAAGCCGGTAACGAGGATAGAAGAGCCTTCTGGAAACCCACCTTCGATCAGGTCATCTAAACCCTTTATTCCGGATTTTATTCTATTTATTGCCATTTTTTTATTGGAAATATCCTTATTACTGGATTCCCGAGCAGGAATTTATTCCCCTCGTAGAAATCAAGGAGCTCATCATATGTTTCCAGGTACTCCGTATAGTTTTCAAAGACGGAGAGTACAATAGCCTCCGAATTTCCGGATATCTTGAGGATCTGGGATCTTTTACTCAACATTAATTCTATGCCCTCGTGCCTTTTATCTATTGGCTTTTTCGGATTGAAGTGCATGTGAGCAAAAATCATCAATTCAAAACCAAGTTTCCTTATATCGGGTATCCTGACGGTTTTCAGTAATCCATTAGAGATAAATCTATTCTTCATTGCGTTGACCGTTTGCCTGCTCATAGAGACCCTTCTCGCTATCTGACCACCAGTTAATCCGGGATATCTGATCATTGTGTAGAAGACAAGTTTTTCATTCTCTGTCAATCTAGCCATTTCTGCCCAAGTAGTTTTTCTCTCATATCCCTCATCTATCTCCAGATGAAAGTGGTGTTTGAGCAAAGGCGCATAGTCAAAAAACCTGAATAACTCAGTTAGATCAAAGGGGAAGTAGACATAGGTAGCTCTTCTCCCACTGACCAGCTCTTGCCTGACATGAATCTCATCGGAGTTATCGATACTCTTTTTAATTTCGGTAAAATTCCTTCCCGCGCTGAAATAGACCCTCCGTTTGTTTGTATATATCTCAAAGAAGAGTTCGGGGTATGTCTCCATTAATCTATCACTATTATGAATATAGAAAAAATTACTCGCCCTCAATAATGCTTATGATCTTTCTTCTGGCGTTCTCCATTTCCACCTCGAGGAGGCCCCTATTTGCGAGAGCGGGGACGACGGCAACTAATGCTGTATCTGTTCCAGGTAGAATGAAGAACAGGACATCAAATCTACCCAATTCAAAGTAGACCTTGTCCATTCCGAATTCCGAATAATGAGCTATCACATCAAAGAAGTCATCCATAGTTTTCTTCAGAATCCCCCAGATCTCCATGACCTCTTTTTTAAATTCCTCGGTGATGGGGGTGATGCCCTCTAAATTTTTTCTTGCGACCATGCACGCGTGGATGTCTTCCAGACGTTGGAGGTCTTCGGTCAAAACCTTAAGAATTTGATCCTCTTTGGATGGCATTTTTCTTAGAAGAGCGATCTAATCTCTTTTTCCACGCCCTTGACGACTATACCCTCTTTGGTAATCTCGAATGTCCTTGGTTTTAAACTGTGTTTTGTCTGGCGCATCTTCCTGATCCTCAGGGTTCGTGTATCCAGTGCTTCATTTACGGAGAGGATTACTGCGCCATCCACGACATAGCTCTCTACACCGTGGGCCGAGATTGAACCGCCTGCTTCTGGGATTTCAGTTATTAGAAGAGTGGTTAAGCCCTCCATCTTTAGCCTGTAGTTGATCGTCAGAATTACCTGTCTGGTGATGTGACGCATCTCGGTGCCACTTTCCTTTACGAGGAAATCCAGGGCCGGGAGGCTGTCCAGAACTACCCTCTTTGCTTCTATTCTCTTTGCCTTGCTGATCACAATTTCAAGAATTCTCTTCATGTTGAATTCATCCGGCAGGAGAGACATGCTGCCAGCTGGCTGACCCAGTGATGGAGGTATTGTTAATGGCTTGCGGGCCGTTTTGAACCCCATTCTTGAGAGGCTTGCGTCTATGATAACCAGTTTACCCTCATCCTCGTATCTCTGTAGATCGAAGCCATATTGTAGCATATCCTGTTTCAATTCCCTTGGATCCTGTTCCAGGCTTATCAAAATCCCCGGTTCGTTGTATTGGACAATTCCGTTATAGAGGAATTGAATAGCAAGGGTTGATTTTCCGGTGCCACAGGGACCTGAGACCAGAATACTTCTATTCCGGGGAAAACCACCGCCAAGCAGATCATCCAGACCCGGAATGCCAGTTGGACACTTCTTGTTCAGGTCGACCATTTTTGCACCTTTATTGTTATCTGATTATATCCTCTTATTTATGTTATTTCTTATTCAGCTATAAATACTTTCCATCTACCGTGCGGTCTACTCAGAATCTAAGAGAAAGAGATCTGCTCAAGACTCCTTAAAGCAAGGTCTATCAGAATTGCAATGGTAATTGCAATGGTAATACCACTATGTACTGCTACTATAGAAAATCCCGCATGATTAATTGTGATAAATAAATCCGCTAATTTTTATCTGCAGAATCTAATATGGTAGATATGTATCACGGCAGGATTACCAAGGCGAGAAAGAAGAGAAAGTATGCGATGGGTAGGGAGGCTGTTGAGACTACCCTCGGTGAAGAGGATAAGAAAAGGGTAAGAATCAGAGGAGGCAAGAGTAAGCTAAAATTGATCTCTGCAAAATTTGCAAATGTTGTTCTTAAAGATAAGGGAGTTAAATGTGAGGTTATTAGTTTAGTTGAGAACCCAAGTAATAAGGATTTTACCAGAAGAAGTATCATCACAAAGGGCGCTATTCTTAAGGTGAAGACCCCCGAGGGGAAGGAGATGAAGGCGAGGGTTACCTCAAGACCCGGACAGGACGGGGTTTTAAATGCCGTCTTGCTGTGAATCTTCTGCATTTTTAGCCTTTTAATTTGATATTTTATTGTCTATACCTTCCAGAGTGAGGAATGTGCAAAATAAGATAAAGATTTTTGATACGACGCTGAGAGATGGAGAACAAACCCCCGGGGTGGCTCTTACAACAGAGAAGAAACTGGAGATAGCCGGCGCTCTGTCGGACCTGGGGGTGGATATAATTGAGGCCGGATTTCCCATCAATTCTGAGAGCGAGCTTCAGGCTGTCAGAAAAATTTCTAAGGAAGTAGATATCACCACCTGTGGACTCGCAAGGGCATTAAAGGAGGATATAGATGCATGTATAAAGGCGGATGTTAACCTGATCCATACCTTCATTTCTACCTCACCTCAGCACATGAAGTACCAGATGGGTAAGGGTGAGGATGAGATCTATGAGATGGCTATTAAGGCGGTAGAATATGTCGTGGATCATGGGATCCCCTGCCTGTTCTCCCCGATGGATGCAACCAGAAGCGAGATGCCTTTTCTCATAAGGGTCTGTAAGGGGGTGGAAGAAGCGGGAGCTGAGATTATAAATATTCCCGATACTGTAGGAGTTATGTACCCCAGTGCAATGAGGGAATTCATGGCAAGGATCAGAAAGGAGATCAAGATCGATCTGGACGTTCATTGTCATAACGATTTCGGAATGGCGGTGGCAAATACATTAGCCGCGGTAGAAGCGGGATGTAATCAGGTTCAGGTAACCGTAAATGGTTTGGGGGAGAGGGCTGGAAATGCCGATCTGGAGCAGGTGGTTATGGCATTAGAGACCCTGTATAAAATCAAGACCAATATTAAGACAAAAAAGATCTATCCGACGAGTAGATTAGTAGAGAGGCTTACGGGGATACGAGTAATGCCCAACTTTCCGATAGTGGGGGATAATGCCTTCGCTCACGAGTCCGGAATTCACGTTCATGCCGTCCTTAAGAAGGCAGAGACATTTGAGCCGATAAAGCCGGAGATGGTTGGGGCTAGACGGAGATTGGTTCTTGGAAAACACATTGGCGTTCATGGCATAGATGTAAAGTTAAAGGAACTCGGGATAAGGGTAAACCAGAAACAGCTGAAGGAAATCACCACGAAGGTGAAGGACCTCGGTGGTAAGGGAAAAAGAGTAGTAGAGGAAGACCTGATTGCCATAGCGGAGGACATAATCGGAATGGTTCCCAGGGAGGAGAGGAGAGTGGAGCTGGTAGATCTGGTTTTAAATTCCAGATTGAGCAAGAAGCCAGTCGCCTCGGTTATTCTGAGGGTGGATGGGGAGGAAAAGAAGGCCACAGAGGAGGGTGTCGGTCCCGTGGACGCTACCCTGCGTGCAATAAGATCGGCTATTGGTAGGGAAGAGATCACATTAGATGAATATCACCTCGATGCCATAACCGGGGGATCAGATGCCCTGGCAGACGTTACCATCAGGATTAGCGACAGAAAGAGAACGATAATGGCAAGGGGTGTTCACGAGGATATCGTTATGGCGTCTGTCATTGCATTCCTTAATGGATTAAATAGAATTTTGAAGCTTTAATACTTTAGATACAATGAGATCCGATAAAACCAAAAGGGGAATTGACAGGGCCCCTCATAGGTCTTTGATGAAGGCCATGGGTATGATCGATGAAGAAATTGAGAGACCCTTTATAGGGGTTGTGAACTCGTGGAACGAGTTTATCCCCGGGCATATTCATCTGGACAAACTGGCTGATGCCGCAAAGTCTGGAATCAGGATGGGGGGCGGGACGCCGTTTGAGTTTCATACCATAGGGATTTGTGACGGAATTGCCATGGGTCATGAGGGTATGAGGTACTCCCTTCCGTCGAGAGAAACGATCGCAGATTCTGTGGAGTTACAGGTACAGGCTCATCAGCTGGATGCCCTCTTATTTGTCACAAGCTGCGATAAGATACTCCCCGGACATCTGATGGCTGCCGCGAGGATAAATATCCCTTCAATTTTTGTTACCGGGGGTCCGATGTGTCCGGGAATCTTCCATGATCGGCAGGTTGATCTGATCTCTGTATTTGAGGCGGTTGGAAAATTTCAGGCGGATGAGATGACAGAAGAGGAACTCAGAGATCTCGAGGAGAGTGCATGTCCCGGCATAGGTTCCTGTGCAGGACTTTTTACCGCAAACACCATGGGCTGTCTTACCGAGGCTCTGGGAATGTCCCTCCCCGGTTGTGGAACCTCTATGGCGATAGATGCAAATAAACTCAAAATAGCCAGAAGATCCGGTATGCAGATCATGAGATTATTGAAAGATAATATAAAACCCAGGGATATAATGACGGAGGAGGCATTTGAAAATGCGATTCGTGTGGATATGGCTATTGGTGGCTCGACAAATACCGCATTACATTTACCAGCGATAGCGAATGAATGTGGAATAAAATTAAGTCTCGATCTATTCGATAAACTGAGCGGGGAGACCCCTCATTTAACGTCCATCCGTCCCGGGGGCCCGCATTTTATGATCGACCTCGACAGGGCCGGTGGGATCCAGGCAGTTATGGACAGAATTAAGGACAGGTTAGATCTAAATTGTATGACTGTTACGGGAAAAACCCTCCACGAAAATTTACGGGGACTGAGGATATTAAACCTGGAGGGGAACAGGGAGGTTATACGAACCAAAGAAAATCCATATCACAGGGAAGGGGGAATAGCCATACTCAAGGGAAATTTGGCTCCACGAGGCTCTGTAGTCAAGCAGTCTGCCGTGGACCCAAAGATTATGAAGCATTCTGGTCCAGCCAGGGTTTTTGACTGCGAGGAGGACGCAAATGATGCCATCTTGGGAGGGAAGATAGAGAAGGGTGATGTCATTGTGATAAGATATGAAGGGCCCAAAGGGGGCCCCGGGATGAG
>Ga0164318_10003256_pt1 | contig 15351 bp, 12 predicted proteins | sample GuaBasSedimGuay9_FD_113734 | JGI IMG/M metagenome (GOLD analysis project Ga0164318, IMG submission 113734) | Subseafloor sediment microbial communities from Guaymas Basin, Gulf of California, Mexico - Guay9, Core 4571-4, 0-3 cm | ecosystem: Environmental > Aquatic > Marine > Hydrothermal vents...
AAGCCCGTCTGGGAAGCAGAAGTTGAATACACGGAAGCCAAGCTAATAATCAACGCTATTTTCATCAATTCCGACGGTTGAACCCTGATAAAGCCAATGAGAAGCCATCGCCTGGACCCACCCCCTAACTGACCAAAAATCACAGTGCTTATTAAAAGTCCAATACAGAGTGCATAAACAAACAAATTTAATTTGTCCAGATCTCGAAAATCAATCATCAGAGAAATCATCATGATCGTAAAACCTGCACCCATCCATATCATCTGTTTTTTAAAAAGGATATGGACTGTTCCTACATCATGTCCGGCAGTCAGGGCACTGTATAAAATCACAAGACCGATGGAACCGATCAAAAGGATCAGTACAACAAACCCCCAGTCAAAATGTTCTATCAACCGCCTGTCAAACATGCACTACTCCGTTAGTTTTTCTTTTATAAAAAAATCTTGCGTATATTGTTTAATTAAAGCGCCGGCTATTGGTGCTGCTGTACTAGACCCATGCTCTCCATGCTCAATCAGCACCGCTATGGCGATAACAGGATCAATGGCTGGAGCATAACAGACAAACCAGGCATGATCCCGCAAAGAATATTCCAGGTTATCAAAGTCAATTTTCTCCCCTTTTTTAACACTGAAAACCTGGGCAGTCCCTGTTTTTCCAGCTATTTCGACATCTTTAAGCCGAATTCTTCTTGCGGTTCCCCGTTCACTCTGAACCACTCTTAAAAGTGCCTCTCTTACTATGTCCAGCGTCTCCTTGCTTGCGGGAAGGCCGCCTGTGATTTCAGGGTCAATTTTCTTAACAATCTTTCCTTGACTATCCTCAATGGTTTTGGCGATTCTGGGCCTGTACAGGGTACCACCATTTCCAACAGCGGCTATAAAGGCCGCCATTTGCAGAGGTGTGACCAGATCATACCCCTGTCCGATGGCAATTGAAAGTGTTTCACCCCCTTGCCAGGATTCATTGAACCGCTTCTTTTTCCAGGCTGCCGTTGGGATGAGCCCTTTTCGTTCATGTTCAAGCATAATACCTGTTTTTTTCCCAAGTCCACAGCCCGTTGCATACTGGGCTAGAGCATCCACACCCACTTTCTCTCCGGCCTGATAATAAAAAACATCGCAGGATTGTGTCAACCCGTCTATTATATTCATCTCACCATGCCCGGATTTTTTCCAGCATTTATAAGTTCGATTACCATATCTATAAAATCCCGGACAGTATGTTGTCGTATGGATATCAATATGCTTTTCCTCGAGTGCCGCCAATGAGGTAATTATTTTATAGGTGGACGCTGGAGGGTATTCTGCCTGAATCGCCTTGTTGTTCATTGGTTTGCCTGGATCAGACATTAATATGTTCCATTTTTTCTGACTGATACCACCGATGAAATCATTCTGATCAAAACTGGGATTGCTTGCCATTACAAGGACATCCCCGTTATTCGGATCAATGGCAACAACACAACCATCTTTGTTTTCAAGCCATTTTTCTGCTGTCAGCTGTAGATCAAGATCCAATGTAAGATTCAAATCAAGTCCGGCAACAGGTTGAACAGTTTTTAAAACCTTAATTGTTCTGCCATTTGCATCGACTTCTATTTGTCTTCCACCCCTTTTGCCCTGCAAATACTTTTCAAAACTTTTTTCAATGCCGTATCTGCCGATGGAGTCTCCGGTTTTAACATTGGGATATTTACCGCTATTGAGTTCCTTGCCGTTTATCTGCCCGAGATACCCTAAAAGATGAGCAGCCATTTTTTTATAGATATAGTGTCTTGTGGGCTCTATATCGATATGAATTCCAGGTAGATCAAATTTATGAGCTTCGACAATCGCCAACTGATCCCTTGATATATCACCTTTCAAAGTTATCGGTTTATAAAAAGCTCCTTTCCCAGCCCTGGCTATACTATCTATAAGCTCCTGGAAAGGCACTTGAATCAGATCAGCAACTTTTTTGACAGTTTTTTTGACCTCGCCTGCATCTTCCAGCACTATTTTAAGATTAAAGGAGGGTCGGTTATCAACCAGCAATTTTTTATTTCTGTCAAAGATAAGACCGCGAGACGATTTAATACTTTTCAGGCGTACGGCATTTTTCTCAGATTGAAGCCTGTACTCTTCACCCTTAATAATTTGAAGATATACCAATCGAAGGAAAAGAAGAGCAAAGACAAATAAGATACAGACACTTACTCCGATAAGTCTCTGTTTTATCCATTCTCTATCCGGATTTTTACTAAATTCGGTCAATTCTACCCTCGCTGTTTTTGAGCCATCTATTTTGCAGGAATGTTGTTAAAAGAATCCAGTTCCGCCAGAGAATATTAGCCAGCCAGATACCCGGTGGAATAAAAACAAATCCCCAAAATACCTGTCGTATCAAAAAAGCAAAATCAAATTCCCAGATGATGTTACTGCCTTGATTGACAAAAACTGAAAGCAGCAGGAATACATGCTGTATGAGTATGGAAACAATACTGATGATAAGAATAAACATGATACTTCGTTGAAAAAGCAATTGTTTGACTATCTGCACAATGATATAAATCCATAAATACGAAAAAATATGATAGAAGAACGGAACACCGGAGACACTGTCCATGATGCATCCGATAACAACGATGGCAGCAATGATTGAATAATGGGATGAAATAAGGCTTAAAAACAGGATATCAATAATCAGCAGGTCAAAACAATTTATAAACCAGGGGAAGGTAGGAAGGATAACCGTTTGAGTAACGATTAAAAAAAATGTGAGAATGATGAAAAACAATGCATTCATTATTAAATAATCTCAAAACAATCCAATGAGTTCCCTTGGTTCATTCGATATTTTTAAACACCAGGACTTCTTCTATTTTATCAAAGTCAACGCTGGTTTCTATCGTGATATTCTGAAAAAGTTGAGAATGGACCTTTGTCACTCTTAAAATCCTGCCGATTTTAAGCCCTTTTGGAAATACTTGATCCAACCCCGATGAAATAATCATTTCACCCTCTTTTACTTCATCCTTTCTTAATGCATACACAAAAGAACAATTGTCCTCATTGTTCCCTTTTACAATACCGCGCACTCGAGAATTCTGGACAAGGGCATCAACAGCAGAATTTCTGTCCGTAATCAAAAGAACCCTGGAATAATGCTTGGAAACTTTAATTATTTGTCCAACAATCCCCTCGGAAACCAGCACAGGACTACCTTTTGCAAGATCATCCTTTGCACCCTTATCGATCATAATGGTTTTAAACCATGGGGATGGGTCCCTTGCAATGATTTGAGCTGCAACATAAGTGTCTGAAACCTGGCCTGTAAAATCGACAAATTTTTTAAGCCTGATATTTTCAAGTTCCAACTCTTCGTATCGATTTTTAATTTCTATTGCTTTTCCAAGCTGGGTTTTGAGATCAATATTTTCTTTAATGGCAAGAACCGCCATAAAATAGGTGTTCCAGATATTCTGGGTGAAATGAATGGCTCTGGTAACTGCCAGTTGAACAGGTGAAATGATGGAAATGGTTAAACGCTCAATGCCGCTGACCGGCAACGATTCTCTGCTGCTCATGGTTATTACGATAAAATTAATTGCAACAAATAGAGCAAGCCCTACAAAGATAAGCAATTTACGTGAAAACATTAATTAGTTGATGACTACTTCTTTCAAAATATCAATGGTATCGAGGACTTTCCCGCAACCAAGAGCAACTGTAGATAATGGATCATCGGTCACAACAATGGGAAGACCACTCTTTTCTTTAAGTAGTTTATCCAGGTTTTTCAGTAAAGCACCCCCGCCGGTTAAAACAATTCCGGAATCAACAATATCGGCTGCAAGTTCAGGAGGTGTCTGTTCAAGTGCAATACGAACTGTTTCAACAATGGCATCAATCTGTTCGGAAATAGCCACCCGAACTTCTTCAGAATCAATGGCAAGTATTTTAGGGATGCCGGATACAAGGTCTCTGCCTTTGACTTCTATGGTTTCAAGATTTTCAGGATCAGGATATGCATTTCCTATTGTTGTTTTGATTATCTCGGCTGTTCTCTCCCCAATCAGAAGGTTATATTTTCGTTTGATATGCTGGCTGATGGAAGCATCCATTTTATCACCGGCAACCCTTAAGGATCTTGTGTAAACAACACCGGCAAGTGAAATAACGGCTACTTCAGTTGTTCCGCCACCAATATCAACAACCATATTACAGGTAGGTTCCGTAATGGGAAGGCCTGCACCAATTGCTGCAGCCATGGGTTCTTCAATCAAAAAAACTTCTCTTGCACCTGCTGATTCCGCCGACTCTCTCACCGCTCTTTTCTCCACCTGGGTAATACCGGAAGGAACGGCAATAACAATTCTGGGTCGAACAAGTGTTTTCCTGTTATTGTGAACTTTTCGGATAAAATGCTTTAACATTGCCTCAGTGACCTCAAAATCGGCAATCACACCATCCCTCATGGGCCTGATAGCAACGATATTACCGGGTGTACGACCCAGCATCCTTTTCGCTTCCGTACCTACAGCAAGGACTTTGCTTTTTGCTCTTTTATCCGTTCTAACAGCAACAACTGAGGGTTCACTCAATACAATTCCTTTTCCCTTAACATATACAAGTGTGTTTGCAGTTCCAAGATCAATGGCCAGATCATTGGAAAATGCTCCAAGTAAGGAGTCTGTTATAAAGTTCATTTTACCTCTTTCAAGAAAATATTCATAAATTGTATTTAAACACAAACGATCCTATTAAACATTGTTTGCTAACAAACTTAAGCGCTTTTTACAAGTCCAAAAAGCCTTTGCAGCAATATTTTATAATAATTGTGAAACGATTAAATCATGTATCTGAGGACGAAATTGTTTTATACTTTCATTAGATCTTAAAGGATGCACCCGATTTGTTAAAAAAATAATGATTAAAGATGTTTCAGGATCAATCCAAAAAGAAGTTCCTGTAAATCCAAGATGACCCACAGATGAAGAAGAAAAATAATGGCCTGAAGAGGAATTTTCTTTTGAAGGCGTGTCAAATCCAGCAACCCTGTCATATTGATTTTTCCTTTGTACAAAGGCTTTTATAATATTCGGTGCCACTGTCTTTGTGGGTTTATTTAGTAATGCATTCAATATTTCATGACAAAGTTTATAGATGGCTCCGGCAGTGCCAAAAAGTCCGGCATGGCCTTCTATACCACCTGCAGCCCAGGCATTGTCATCATCCACCTCACCCTTAAGAAGTTTTTCTCTCCAGGGACAAATTTGTGTGGCAACCATTTTTTGTTGATACTGGCTTAAGATTTCATCTTTTTGATCCAGGTCAATAAAAAAAAGTTTCTCAATTTCAAGGGGAGAATAAATTTGTTCAAAAACATATTGATCCAGTCTCTGGCCGGTTATTGTTTCAATTATCCATGACAGGACCATAAAACCTAAATCACTGTAAACCTGACATGCATCAATTTTAGTTTCAAGTGTCTCCTGAACAAGCAGTTGTCTAAGATATTGTCTTGGGTTTTTATTTTTTTGTATCATTTTTTTAAAATATTCACGATGGGCGGGGTAACCTGAGGTATGCCGAAGAAGCATATCAATGGTAATATCTGCCTTTTCACATGTCTTAAATTCTTTTAATATTGACCCTATTTTTTGATTTAAACAAATCTTACCTTTCTCAATGAGCTTTGATAAAGCCAGTGTTGTTGCCAGGGGTTTTGTTAAAGAGGCCAGGTCAAAGATACTATTTTTTCTCATTTCTTTTTTTTTAAAAATATCAGCCATGCCATAAGATTCATGAAAGATAATTTTCTGATCAATGGCACACAATAGAACAGCTCCTGGGAAAACACCCTGTAAAATTGCCTGTTCTATTTTTTGTGAAATTGGATTTTTGTCCATAGAAATTAAATCCAGTGAATGCTTGATGTTTTTGTATCCATCTCAATTTTACATCCCATATATAAGGATAGATTAACCGTTCCATGTCCGGAATCCAACCCTGAAAGAATCGGGATATTGTTTTTTTCAAATATTTCAAACAGTATTTCTTCTATATACTCATCATTCTCACACTTTTCAAAGGACCCGGTAATCACACCCCTTATTTCCTTAAACAGACCTGCCATTTTCATCTGAGTCAGCATCCGGTCAATTTTATAGGCGGGTTCGCCAATATCTTCCAGGAATAAAATGGAATTTTTAAAATCAGGCTGATACCGTGTACTTAAAAGATGAGTGATAGTAGCAATATTCCCTCCTTTTAATACACCTGTACACTTACCAGGCCTTATGATTTTCCCATCCGTTACTTTAATTTTATCAAAAGAACCGGTCAGAGTAGTGTAAAATGAATCAATTGTTTTTTTAGAAGCATGGGCGAGTGAAACCACATTGGGTCCATGAATAACCAAGTTACCTGTCTCACTGATAATAGACAACAAAAGGGCTGTGCTGTCAGAAAAACCAACAAAAGGCTTGGGATTTTTTTTAATAACAGTCCAATTTAAATGCTCCAGGATTCGCAGTGCCCCGAAACCACCCCGGGCACAAATAATTCCATCTATATCAGGATCTGAAAACAGCTGGTTGACAACACCTGCCCTTAACCCGTCATCTCCGGCAAGATATCGCTTCTTTTGAAAGATCTCTTCAGGAACTTTGACCTTGAACCCCAAATTTTCCAACGCCTGAATTCCAAGGTTTAACTTATCCGTATCAAAGCGTGCTGACGGGGCACAGACACCTAATCTGTCTCCAGATTTTAAAAGTGCGGGTCTTTTCATATGATGGTTGACTTTCCTATTTTAATTTTTTTTTTAAAGCCAAAATCTTAAAAACGATGGTTCTATTTTTTTATTTAGGCATATAATCTTCCCTTATAGGAGAGAATACTTCAATCGCCACAGAATCGTCAACGACTTCAGCCCAGTGTTCTACATCACCTTTTATAGACCAGGTATCACCCGGTTCTGCCAGAAACTCTTTTCCATCAATGAACAATTTCATTTTTCCTGACACCATGAACCCGGTCTGTTCCTGGGGATGGGAGTGCCTGGGCAAGGCGCTCCCTTTTTGTAGATGAAACCGTGTCAATAAACTATTTTCACCATACACAGATGTTTTCATTTCTATTCCGTCAATGGGTGTCAAAAATCCTTGTGAATCAAACTTTGCAAACATGATTTTTTCCTTTATTAATTTTAATCGCTTTACCAGTGTTCCATTATTTTGACAAATTTCACCAAAATTGCAATACTCTTCTTTTATTAAACCAAATTGTATAAAGGTAAAAATGAGTACAAACATCCCTAAAATTCTTGCGCCGGCAGGTGATAAAAATTCATTTTTTGCGGCCATTGCTGCTGGTGCTGATGCCATCTACTGCGGCCTGAAAATCTTTTCCGCACGCATGGAAGCCCAAAATTTCAGTATTGAAGAACTGGCAAGATTAACAAAACTTGCCAAATCCAGACATATCAAGGTCTATGTAGCATTTAATTCCATTATCAAGGAATCTGAACAGGAAAAAGTTTATAAAATTCTTCACAAACTCTGTAAATTTGTTGATTTCGATGCCCTGATTGTTCAAGACCTTGCCATGATACCCCTGGCGAAAAAAGCAGGTTTTAAAAAAGAATTCCACCTTTCCACTCTGGGCAACTGCACTTTTTCTTCCGGAATAAAAACAGCCAGTCGGTTCGGATTTAAAAAAATAGTCCTGCCCAGAGAGTTTACCATTGATGAAATGAAGAAAATAGCCCAAAACACCCCTGAAGATATTGAACTTGAAGCTTTCATCCATGGGGCATTGTGCTACTCCATATCCGGTCGATGCTATTGGAGTTCATGGTTTGGAGGGAAAAGCTCCCTTCGAGGCAGATGTGTCCAGCCCTGCCGACGGATGTATGATCAAAAAGGAGATAAAAAAAGATATTTTTCCTGTATGGATTTTTCTGCAGACGTGCTGGTAAAAGTATTAAAACAAATCCCTAAAATAACGACCTGGAAAATTGAAGGTCGAAAAAAAAGTCCCCATTATGTCTATTATACGGTTAAAGCCTATAAACTATTGAGGGATGAACCAAAAAAGAAAAAAGAGGCACTCTCATACCTTGATTATGCAATGGGAAGAGAGTTCGGTCATTATAACCTTTTATCTCAAAGGATAATGAACCCTTTGGATCATTCTTCAGAAACGGGATCCGGACTTTTTGCAGGTCGAATAAAAAACCCTGCATCTCCTTACTTTATCACAAGAGAAGCACTTCTGCCTTCAGATCTTTTAAGAATCGGCTTTGAAGATGATCAATTCCATTCGGTTCAAAGGGTTACACGGGCAGTGCCTAAAAAAGGAAAATTCTATCTGGGTAATAAATCAAAATATAGAATTAAAAAAGGAACCGCTGTCTATATCATTGACCGCAGAGGCTCAGAGCTTGTATCTATTATTAAATCCCTTGAAGATGAACTTACCGGTATAGAAAAAATATCGATCCGGCCTGTTAAAGATATCCATACAGCGGCTCAGCATCAAAAGCCCGAAAAATATAGAAAACCAAAAGCCAGAATCATGGAAATGAATCTTTCAAGGGGCAGGCATCGACAAAAATATAGCCATGAAGAGACCGGCGTCTGGATTTCAAGTCAGGGATATTCTGTAACTCCTTCAAAGAGAAACTGGTTATGGCTGGATCCGGTTTTGTTCCCGGATGAAGAAAAAATATGTTCTGAATATATTGCCAAGGCCATAAAAAAGGGGGCGAAAAACTTTGTTTTAAACGCCTTGTGGCAACTCTCTTTTTTTAAAAACCCAAACCAGTTAAATCTATGGGCAGGGCCATTCTGCAACGTCACCAACAGCATGACGGTGAATCTTTTAAAACAAACTGGTTTCTCCGGTGCCATTGTCAGTCCGGAGCTTGACAAGGAGACCTTCTGCTCTTTGCCTAAAGCTTGTGATCTTCCGCTTGGTATTGTGACTTATGGCAACTGGCCGTTAGGCATCTCAAGAATCATCTCTAATGATCTTAAAACCAACAAACCTATTACAAGTCCAAAAGGTGAAACCGCCTGGATTTCAAAACAGAACAGCAATTATTTTATTTTTCCCAACTGGTACCTGGATTTAACATCAAAAAAAGAAATACTTTTGGAAGCCGGATACTCACACTTCATCCATATCCATGAAACCATCCCCCGCGATGTAAAAATAAAGAACCGGCCCGGTCTCTGGAACTGGGATCTTAGTCTTTTATAATGATATCGAACAGTGCGGGCCTGTTATTAAAAGGTTATTGGTCACTGTTGACTGGATCTGCTCCATCTTGCTGCCCAAAAGAATATCCCTTATAATTCCGTGACCATATGCGCCCAACACGATAAGTGAATTATGCGGCACTTCATATAACATGGTATTAAAATCCGGTTTTTTATAAAAATACCATTGTCTGGATAATTGGCTGACAGGTTCGGTAAGCCCCTCATTTTTAACCAGCTCTCTATAAAATGTTTCATCCTTTTTTTCCATTAAGGTATAAATATCCAGCGGTAGTCCTGAGGACATGGCTGTTTTCAAACCTAATCTCAGTGCAGTTACTGCATTTTTAGAACCGCCAAAGAAAACGGAAATACTTTCCCAGGGTTTATATACTGGACTTGTGATTAAAATTGGAAAGGTTGCATGCTTGATGATTCTTCTCACCTTGGGACCAATGTGTCCCAGTCCTATCTTTGAGGACAGATCACTGACAGATCTTGGGCAGCATAAATAATCAAAATTAGTAGAGATATCGGGCAATGAGGAGGCGGTAAAATTTTTAGGCGCATAAAACATCGGTTTGATATCCATTTCATTAAACAATGCTTCTGCATGGCTTTGGGCAGTGTCAGGTGATGTCAAGTATGAATGATCCAGATCAACCTGCACGGCATCATTGGAAAAATACATTAAAAATTTATCACTCTTTGGAATGTAGACAACAGGAAATGCATTGATTGTTTTACAAAAATACAATGATTGAAGAAAGGTCTCCCTGCCAAAGGGCGTATTCCTGAAAATATGAAGCAATTTATAATTCATTTTCTTCTCCTTTTTTTAAAAATTCTAATGAACACTGGTCTGCACGATCAGCTCCCTGCGGTATAAATCCAGAACCCTGGTCTTTGATATCATACCGATAAACTGGTCATTTTCGACAATCGGTATACTGTCCATATTATTAATATCCATCATATCCAGAACCTCCTGCAGATCATTTTCCAAGGATGCGGTTATTACTTCGGTATCCATAATCTGATTTAAAAAAATCATGTCATACATGCCTGGATCAAGGGCATATCTGCGAATTCCACTGATTTGTATCATCCCTTTATACTCATCACTCCCATCTTCTATGACCGGGAAAAAATTCTGGCCTGATGTCTTCAGCAGCTCAATAAATTTTCTAAATACCATATTTTCCGAAACTGTAACAAATTCCGTCTCAATGAGTTCACGGATATTTAAATCGGACAGGATTCTTGCATCGGTACCCGGCCGTAGGAACTGGCCCCTTTCGATGAGCTCCTTAAAATAAAAGGAGGCCGGTTCAATATAGTGACTCATGGTGGATGAAATGGAAGAAACCACAATCAAAGGTAAGATCGTTTCATAACCGCCGGTAATTTCAACAATAAGAAAAATTCCGGTTAATGGGGCCTGCATCACGCCGCTGATGATTCCTGTCATACCAAGCAGTGCATATGCCCCTTCACTGGCACACCCCACCGTCGGAAATAAAGCAAACAACATTTTATGAAAAACAATCCCGGTAAGGCTTCCAATAAGAAGGCAAGGAGCAAAAATTCCGCCTGACCCCCCCCAGCCCAATGTCATGGCAGTGGCAAAAATTTTAGCAAAAACAGCCACGAAGGCAAGGAATAATCCCATCGAAAAAGTACCGGAAATCATTGACTGGATAAAAGAATACCCTTCTGCCAGAACCACCGGCATAAACATCCCGATGATTCCAACTGTACATCCTCCAATGAATGCACGACCCCATAAGGGGAAGGCAGATTTCTTGGCAATCTTTCCTGTTTGCCTTAAGACTTTGGTAAACAACACTGAAATCATGGCCGTAACCACTGCAAGACAAAGACAGGCTAAAACATCCGGGAAACCGACCTGAAACGGCTGGTGGAAAAAAAGAACCCGCTCGGGAATAATGGCCTGGCTTACCTGGGCCCCTGCCACGGCGGCAATGGCAATGGGAATAATATTGACAAATTTCCACTCCCCTAGAATTACTTCGATGGAAAAGACAAGGCCTGCAATGGGAGCATTAAAAATAGAGGCGATGGCACCTGCGGTGCCGCACCCCACAAGAGTTATCCTCTGCCGGTCGTTTAACGAAAGAAACTTGGCAATACTGGAACCAATGGCTGATCCACTCATGACCACAGGCGCTTCAGGCCCGGCAGACCCCCCGCTTCCAATAGTTAAAAAACTGGATATTAATCTTGAATAACTGGATCGAAACCGCAACAACCCACCATATCTTGAAACTGAATAGATGACCTCCGGCACCCCATGTCCAGCCCCTTCCCTGGCAATTTTTTCAAGATAGAAAGAAGATAAAAGTGCGCCAACAGCAGGAAAAATGAATGCCCACCCATAATGACGAAATGGATGAAGCCATTCAAGGACAGATTCAAGGGACAAGCGCAGGACCACAGCAGCAAGGCCGCTACAGATCCCGGCGATGGAGCCTGCAATGATCAGCAGCAGTCTGTCATCAAGATGAAACAGACGCTGGTATACAGTTTTATACCAGTTTTTTATTGCAGGCATTTAATTTATTTACTCCATTGCATTGACTATATCGGATTTGCTTTTTGAAGGATTTTTATTTTTTCAATCAACGCAATCGGATCAGGGTTTGATTTTAGAAAACCTGTAAACCGGCTGTCTCTTAAACAAAATGATAAAACAGATAATAAGTGTAAATGCAGTTTCAGCACAGGACAAAATATAAAAAACAATACAGACACCGGCTGGTTGTCCAGAGCTTTATAATCCACTGGCTGATCTAAAAAGCAGACGGAAATCATGGGATGTTTTAAATAACTTAATTGTTCCCGGGGGTGGGGAATGGCAATCCCCTTTCCAATACCCGTTGAAAGGGCCTTTTCCCTTTCTATCAAGCGCTCAAGAAGATCTGCTTTAAAATCGTCTGGTATCTCCGAAATTTTTTCAAGGCAGGCTTTTAAAACACTGTTCACATCATTTCCTTTAATATTACAATAGACACCACCGTTTTGAACCGCATCGGATAAGGCAATATTTGACTCCTGTATTTTTTCCGGTGTTTCTTTATCAGTAAGATCCAGATTTATATTATTCCTTAAAGCCCATTTTGAGAGCTCGTTTGACTGAAACCGGTAGTTAGTCCCTTTTTTGGAAACCGGCAGTTTCCCCTGCCGTATCCACCGCTCAATGGTATTCGGGGCAACACCCAGGTGTTTTGATAAATCAAAAACGGACAACTCCATTTATTTTTCCTTAATCATAACGACACATACAAAAGCTTTATTGTACTGTTTTTATATCTTAGCACATCAGGTACAATTTGGATCAAGACTTCCGGAGAAATCCGGAAAAAATATCGTCAGATGGGCAAGATTTTTTCCCAGACAAGTATCATCTTTCCATGTGTACATATTTTCGCTCATTATAACTTGCTTAATTCATAAACTTTTTTCAGGTCCGTTATAAAACAAAACAACAAGAATAACAACCTTAAAAAATTTGTTAGTCGTTGGTGTGTTATGACTGCCCGGATATTCTGGTTATGTAAAATTGTTATGACAAATATCCAGATTTGGATCACTTCCCGTTGACAAACAAAATAACCTTGTATAATTAGTGTACCTTGTAGGGTTAAATAAAAAAAGTTAGATTTTTATAGAATTAAGTTGAACAAAGCCGTGGTGCTGTTGTTCATAAGTATATGATGAAACATTGAACAGTTTTAATTCAGGAGAAAACGATGATTTATAAATTATTTCCTTTTTTGTTGTGGTTTAGCGACTACAACAAAGACAAATTAAGTGCAGATGTTATTGCCGGAATTACTGTGGCCATGGTTCTGATTCCCCAGTCCATGGCATATGCTCAGCTTGCAGGGCTCCCGGCATACTACGGCCTTTATGCAGCATTCCTGCCGCCAATGGTGGCCTCGTTATTCGGATCAAGCCGCCAGCTTGCTACAGGACCTGTCGCTGTGGTCTCACTGATGTCTGCAGCATCGCTGGAACCCCTTGCCACTGCAGGCGGCCCCCAGTTTATTGCCTATTCCATTATCCTTGCATTAACCGTGGGATGTTTTCAGCTCTTTCTTGGCGTGTTCAAGCTCGGTCTTGTGGTCAACCTGCTTTCCCATCCGGTTGTCAATGGGTTTACCAATGCTGCAGCCATTGTTATTGCATCTTCACAGTTTTCAAAACTATTCGGTGTTTATGTAGACAAAGCCCCCCACCACTATCAAACCATTATTAATGTAGGAAAATCTGCCATCCATTATACGCATCTGCCTACTTTAGGCCTGGGGATACTGGCCATTGCCATCATGGTCATCCTGAAACGGGTAAATCCCAGGATCCCCAGTGTTCTGGTTGCTGTTGCCGTCACTATTTTAATTTCCAAATTCACCGGGTTTAACAATGATAAATTTATTCCCCTTGAAAACATAAAAGATCCCCAAATTGTAAAAACAATTACAGGATTCAACGCTGACGTAAATAAAATAGAAGAACTGGGCGAGCAAAGGGCAAAATTGAACCATGATCTTAAGATAATTAAGGGTGAAGAAAAAGATCACGGGCTTCATATTGCTTCGGAGAAAGAACTTGACATTGAACATCACCTTGCCATAATCCAGGCTAAAATTGCTCAAATAAAGGGCGCTGCCCATATCAAACGTGAAAACCTCCGGCTTGTTCATTTTGCAGTTGAAAAAGATGCAGGTGAAACTCCTGTTTTTTATACCGGCTCAACCCTGCCAAACAGTCTGGAAACAGACAATCATAAATGGCGAATAAAAGTAGGCAACAAACTACTGGATGTTAAAAATCTTAAAATGATTGGCGCAGGTGCAGTCGTTGGAGACATTCCAAGAGGACTCAAAATCAGCATCCCCAAAGCTCCTGAGGGTACGTCCTATATCGCTGCCTTTATTCAGCTGCTGCCATTCGCCATTATTATTTCTCTGCTGGGATTTATGGAGGCCATTGCCATTGCCAAATCCATGGCTGCTAAAACCGGACAAAAACTTGACCCGAACCAGGAATTGATTGGACAGGGCCTTGGCAATATTATCGGGGCATTTGGACAAAGTTATGCTGTATCAGGATCCTTTTCACGGTCTGCCGTCAATCTCCAGGCCAATGCGGTCAGCGGAATATCCTCTGTGGTGACCAGTATTATGGTGGCCCTGACACTGCTTTTTTTCACCCCCCTTCTCTATCACCTGCCCCAGGCAGTTCTGGCAGCAGTCATTATGATGGCGGTGATTGGCCTTGTCAATACATCGGGCTTTATCCATGCCTGGAAGGCCAAACGATCAGAAGGTATTATTTCGGTTATTGCTTTTGTCTGTACGCTGTATTTTGCACCCCACCTTGAAGAAGGTATTATGGTGGGGGTTGGCCTCACTTTTGCCATGTTTATTTATCAACACCTGCGTCCAAGAGTAGCACTCCTTTCAAAATCAAAGGATGATACTTTAAGAGATGCAGTTAAAGCCGGTCTCAGAGAATGTGATCATATTGCAGTTATCAGATTCGACGGGTCTTTAATCTTTACCAATGCCACATATCTTGAAGATAAGGTACTCACATATATTGCTGAAAAACCTGATTTAATGCATATTTTAATCGCATCTAAAGGAATTAATGATATTGATGCATCAGGGGAAGATGCCATTTCAATCCTTATTGACACGGTAAGGGGCAGTGGGCGTGAAATTTCATTCTGCGGTGTAAAAGAGGAAGTTTTAGCTGTGATGGAAAGAACCCACCTGATCGACAAGCTTGGAAAAGAAAATATTTATCCCGATACCAGATCGGCTTTGGAATCAATTTACAGGCAGATCCATTCCAAGGGAGACTGCGGTGACTGTCCGCTGAAAAACTACATGCCGGTTCAAATCAGGGGTTGATCCGACAGGACATAATTATAATGTAAAGGAATTCATCCCCGGAAAATTGATGACGGGGAAAGTGATGGTAAAACATGAGCCGCTTCCTTCCTCGCTTTCGACATTAAGCGTACCCCCATGTTTGGCGATAATACCATGGGATACGCTTAACCCCAG
>Ga0164318_10003258_pt1 | contig 15329 bp, 16 predicted proteins | sample GuaBasSedimGuay9_FD_113734 | JGI IMG/M metagenome (GOLD analysis project Ga0164318, IMG submission 113734) | Subseafloor sediment microbial communities from Guaymas Basin, Gulf of California, Mexico - Guay9, Core 4571-4, 0-3 cm | ecosystem: Environmental > Aquatic > Marine > Hydrothermal vents...
CAATAAGGTGTTTCAATCCTTGTTTTAGTGGATGTCTTTCCCGAACTTTTTCGTCCAGCCCTTCGGTATGAGGGATCGAGGGTTTCAATCCTTGTTTTAGTGGATGTCTTTCCCGAACTCTACTTGCGGGAAATAACACGAGAAAACAGGCCCTTGCAAGTTTTTCCAAACCCACAAATTTCAGTCATAAACGCCTTGTGACGCCCGTAGATGTGCATTTTCGCAGATGCCAGAGTTGTGTTAACGTATTGTTCTCCTTTCATTTTTGGTTTCAAATGACCTTTTCGCAAATATTTCTGTAACAGCAATCGCTGCATCTCGCCTTGTATTTTGTCGGCTTTGGGTACACCCCTTTTTGAACAACGTGGAGAAGGTTTCCGATTATTTTGTCTAATTCCCGGTACATTCCCTCTGTGATCGGCACTTCAATCAGCTTATTTCTGCTCCTTGTATAAACGATAAAGCCCCGGTTTACAGGAAGATTGAAATTTTCTCTGATTAACTGACCATAGAATGTCAACTGATATTTATGGTTCTTGAATGTCCGGTCCTTGTATTCCGCGTATTTGTAGTCAAGAGGTGCAGCAGTACCATCATCCAGAAACAGGACCTCATCCACGATCCCCCGCATTCCGCATTTAGATGAAAGATATACTGATTTTTTTCTTTCAACACACCCAAGCTTTTTTCTCAAGTAATCCGGATTCATTCGCATCTTATCTTCGTGAACCGTTCGTCCTTTTTGAACCTTAAACCGTTTTTCCTGATGCTCTGGGATCTTCAAGTACATCTCAAAATACGTGAACCGAGGGCAAAAAAGATGCTCCAGGATATCCGAGGCTGTAATCGATGATGCAGGCTCCCCAGTATCGATATTATCGGCCTTGTTAATCTCATACGAGGGATAAGACATTAATCTTTACTATGGATGTTACTTCCTGTTTTCAATGAACTTCAAATATCTTGAAAATAACGCGGGATTCAGGCTTTTCATTTGTTTACGAACCTCAATGAAATTCACCTTGTTTACAAATCTCAGAAGAGGTTCATTGTCACAAAGAATAATGCCTCTGAAAAAGAGTTTGGCTTTCAAATTCGATGCCTGTTCTTTAAAAAACGCCTTTTGTAATTCCAGATATTCACCCACGAACTCTTTGACCCCCTCGTTGAGCTTCATAATTCTTGGTCTAAATAGACCATCAATGTAGGCGTAGCTCGGAACCCATTCAAGAGCCAAGGCCGTGTCAAGTCCCTCCTCACCGACGAGTTGCTCTCTCAGCTCGAGCAGGGCCCTGTCCTTCATGTATCGGCAATCTATACCAGCCGGGTCAATCAAAAATGCCTCTTGATAACACTGCCTCGCAACATTTGGCTCCCCTCGCAACATATAGGCATCCCCAAGGTAGCCGTAGATGGCAGCGCTGCGCGGAGTTTTGAGAATGCAGGACTGAAGGACTTTTATCGCAAGATCATACTCGCCAGCCTGAATATAGACATAGCCGGTCGGAATAGTATCGGAAAGCAAGGGGGCCTCAGCCAAGTCACACTGATTTATGGCTTCAACTGCCTTTCGGAAAAACGAGCTCTTGATGTCTGAAATAATGTGTCCCTGCTCAAAACCAACGGCTTGTACATAGTCCTCAAAAGAGGACCAAAGCTCGCACAAGTATGCAGGCTGCTCTGGGCAAGACTCTGGCCCATTGGCAAAACCTTCCATCAAAAAATCGGTGTGCTTCAGCTTCGTGTCAATGTCATGTTCACGCCGGTACAAGGCCTTGTAGTGCTCAAATGCCTCTTTTGCTTCGACCAGGTTGAGCCTTGTGAGCTCCGATATGCCGCGGTTCAACAACATCCATTTATCCTCGAAAAGCGGCAATTGTTTGGGAACGGCGCTCTGATCTGAATTAATTCGTACCATTGCTTTCTATCGAGAATGCATCCAAAACCACAAATGCGCTTGAGCTTGCAGCAAAGCTCCTCGAAAACAAGGAAATCAAGGAGGCAAAAGAGATTTTATTTTTTTTCTTTGATTTCTTTGACCTCTTTGCAAGTAATTGATTCATTAAAACTCAACTTTTCAACTCTTAGCAATAAGTTCTTTTACGGCATTCAAAAAGGTCTTTGCATGCTCGACACATTGAGCAGCGTCATCGCGTGATAGTTCCACAAGTTCTCTATAGTCACCCTCTTGCCTTACATCAAACATGCGGTGAAGTATTTTTGAGTAATATTTGTCAATCTTTCCCGCGTGCACAAATTCCTTGTCAAAGATCGAGATTATGCCGGTGTGTTTTGAGGTTTTTACAGTCACGTCCCAACTAATAAAAAGGGCCAACACAGCATAAAACATAGCGTAGTATGCCCTGTTAATGATCGACCTCGGACTCAGATTGTCCTGGAACATTTTTTCTGCATCCAACAGTGTTTCCTCTGCCTGTCTGATCCGATACGAGAAAAGTGTCTGCTTGTCAGTCATACCCGTATCCCTTCTTCAAAAATATTTTTCACTATCGGTGCTGACCGTAAGGGAGAATTTTCTATCTCATCTCTGGTGCAAATGAGCGGTGAAATTACCATAAAGTTTTCAAAACCTACTTCCCAGACAATATCATAAATCTTTTCTTTCAGTTCCTTGTCCAGTGATGCAACTTCAATAAATACATCCATGTCCGAGTATTCGTCCTGGTCGCCTCTTGCCCTCGAACCAAAAACGATGATCTCAACAACTGAGGCTACCTTAGACAACCTTTCCTTTAATTCTCTTGCGATAGAATAGTCTTTGGAAATCACACTTTAACCTCTTTGTAATCACTTTCTTTCTCTGTAAGTTGATTTCCTTTTGGATTTAACCGCAACAAGACCATATGAAACGTAGTGCATTTCTTTTGCACGTAATATCTTGTTTTTCTCGTAAATCAAGCATCCTGTTCTAAGTATCCAAGCTCACCCACTTTTCTTCCGGAAAGTGATCTACAGCTCCGGTCTGCACTGCCACGCCTTATAACCTCTTCACCGTTCCAAACCCCCGCGACACGGATTTGCCGATCCCCCAGTAGTCGGGGATCTCAAAGTTGACGGAGAATGTGCCCAGGAAGCCGAGCATGGGGGTAAATTTGACTTTGCTGCCGCTCGGAATGACAGCACTCCGCACGTTCTGCCACATACCTTTGCGAAATTTGGGTGATTCTTTCCTTTTATCAGTTCGGGAACCGTATACCCTAATCCCGTTGACATGGATAGAAGGCTCCTTGCTAAATTATTGTACAAGCAGGATCAGGTTCGCTTTCCAATAGATAAGCCATGCCCGTTTCTTTTGAATACTCTTCGACGTTTGAAAGCCTCCAAAGCCATGAGTTTATCCGTTCAGCTACTTGCATCGCCGTTTTTCTTGGTACACTTACAGTATATTGTCGAAACAACGCCATAAAACGTTTTCGTTGTAAAAAGTCAAGGCTCTTAAGAAAATCTCGATTGAGATAGCAACTGAGTAATTGTTCCGGCCCATTGGGTGCAAATTCTTCAAGAAGTTGCTGCATGGAAGGACTTAGCTGTATGTTTTCCCATGGCACAAAGATTTCCTCTCGCTGCCTTCCACTATCGAAAGGTTGCAGCCCCCCCAACTCGGACCAGCGGCCATGTGCTGCCTGTTCAAACTTGGCAAGACATGCTTCATTTTTGTTTTCTTGCCAACAACGCTGGAAATAAATATTCAAAACACGTCCCATGTCCTCTTCCCTAATGTGTGGACGTTCCTGCAGCAGACGATCTGTTTGGTGGCGCGCTGTTGCATTCCGATACACATAACGCCGGACATCAACTCCGTTTTCTCGGACAAAGGGGAAGACAGTTACTGTCGCTCGTTTGCCTTCTCCGTGTCTGTTGACACGACCGGCAACCTGGGCAATGGAGGGGAAGACCGGTAAAGCTCGCAGCACTGTTCTGAAGCTAAGATCAACGCCTGCTTCCAGAATTTGGGTACAGACCGCTACAGTCGGCATGCCGGCCTTCAGTTCCTCTTGTATACGACATATAATTTCGGTTTTGTGCCCTGAAAGCATCATTCCTGTCAAACAGTGTAAGTGTTGAATGTTATTACTTTCCTTCAGGAGACGGTAAACTTGCGCTGCGTCTGCTATAGTGTTTAGAACAACAGCAATGCTATTGTCTCTTTTGAATAGGCGGCAAACATTATCAGCAACTTCACCTGCTGTAAGCGGTTGACTTGCATAGTCAAGGGCGAAGCGGTTTCCCCATTCAACTTGAGATGGAGCAAGAGCTACCGCATTTTGCCCTAGACCGACACGCACCGGCGGCAAGGTTGCTGTGGCAAACACCACTTGCCATTTCCAGTAGTTGCTACTGGCTGCCAGGGCTCGTAAAAAGACATTCCAAACTCCGGTGTCGACAATTTGTGGTTCATCGATGATTATAAAAGCTCGGGCCAGGGCCTCTGTGCGGAGGCATTCCTGCGCTCTGTACGGGAATAAAGCACGAAAAAATTGGTTAAAAGTAGTTGCCAGCAAAGGAGCCTGCCAGGTGTCCAAAACATCTACATCTTCGTCGTCTGCTAACTCAGCGAGACTAAGATGGTGGTGCTGAAACACGTCCAGGCTGGTGGCTTGTTTTATTTCCAGAGCAGATTGAGACAAAATAGATAAGTAAGGTGCAACATAGATGACACGCTGGCACCGCCCGCTAAGGCATGCCTCAAGCGCCACGCGAAGGCTGGTCAGTGTTTTGCCATAACCAGTCGGAAGCAATAATGTAAAAAATGTTGAGTCAGCATTTTCTCTATATCGTTCTAATGCTTTCTTTTGGACCCTCTGCCGAGAATCTACTAATGCCGGGTTAGCACCGTTTTTCAGTGCATTTGCAGCTCGTTCACGGCATGCGGACTCTAAGCTGGAAATGGCTTTCCCGGCTTCTCCGGCGTCTAAATAGCTTCTTTTGAAATTACCTGCGTGGAAACGATCGGCGCATACCAATTGGGAGGCTACTTTTGGCAGACGCAATGCCAGAGTTGAAAACTCTTCCCTATCCGATTGGTGCCGCACCTTTTTTTGCAGCACCGAATAGCGGCCAAACTTCACACGGCGTTCCCAAGTTTCCGAAAAGCTTTCCAACCAATCACAAAATTGCTTCTCATTCGTATGTAATTCGGGGAAATAGCTTGAAATAAAAAGAAATAAGCCTTTGGTATCGCAACCTTGCAGCAACTTCTCGAGTTCCCCAGTACATGAGCACATCTCCCATGGAGGAAGAACATCTAAGTCATTAAGTTTGCCGTGGTGGTTATAAATAGCCCGCGTCCACTCTAAAGCCGTATCTCGAAGCCATTCCTTCTCTGATCGACTTTCGCTCCGGAGTGTAATCAGTTTGTCCGCAAAGAAGGCAAAGAGCGCTGCCCCAAGAGGCGCATGTGCAGGTCCCTTTTGAAGTTGTCCGAGGATATACTTTTGCCATTGGACGTGACATTTGGCGGCATCATGGAGCAAACCTGCAAGAAAAGCGAGTTGTTCTTCAGCAGTACCATTTGCAGAGCCACAATCCACAGCCACTGCCTCTAAGTGCTCTTTCAATGGAAATCGCAAGATTCCGTCAGGCGGGCGTGCAACGCACTGGTCAAATGGCACTACCATAGGCATGCTGTTCCTTCCTCTGGTATTTGATAAAAATGCCAGAATGGGTAAAGTGCTTGCGTTGTCGGGACAAACCTTAAGGGCCTACCACTCACTTCGTATAGAAGACTTACCGTTCCCTTAAATCGGCGGTCACCCAGATATTCCCACAAAACTCCGCCAACTCTTGCGTATTCTTCGTCATTTTGAATCAATAAACGCTTAACTGCTGCTGAGGGTACTACCGACACACAGGTTAATGGCTCATTTTCGTTCAATTCCTCTGATTTGACGGAAGGGAGAGTACTTCTCCATTTTGGGAAAGTCAGGCAAAAAGCGCTACCCAGATAAGTATGGTAATGGCTTTGCCCGTTGGACAGGCGTTGGCTGAGTTCATCACTCAGTGGTCCTTTATAGTAGACGCGATAGTAAGGTTTTACCACCAATTCAATTGCTGTCGGCCTGTGGAAACTTTTTTCGCTGCCACCTGATACCCAGGACTTTCCGTGCATGGACATTTCTTGGGCCACGGTTTTCACCGGTGAAAGCAAACGAAGGCCGCAGCGGGCTTCACGTGGCAGAATCTCAATCCCCAATATCGAGGCTATCAGTCCCCGCAGTGCAGTACGAGTTATGAAAGGATAAGTTGCTTGTGTGCCCATTGTATCCGGACGGCGAAAATGCGCAATTTGACCCTTAAGCTCAAATATAGTTAGACTCATGCAGTCACCTCAAAGATCCTTTAGTGCCATTTGCTGATTTCTGCCTTAAGATTTCCCTGAATTTTAAGTTGGGGTTCCAACCAGAGACGGAGGCGATGGATTTTATCCTTATTGTCATCCAACCTCGACGCAAGAGCAGTTACGTCCAGCGTTATTTCCGAAAGAGATGTCGGGGGCTGACTGCCCAGCCATGCTTCCTCACCGGGATTTAACTTGATTCCTTCTTCAAGAAAGCCTAGCCGGAAGAAAGGATCCTTGTATTCAACATGGAGCAAAAAAAGTGGCTGTTGAATACCACGCCCACGTGCTTGACGCGCGAGAGTCCCTTTCCACAAGGCTTCAATTAATATTTCCATATCTTCAGCCGACATTTTGGTGTCAGCGGCTATGGATGCATTAATAACTGCTGGCATGGCAAAAACGGCAAAGGGAAGAGTATAAGTAGTCCATATAGTACCCTGCGTTACACCAGTTTCTTCACCAGTTTCCTCTTTTACTTCAATATCCTTCGATGGCATAACAACTGTTCCCTGAACATACTTGGTATCAACCGGATGGAGAGAATGCGCCCAACCGAATTGAACAGGACCGCATTGATTAAAGGCTTTGCCCCCGACGCTGAAGACCACGCCAAAAATGCGGGCATCAAAGGCCACTTTCATAAATTCATCCTGACCAGTTTTTTTGGGATCAACCCCAACTCTCTGAAGCATTGTTTTGGCAAGATTGTCTCGCCCCAAGAGTTTGTTATCCTTCGTAAACTCCTTGCGGACAAATATTCCCATGTTTTTGTTGTTCCCGCCATCTGGAAACCGCGCCTGAATGTAATCTCTCACATCCCGTTTAATGCTCACATCTGACAGCGAGATACGGCCATCCTCTTCACCAAAAATCCGACGGGCATCGCTATCACGTAATGGATCGCGATTTGGGATGCCGTCTTTGACACATTTTACGAATAGAATTTCACCGGTTTTTACATCTGTTGTGCCCATCTGTAGCTCCTTTCATGTCCATTACTTTCTTTGAATTCATTGGGTTGCGTTAGCCTGCGTCTGCTCATTATCCCTATCCGACTTATCGTACCCTTGTAATGTGTACCCTGACCAGAAGGCAGCCATGAATGCATCTCGATTTGGCCGTATTTCTTCACGAAGGCGGTCAAATTCGGTCAAGGTCACACCGACTCGGCGTCGAAAATCATCGGATAGATGGATTTTTTCATACCGAGCTTCAACGTCAAAAATCTTTGACAACCCTCGTTTCCATAACACCTCCGGGGATAAATCGGTTCCAAATGTTAACACTCGGTGCTTTAAGAAATCTTTACCGTCTTTACCGACTTTGGTCGCATGCCAATACGATCGACCAAATTGGCGGATCAATGCACCGCAGCCAAACCCAAGTTCAGCTGGCGTTTGATAGCGCAATTCATCTATCGGCCCATCTTCTATGATCTTCAACAATTCTTTCCATGGTCGCATGGTCATTTCCGACCTCCTTTCCTCTGAGAAGTTCTTGTCCTTTGAAGCTGCATCTTCTGTGGCAAGTCGCCGCTGGTACTCGGTGATAAAATCAAGAAAGGTAAGATAAAAAATAACTTCGTCATTGAGTTCGAAAATACTTGCTGGAAGGCTGGGGATAAGGCTGTTCATCCTTCGAGCAGCGTTAGAAGTTGGACGATGAATGTCGAGCCTCTTTCGTCTTACGGCTGTCTCAAGTTGGTCCCATAAGTAAGAACCACCGTAGGCTCTGGTAAGCAAAAATGGAATTGAACGATACATGGTCCGGTAATAAGCCGCCTGTTTTTCGGATACATTTGGTGCAAGCGCTCTCAAAAGGTCAACGCCTTTTTCAGCATTTTTCTGAGCAATCTTGTTGAGCTTGCGTAGGGTTGAGGGGATAATGTCTTGAATAAATGCACGGAGATGAATGTCTCCCCGACCGGGATTCCCATGAAAATAAATGAGAGTGAGACGAAAGCCAGCTTTATCGATATCCTCGGGCAAGAAGAGATCGAAGCCGGTCACCGTGTCTATGTATTTATCGAGAAATGGCCCCTCTTTGGGAGGCCTTCGCAACATAGCTTGTATTTTTTGGGAAAAATCCTGCCGGAGCGATTCATCTTTAAGGCTTTCATCGTGTACTGGCAAAAGATAAGCCGAGCCATATATGGTTGGCAAATCGCTTAACTTACGTCTTGAAGTAGTCTTACGTGCTTCAATATCGTTAACTGGTGAGAATATTTCACGAGTTATGATGGAATGTATTCTCTCTGTCAAAGCGGAAAAGACCCTACTACCCAGAGTTAAGGCTTTGTAACAGGATTCATCTAAAGCCACCCCTTCTACCCAGAGCGCTTTCTTTCCCCCTTGAGGAAGTGGACACTTCCACTCAGGAAGTGCCCAGGGCCAAGCTTTACAATATGACGCTACTACATCTCCCTTTTTGCCACAGATTGAACATGTGGCTACCTTTTTCCCAATGCTTGCTCCCTCTTCAAATTTAGCTGCCCACACAGCTTTAAGAATCTTGTCAAAGTTAGGAACAATATATTTGCCATGCTGTTGATTGCTTTCAGCGATGACATAAGGGGAAGGATCTTTACTGTACGAATAGGGACTGGAAGCTCCATGTGTCTGGGCTAGGATAATAATTCCGAGGAGTTTCGAGCCTTTTTCGACAGGCATTGATGAGACCTGGGCATGAATAAGGTGGGCAATTTGCATTAGAGGGAGTGCGTCAGGATTTACATTATGAGTTCTCTTGAGCCTACCATAAAGGAATTGGTAAACATGTTCTGTTGACTTTCGGAAACTGTAAGACTTTTTGCCTTCTTCAAGATTTTCTTCTGTTCCTAAGTGCCGGTCGTAGCATGGATAAACCGGTATACCATAACTACCTTGAGGGCTAAGTGGCATTCCTCCGGTTGGCAAGACAAATGGAGTCCCAATAGCGCGTTTCACATCCGGTTTGAAATCAACTTTTTTTGTTTGGCCAGCTTTTGCCTCTTCCTGTCCCCAGACTTGCATTGGTAGAACAACAGGAGCATCATTGCTGCCTTCGGGTGGAAGCTCAACTACAAAAACATGTCGGAAAAAGTTCTTGACCTTTTCATCATTCACATCTGAGATAAGCTCAAGGATATCGCGAGCATCCATTCCGCCTTCTAATAAAGGCTTCCCCAGTCTGACCAGATCTTCAATAATCATTTCGTATCTCCTCGATTGTGCGGAAATCTATTCACTCGTTTGAGAGAGCCAAATCCACGCGACACACATTTGCCTAAGCCAATTTTATCAGGCAGCCAAAAGTTAATCTGAAACGATCCGATGAACCCACGCATTGGTACTCCTTTCAGTGCACATCTAACCTCTTGTAACTGGCTACAATTAGCCTTTAGCTGTAAATTGATCGTATAACCAAGCGATTTTGAGAGCGACAGACAATTTCCAACTAATATTTTTTCCAAAAGCGCTACACGCTTAGGCCGCGATTTTTCTGTTACATATATGCGTTCATTTTTTTGGTTGAGTGCTAACCATGGTGTCAGAAAAGAGTACGAAACAGGCTTTAGTAGTTCACCTAAGGTTTCAATCCTTTTGATAATTTTAGATTCGATTACAGGCAGGTTTTCATTGCCAATGATTGTATGATCTACCTTCAGCCATAATTTTGAAAGAAGCTCACTTCCCTCAGCTATCCCCAAGAGTAAAGCTGTTTTCTGTAAAATTTTAAACTGTATACGAGGATACGTATATAGCAAAGAACCATCAGATTGATGGTGATGGAGCAGTACTTCGTCTGCAAAAGCTCTTCCAAAAAAGCCGCGGAGTTGTGGTGCTTCACCTGTATGCATTTCACGGCCCAAGCGAAGGTGATACTCAGTTACACTGATTTTAATCAAGGAATTCATTTATATAGCCCTCGGGTGCAATATAGACGGTACGCTCAATTCGGTGCCCAGAGAAATTGTAGCCAGCGAAGAGCCAGAATTGCTGCCTTTTGAGCATCATGAAACTACCACGTGAAAATGTGCCTTTTGGTTTACGCAGGAACCATTTCGTGAACCAATTCGCACATATTTGTTACCTACCACCCCCCGCGACAGATCGGCTCATGCTTGTAAAATTTTCGTAAGTGGTCACCGCGTCCTCAGGTCCTGAAAGCCTTCACCAACTCGGAGGCCTGCCTGAGAAAATAGCGCTTCATCTCTTCTGCATTTATATTCTTGAGCATTACAGGAAGGTCATCCCGCCCAACCTTTTTTACCAGAAGTAGCCTTTCAGGAATAATGTACTCAAGCCCGCTGATTTCAAATCTCTCTTCGGTCTTTCTTACCAACTCGCCCAACTTCCAGTCATAGTTGTCCAGAACAAAGTAAAGGTCTACAAAATCCTTTGGCTCAAATCGATCGGTCAGGGCAAAGAGTTTCGCTGTGACGATATTCAATGGGCTATCTACCAAAAGCCTTCCTATCTTTCTTCGCTTCTCGATGCTTTTGAATGGGTAGGTGGAAAATTCCACCTTGAGGGTATCACTATCTTTGAATACAACCTCAAATATCCTCCGATCAAAAAGACGCTCATACCGGGTATCCCTTACGGAGGGAAGACTCCTTATCACTGTTGTCAGAAATTCTATGGGAGGCACTTGTTGTTCGGTATCTGTGAAGAAATCGAGGTCTTTGGAAAGCCTGTGTTCAAGGTAAAATGCAGAAAGAGCGGTACCGCCTGTGAGGTAAAAATTGGTAAGAATTTCATCGGGCAGGTTGCCTATTAACATCTGCTGCTTTTCAGTCAGTATCTTGTTTTTCACTGCACACCATCCGTATAAATTCCTTCCTCTCATCAGGAACATTTATTTCATCAAGCCAACTAAGAAGGGTCTTTCTGTCTTCCTCTGTAAGCTCTTTAAGGACAAAGGGGAAAAACTCCGCCATTCTTCTGGCCCTCCACAGTTCATCTTTCAGATGATCAGGGTAATCCCAAAGCGTGCTTTTTGGGCACAATCTTCTTACCTCCCTTTTTCGTACTGGTGTAACACTTTAGCTCTTTTCAGAAATAGACCCAGATGTTTTCAAAAACCCAACTTGTTACAACCTTTTTAATTTCTTCAAGATCTTCATAGCTTGCTTCTCGCATCGCCCCCAGCATTTGTATACCCTCCTGCTAACCTCCGTCCACGGAATGTGTAACCAGAAGACGCAGTTTCTGCCGGCACCGACACTGGTACCTTCATCTTGAAAAACCTTCTGGTTCCACAAAATATCCTGAATTCCTGTGGAGTATAAACCACTATATATCAGCTTCGCTTTAAGGAAGAATAGGACTTCCTTACTTCGATATAAAAAGGTTTTAGAATTGGGATGTTTCTTGGCTGTTACCTGGAGTTATAAAACCACCAAAACCTTTTGTAGATGAGCTTTGATGGCATTTGATCTCTCTGATATATCACCTGCTGCAAGCTGCGTGTTCAGGGCTTCTGGTGTGTCTACTTATATCCCTCTTAATACCCCTTCAAAGGCTTTGAGGAACTCTTTTTTGTCAGAAGATGCATCGAATTCTTTCAACCATTTTCGTATATACTGGATGTCAATATCGGGATTTTTTAGAAGAACAGTCCTCACATCCTCCAGATCTCGCGGTCTGCCTGCAAAGATTTTATGAATGATCAGATCTTCAGGAGAGGCAAAATTGACCTCCTGATCCATTATCCTCACCTTTCTTGCCCTCTTTATGGCTCCTGTTTCATAGGAGGTAAATGAGAAGATGAAATCTACTCTTATGCCGGTGGTTTCATCTAAGGACGGCAGCACCATTGTCTGTTTGGCAAATGATTCTATGTCCTTGGGGAGAGGTCTAAGGGAAAGTTCTCGAACAACGGCAAGAAGATCGTCAAGATGGTCGATATTCACACCGAGGGTAATATCTATATCTCTGGTAAGACGAGGTTCTCCATAGAGCAATACAGCCTGTCCCCCTATAATCATGTAGGGAAGGTTACGTTTACTAAGAGATGCGCCTATTCTGGAAAGGATTTTTTCAAACATGAATTCAGCGCCTTTGCAATCTTTATGTCTATGTCTATTCCTTCCAAAGGCTCTTTCGGAGGGAGAACGCCAAGCTTTAACCCCTCATTCCACATAGATGTAAAGATTTTTATGGCATGAGCAAAAGGCATTTTCCCTTTGTTCCTGACAAAGTCATCTTCAAATTTATTGAATAAATCAGGGTATTTTATCATTACCAATTATTCCTGCTTATTTATATAACCTTACCTAAAATACTTTTCAAATATGTTTCACATCATCTTTTCCCCTGTTTTCATCACTTCTATAGCAAAGGCGTTATCTTTATCAAATTCGTCCACAAGATATGGATAACTCCCAAGCGGCCCTATTTTTTGGCCTTATGGATTATTCCGGTACCATGATAAGCAGAGGATTCATTTATAATTTCTTCAAAATCTTCATAGCTTGCTTCTTTACCTCCATATCAGGGTCTGAAAGCATGTCTCGGAGCTCGCTCCTAAGCTCAAGCAAGTCCTTTGTGCTGACTTCATTCAGTTTCTTTAAAGCCAGAGCACGAATCCGCGGATCTTTATCCTTCAGACATTTGCGGTATGTTGCTATATGTTCCATGGCTTCGGTCATCGTTGCAAGGAGTACCAGGGCATCGAAACGAAGATCGGCGTCCTCGTGATTGAGATATTTGAGATAAATGGATACCACCTCTTCCCGCTTAGAATAAAAACGCCATAGATTGAAAAGGATGGTTTTTTTCTGTTCCCGTGGGCCGTGCTCCAATCGTTCCAGCATCAAGCCCAGGATACGGTCATCCCGCAGGTTGGAAAGGGCATTGACTGCGGTTGCCTGAACGTCAGCATCAGGGTCGTAAAGCAGCTCAATGAGAGGAATGGCGGCCTGGGTGTTGCCTTCCCATCCCAATGCAAAAGCAGCATTGAGGCGCAGCTCAGGATCAGGGCTCTTCAGGTCTTCAAGTAGTTGATCAATCAGGGGTTGAGGCTCCTTGAGAAAAGGGCAAATAACGCTGAGCTGGATAGAGGCGAAGTGGCGAATCTCTTCACTTTCGCCAGGATCGATCATCATCTGGTATAGAGGCCAGGCCACCTCCTGTTTGGCGAAACTGCCCAAAAGAAACATTATCTTGTGCTTCAATTTGTCATCAGCATCTTTGAATGCCTTCAGAAGCAGGGGTACACTTTTATCCTGTTCTTCCAAAAAGAGTTCTACTGATTCGATATACGAGTCTACCTTTTTAAGAAGACGTTCTTTGGGTTCGAAGTTTATTATGTTGCCTTTATTCATATCTAAAAGAATTGCTGCAGCACCTCGTCATTCACCAGCTTTCTGTCAAATCCCTGGCCGAGCACCTTCACCTGCCTGAAATCTTCCTGGCAAAACGGAAACAGGTAAACGCTGTCTGCATCTTCGTCGATGAGGCTCAGGCATATTTCGGCAAGCTCGTCAAAACGGTTCTTTTCGAGCCTTCCCAAGAATGCGCTCTTCTGCACCCGGATTAACCCGTACTGTTTGCATGTTTTGGCTACCTTATTTCGGGACCTGTCGGCACTAATATCGTAAAGAATCCAGACGAGCACAGGCATAATCTTCCTCCAATTTTTAGCAGAGCCTGCAGTGGGATAAAATTGCAAGGTCCTTGTAATTCTTTATCTTTTTACCCATTCTCCGTTTCACTAAAATTCTCTTATTGCCAGCCAATCCGGTCTTTTTGCTCCGCTATCGGCAAGCAGCAGATTAGCCAACCTGTGGGCTTCGTGCTGGATGATAAACCGCCGTTTTACGTTCCTTCTCCTGTAGCGAACGGTTTCGTCCAGATGCCTGTTCATGGCCTCCACGACCACCGGCTTGCCGGCCTGATTCAAAGAAACAGCATGCTGGTCGGCAGTAAAAAATTCGTCTTTCATCTTTTTTCCTGTAAAAAGATAGACGGTCACTTGATCAGCGAAAATCCGGAAAGGTTCAATGAGATCAAAGACCAGAGACTTCTTGTTGTAATTGTCTGTGTGCAGGAAACCAATGTAGGGATCAAGGCCGGAAAGAATGCAGGCTTTTTCAACGAGCCCGTAGAGCATGCCGTAGCAGTAATTGAGACAGGCATTGAAAGGATCTTGAGCCGGCCGACGTGACCGTCCCTTGAATTGATACTTTTGGGGAAGCAGACCGGAGAGACATTGAAAATAGCTCTTCCCCGCAGTTCCCTCAAGCCCCATGAGGCGGTTGCGAGCACTCTCAAGCTCCATGTTGTTAAAAGGAAGGGAATCCCTGACCTTCTCAATGGCCCGAAGAGGTGCAATGAAATGACTTTCTCTGCCCGGCCTGGCGTGCATCAGTTTTTTCAGAAAATGGAGCTGGTTATCGAGTTTCCGGGCCACCATGTCAACGACAAGTTGAAGCCCCAATTGATTATCCATGGCCTCAAGCTGTCTTCTGCGAACAAGGGCGGTGCTTCCCATCCTGGAAAACCAGATACGCCCCACAGGATCGCCGTATGTGTCCATAAAGATAATATCGATGTTGTGCTCAAGGGCAAGCACCACCGCCTGTGTGGAGATCATGGCTTGGTTTGAGATGAGGATGCTTTCAACCTTAAGAGGGGAAATATCAAGGGCCCTGTCTTTTTGCTTCAAGCGAAGGCACTGATCTTTTTGTGTAATGAAGGTGCCAGGGGTATTAATGACAAGCTGCATAAGCCTTCTCAAGTGGTACGCACGGGACGTTCGGACGGAAATTGCTCAAAGTGTTTCCTGAGCGGCTCCACTCGTTCAGTATCGATGATACATAACAAAGAATTGGGGAAAAGAAAAGCGATTATGCAGTTATCCTTCAGCGTTGCCCTTGACTAACAAAATACGAAGTGTTATTCAATTGGGTACCAATAACGATAACGGGCGTGGTTGTCCCACGAGTCAGGAAGGACCACATGATATTAAAAAGGGTCATAAG
>Ga0164318_10003259_pt1 | contig 15328 bp, 13 predicted proteins | sample GuaBasSedimGuay9_FD_113734 | JGI IMG/M metagenome (GOLD analysis project Ga0164318, IMG submission 113734) | Subseafloor sediment microbial communities from Guaymas Basin, Gulf of California, Mexico - Guay9, Core 4571-4, 0-3 cm | ecosystem: Environmental > Aquatic > Marine > Hydrothermal vents...
AATATGGGAGTAGGAACATTTTCACAAATTTATATACAAGTAGTCTTTGCTGTAAAACATAGAGATAGTCTGATAAAACCAAGTTGGGAAGAAGAGCTTTATAAGTACATAACAGGCATAATTTGAAATAAAGGTCAAAAAATGTTAGCAATCAATGGTGTGGATAATCATATTCATTTTTTTATTGGGATGAAACCTTCTTGTCGTTTATCTGATTTGGTAAGAGAAGTAAAAAAATCATCAAATAATTTTATCACAGAAAAGAAATTTACAAATTTCAAATTTGATTGACAAGAGGGCTATGGTGCTTTTTCTTATTCTCATTCGGCTTTAGATAATGTTATTGCTTACATAAATAACCAGAAAGAGCATCACCGAAAGAAAACTTTTAAAGAAGAGTATTTGGAGTTTTTAAATAAATTTAAAATTGAATTCAAAGATGAGTATTTATTTAAATGGATTGATGATAATTAGGTAAGAAAGCTGAACCCTCGCTCGGCTTAATCTCCTGATTAAGTCGTAGATTTGAATTTGTCTCTGACAAATAGTTACTTAAGACGTAATACTGTCAGGAGACCGCAATGTTTATTAAGCTTAGTTGAGGTTTTATCATTTTTTAAGTACAATCCTAAATGTTGTTCCTTTATTTAGAACAGAGTTTTTAACGAAAATTTTTCCTTTATGATAATGTTCAATAATACGTTGAGCAAGCGAAAGCCCTAATCCCCAACCGCGTTTTTTGCTTGTAAATCCCGGACGAAAAACATTTTTAAAATTACTTTTTGCCAAGCCTTTTCCGGTATCGCTAATGTCTATAAAAACATGCTTTTCATCTTCACTTAGCAGAATATTTATTGCTCCATTTCCCGATACGGCATCAACGGCATTTTTACATACATTCTCTATTACCCAAGCAAAAAGCTGAGCATTTACAGGAACTAAAGTTGTTTCTTTTTGACTTAAATACTCTTTGAGGCTATAGCTCACTTTTGAAGAGGTTCTAGTTTTTAGATAGCTCACTACTTCATCAATAAGAGTGTAGATGGGTTGCGGTTTAAGTTTAGGTGTAGACCCGATTTTAGAGAAACGTTCGCTTATTGTTTCCAATCGTTTTAGGTCTTTTTCAATCTCTATTAAATGCTCTTGAACAGATTCGTTAGGGCGAAGCAATTCAACCCAGGCAAGCATAGAAGAAAGAGGTGTTCCTATCTGATGTGCAGTTTCTTTTGCTAATCCTGCCCACAATTTATTTTCTGTACTTGTTTGTGCTGTTTTAAAAGCTAAATATGCAAATAGTATAAACAAGCCAATTGCCAAAAAAATTATTATCGGATAATAAGTTAACTGAGCCTGCAAAGCAGAATCACTATAAAAAATATATTGTTTTTCTTTTCCCGCTAGCTCAATTTCAATAGGCTCATTCTGCTCTTGCATTTCTATTAGTATTTTCTTGATAAAAATAGAATCTGAGATTATTTCACTATCAATATTCCCGGTATATAAAGCTGTTGTTTGACTCGAATCTGTAATAATTACGGGTACGGAAGATGTATTTGTCAAAACTTCGTCAATAAACGACTGCCGGAGATCATCGAGCATTTCTTGCGTTTCAGTAAAAATACGACTGTCTTTATAGTATAAATAAAACTTCTCACCATCGTAATAATCCATTGTTACAGGCGGATACCGACTGAAAGAAGCAAGTAAGTCACCATCAAGAATCTTAATAGAATCAAAACAATCTTCAAGATTCATACTCCCTAAAATTTCAAGTTTATTGTTACACTGAATAACAGGAATTGTTGTGTTAGAGGTAATAATATCGAAATAAAAAGTTAGATCTTCGTTAAGATTTTCTTCATTGATTCTTTTATAGGCTTTAGCCAAAAGATCGACTTTCTTTCTTTCTTCTGTTTGTAGTTGCGAAAAAAACAAATCGGTAGTTTTAACCAACTCGGCACGCTTATGAATAGCACTTGCCCAGATTTGAATATTTTCTCGTTCTCGTTCTCTAAGTTTGTTTACCAACAGATTAGAATACCATAAGGAGCTTAAAATAATTATTACACCTAAAAGTGAGAGAATAAATTTCCATTTATTTTGATTGGTATAAAAATCCATAAATCTTGTTTTGAAAAGTAAATGTACGAAAAGATTTAAGAGTTAAGATTTAAGAGTGGAGAGTTGTACGTTCATCTAATTTTTGCAAGGCAAGAGTATAGGCTCCAAGGGCTACCGCTTCCGAAGTATTTAAAACACTAACTCCAATTCCAATCTTCTTTGAATAATCGTAAGTTATGGTTTTATTGCTTCGGGGAATGGCAATTTGCTTGAGCTTTGCTTGGTAAAAAGCGGCTCTATCTTTTTCATCATTCAAGTTGAAAGCCTTCACTTCCATACGGTCTAATTTATCACCTTTCAAGCTTGTAAAAGACCGATTCATTTCGGCACTTAGATGTGGTAAAAATAAGTCGGCAGCTCCCGATAATCCTCCTCCAATTACAATCAATCCGTCAATTAAAGTAATAGCGTTAGCAGCGGCATCACCAGCAGCTTTTCCCATTGTTTCAAATGCTTTTAATGCTGCGATTTTGTTTCCTTTACTTTCACCTTTTCCTATTTTATAAATTTCTAAAGGTTCCGGGCAATCAGCGATAGTAGTATTTGCTTTTTCGGCGTAAACACGTTTTATGGCTCTAATGCTAACGCTATCTTCAATACTAGTTTCAGGAAGCAAATGATTTCTCATTCTGTTTATTTCGGCTTGCGCCGAATTGTCACCTATAAATAAAGTTCCGTTTGAAACAATTCCGGCTCCAAAACCTGTACCTAAAGTTAGTCCAAGTAAATTTCGATAGCGTTTTGGATTTCCTGCTTTTTTTAATTCTTTGTTTACCTTTGGTAAAAGACCTCCTACGGCTTCGCCGAGGGTAAACAAATCGCCATCATTATTGATAAAAACGGGAAGTTTAAACTGTTCTTGAAGAAATGGTCCTAAAGCAATGCCACCTTTAAAAAGCGGTAGGTTTTCCAAATCGCCAATAATTCCTTGTTTGTAATCTGCCGGACCCGGAAAAGCAAAACTGATTGCTGCCGGACGATCTTTGAATTGATCGATTAAAGCTTGAAATCCGTTTACAATCTTATCTAGCATTTCGTCTAAAGTGCCGGCTTTAGCAGGTAGATTAACGGTATTGCCAATTATTTCTCCTTTTTGAATAGCAGAAAAACGAAAATTGGTTCCACCGGCATCTAATGTTAAAACTATTCGTTTATCGCTTGTCATTTGGCTAACCAGTTTATAGGATTCATTTTAGAGGTATTTTTCCAAAGCTGAAATTGAAGTTTTGTACTTTGGTCGGAAGGATCTTTATAAATAAGACCTAAATTTTGACGTGCTTTAACTTTCTGTCCCGGGCTAACAATTGCTTTTGTAATATTAGAGTAGAGTGTAAAATAATTACCGTGTTTAATTAAGATAGCATAATTGGCTGTTCCGGGAACGGAAATAATACTTCTTACTTCACCATCGAAGACGGCTCTTGCCTGGCTGCCCTCGTCAGTAGCGATATCAATACCATCATTACGAGTTTTTATTCCTTTTAGATATGGATGTGCATGTTCTCCAAAAGAGCTAAACAGAACACCTCTCTCAACAGGCCAAGGTAGTTTTCCTTTATTATTTTCAAAGCTTCCACTCAATTTTATCTCTGCAGAAGTAAGAGCATATTTTTTAATTTTTTCTGCTTCACGAGCAATTATTTTTGCAATTTCTTTTTTTAGTGCTGTCTTCTGTTTTTCTTTTTTTCTGAGTTTAGATTTTAAACTTCTTTCTTTTGATTTTAGCTTGTTTAAACTACGCTGTTGCTCTATTTTTTTCTGACTTAATATTTCTTTAGTCTTAGTTTCTTTTAGACGAAGGCTTAATTTTTCAGCTCGGTTTACTTCTAGTATTTTTATATCGGCATCTAAAGATTTTTGTCTTTCATTAATCAGTTTTACTTGATTTTTACGGTAATGACTGTATTGTTCAAAATATTTTAAACGTTTATAAGCTTGATTAAAATCTTTTGATGAAAAAATAAACATAAGCTTATCGTAATTGCTCCTATTGCGATTAGCAAAATAAATCATTTTGGCATATTCTTCTTTTAAAGCAGAAAGTTCAGCTTCTTTTTTTCTTATTTCGAGCTGTTTAGAGTTAATGCTATTATTGATATTATGTATTTCTTTCTGAATAGAAATAAGTATTTTTTCGTGTCTTGAAATCTGACGGGCAATTAATTCTATTTTATAATAGGAATCGTCTTTGTTTTTAAGTGTAGTGCCAAGTAATTTATTGGTATAAGCAATTTCTTTTTCGAGCTGTGATATTTGTTTGTTGAGTTGTGTTTTACTTTGTGAAAATCCATTAGGGCTCAGTAGAAAAAAAACTACAGTAAGAGTGAGCGTTAAAAAAAAACGATATAGTTTCTTCCAAATCATAATTTAATCGGACTATATTTTTTTGATATACTAAAAGGAAAACCAACTTTTTTATCAAGACCAATTTTATGATATAATATTTCCAAACTCATTTCTTTTTCGTTATAGAGTTTTATTTCTAAAGAATATGGAATAAGTTGTTTGTTTATTAATTTATACTGCTTATAGCTGGCAAACATTTTCTTATTCTCTTTTCCTATTTTTTTTATTTTAACTTTTTCAATTTTAAATGTTTCAGGATTTACCCAAAGACTTTGATAATAAACCGGATGTTCAAAACTAATCATTTTTGATTGTTTTTTCAATTTATGTCTGTTAGTCGATTCTATTTGGTAGAGTTGGTTGTCGAGTTTTACTTTTAAATTTTGATAATCGTACCAAGAGAAATCTTTTGCAGTAAGCAAAGCTTGAATCATTGAAAAATCAATCTTTGAGTTAATAAAGGACGAAAGAAATTTATAATCGCCAACAAAGTAAGTCTTGTCAATGCGATTTATATATTTAACACTATCTTGCGTAAGCAATAAACGAGCTCCCTCTATACCGATACCACTCGAGATAGAAATCCAAATAATACTATCGCTTTTCATACGTATCAGAGCAGTAAAAGAAGTTTTCTTTTTTCCTTGTATAAAATTTGCAGTTGCTTTTCCGCTAAACCATTCAAAAGCAGATTGATTATGGTGCATTTCTTTTAAAACATAATCGGAGCCATAAAGTTTAATAGTTTTTTTTCTTTCAACTCTTTGGTTTTTGCAGGACGAAAAGACAGAAATAAATAAAATTATGCTAAGTATATATAGTAAACGCCTATTCATTTTATAAACCATTATTTAGTTTGTGCTTCAGTTCATCGGTATCAAGTCCTTTTTTCTTGGCTTTTTTCCAATATTTTTGTGCTTTTCTTTCTTTTCCCAAACGGAAATATACGTCACCCATATGATCGAGAACTTCAGCACTTGGATTCTTTTCCGCATTAATAGCCATATCTATATATTCAAAAGCTTTTTCGTAATCTCCGATTTGATAAAGTACCCAACCATAGGTATCTTGATTAGTTGGTCCCGGATCAATACTAATTGCAGTAAAAGCCATCGTTTTTGCTTTGTCGAGATTCTGCTTTTTTAGTGCTAAATAGTAAGCATAATTATTTAATACAAAAGTGTTAGATGGGTTTATATCGAGACATTTATCATAAGATTCAAACGCCTTATCACTCTGGTTATCTTGATAATAAGCATCACCTAAATACATATAAAACTGCTCTGCCAGTTTGGGGTTTTGTACCAAAGGAAGTCCCTTTTCTAAGCTTTGAATAGTTAGCTTAATACTATCTTCCATAAAATTTCCGATAGCGTTAAATAAATATAGAACAGGCTCTTTAGGAAAAAGTTTTATAGCACGCTTGCTAATCGTAGTAATGCTTTTAGTTTGAGTGCGATTATTTAGACTAAAAAGTAATTGTTCCCATATAGCATATTTGCTGCTATCGAGTTTAATAACTTCCTTATATTCGTGAGCTGCCTCTGTGTAAAGGCTGTCGCGATAAAGCATATCGGCATAAATAGCGTGTGATCCCGGTTCGTTGGGATGCACTTCAGCTAAAATTTTACCAAGGTTTAAGGATTCGGTACGAATTCTTTCTTCAGGGATAGTTTTTACTTTAAATAATCCCATCAAAATTTGCGTTTTGGTTTCCAAATCGAGATTAGGGTTGGCATAGCCTTGTTTAAGATTTTCTATGGCAAGATCAATTTCTCCTTTTTGCTGATAATAATCGGCCAAAGTAATACGTATATACGGATCGTCGGGGTTTACATCTAACACTTTTTGATAGAACATAAATGCTTTTTCTGTCTCTCCAATTCCCATATACATTTCGGCAATCATACTGATGTATTGGCTGTTTTTAGGGAAATTCTCCGAAAGCTTAATCATTTCTAAAATAGCTTTTTCTGTCTCTCCTAAGTTCAAATACAAATCTCTTTTCAGAAAACTTAATCTCTCGCTAACACCTTCTTGCTTTTCAATCTTATTATAAATGGCAATAGCAGCATCAATATTTTGTGTGTGAGTATACAGCTGCGACAAATCATTTAGGTAATCAATATTTGTTTCGTCATCAATCAGAAGCTCTTTATAAATATTAATAGCTTCTTCTAACTTATTGTTATGTTTATATAAGTCGATAAGTAACAGCGCATACCATTTATTTTTCTTGTCTCTTTTATAAGCCTCTTGTGCCCATTTATAAGCCTTGTCTGTTTGGTTTGTATATAAATAAATTCTTGCTAATTGAAACATAGCAGGATCGAAATCCTTATCATTTTTAAGCACTTCTTGATAAAGTGATAATGCTTTAGTATAGTCTTCTAACATAAAGGCATTTTCAGCATCTAAGTAGCTGTTTAAAACACCACGATCTAATCCAATATCTTGAGATTTAACACTTAAAGCCGTTAATGCCAACAATAGGGAAAAGATAATTATTTTAAATTTTTGCATCATTAATTTCGGTTTATTTTTTTCCTGTAGAACCAAAGCCTCCGGCTCCTCTTTCTGATGGATTTAACTCTTTTACTTCAATCCACTCAGCTTGTTCGTGTTGAGCAATAACCATTTGAGCTATTCGTTCACCATCTTCTATGGTAAAATCGTTATTACTAAGATTTACAAGTATAACTTTAATTTCTCCCCGATAATCGGCGTCAATTGTTCCCGGCGAATTTAAAACACCGATACCGTATTTGAATGCCATTCCGCTGCGAGGACGAACCTGCGCTTCATAACCTACCGGAAGCTCAATGAATAAACCTGTTGGAATAAGAGTGCGCTCCAGCGGTTTAAGCGTTACGGCTTTATCTAAAGATGCTCGTAAATCAAGACCTGCAGAGGCAATAGTTTCATATGCCGGAAGAGAATGTTTTGAATGGTTAACTATATTGATTTTCATAGTTTTTGAATAAATAAAAATTTTCGACAAAAATAGCCAAAAAAGTGTTCTAAGCTTTAAAGGCATTCTCATTTAAGAGAATTTAACTCGTTAATAAAGATTTATGGCTTGTATTATGCATCTTTATTTTTTTAGATAATTGAGATAGAGGATAAATTATAGAAAAGACACTAGTTACAACGACAATTATCATCACAAATAAAAAATCTAAAGCTTTGAGCTGAACGGGATAAGATTCTACTACAAAATTATCACCTCCTCCCAATGCAATAAATCCGTAAGTTTGTTGTAGGTAAGCAATAATTCCACCAATTATCAACCCTAATAATCCTCCCGCCAAGCTAATAAAGATGCCTTCCCAAGCAAATATGCTAAGAATAAATAAACGGGTTGAACCTAAAGCATGAAGTGTAAAAATATCTTTTGTTTTATCAATTATAAGCATACTTAAGGAGCCAATAACATTAAAAGCGGCTATTAAAAGAATAAATCCAAGAATCATAAAAATTGCCCAACGTTCGGTATGCATCATCTTTAATAAAAAAGATTGCTGTTCTTTTCTGGTTTTTACCTTAAAGTTGTTACCCAAAAGGTTTACAATCTGAGCTTTAGTTTCTGAAGGCAGAAAGCCCTTTTTAAGATTGATTTCAATACTACTTACCGATAAAGGTAAATCGAGTAGTTTGTGTGCAAAACTGAGTGGTACAAATACATATTTTTCGTCGTAATCTTGTCGCAGACTAAAAAATCCCGAAGGAAATAAACGAGCTGTTTTAAAATTATTTTGTAAGCCGGAACTCAGTTTTTTAGTTTTATTGGGTAAGTAAAAATGCAGCGGATTTTGAAAATCACTCAATCGGGCTTGTAAGTTATAAGCTACACCATATCCTAAAACAGCATAATGTAACCTGCCTTCTTCTAAAAGAAAATTGCCTTGCACTATAGCTGTATCCAAGCGATTCATATCGGTATAACTCTCTGTAACGCCTTTCATTCTGACTATGGTCTGCTTTTCCTTATATCTAATAAGAACATTTTCTTCGAGGGTAGGTTCTAAAAACTGAATAGCATTTAACGCTTTTATTTTATCTGTCGGAAAGTCTTTTAAATAAAACGTTTTCCCTTTATTGGGAGTTATTAAAATTTCAGGGTTAAAACGATTGAAAAGAGAAAGTACCAAGCCTTCAAAACCATTATAGACAGAAAGTACGATTACTAGTGCAGCAGTACTTATCATTATACCTGCCATCGATATTAAAGAAATAATATTGATAATGGAATGCGATTTTTTTGAAAAAAGATATCTGCGTGCTATAAATAAATTTGTCTGCATTGTTTTACAAAACTAACAATATTGCTGTTTTTATAACCGATATTATAATTTTCATTTAAAGAGAATAACAAAAAATGAAAATTACCGTTTAAAGAAAAGCTTACAACGATATATGCTTTTGTGAAAAATCAGTAATGTATATACAATTGTATGAATGATTGTTGTATCTTTACTTTTTGGTTTTACCAAATGGAGAGGAATGTAAAATTAATATTTATTAAAATTATTATAAAATGAAAAAATTAACTGTTTTATTTTTGGCGATTTTGGTAAGTAGTGGATTATATGCACAATTACCAAGTTTTGGTATTAAAGTGGGTGCTACCGCTTCTTCCGTAAACACTTCTGATTTAAGATCAAATTATGATTCTGATAATCTCTTGGGTTATCAATTAGGTGCTTTTGTTCGTATTAAATCTGGGAAATTATATCTTCAACCTGAAGTAGTATATAATCACCGTAGTACTCAATTAGCTTCTTTTGAAGGTGGTAATTTAGATTTTGATATCGGAACTATTGATGTTCCTCTATTACTTGGATTCAAATTGATAGATACAAAAGTGTTTAATATTCGTGCTTTTGTAGGTCCTGAAGCTTCTTTTGCAACAAGTAAAGATTATACCTATGAGTCAGGTTTTAAGAGTGATCCAGTAACTTTAGATGACTTTAACGACTTAACTTGGTATGTTCAGGCCGGTGTTGGTATAGATTTGTTGTTTTTAACTTTTGATATTCGTTACGAAAAAGGATTATCTAATATGATTGATGATTATAATAATGAAGGAAGTCTTAAAAACAATGTTTTTGTATTTAGTCTTGGATTAAAATTTATGTAATCCATTTGACATAAGAATTTTCTAAGAGTCCTGCAAATGCAGGACTTTTTTTTATTTTTACAAAAAAAATAGTCAATGAAGTCTTCGGCTGTACGCTTAACTGTAGTTTTATTCTTAAGTCTGATATTTTTTTCGGCTTGTAACAGAAATAAATTTAATGTAGATATTTCGGGTATTCCTGAACAAAAAGTATTTATTCACGATTATGGTACTGCCCTTTTTTCTCTGAATAGAGATTCTCTTAAGCAAGAACTCGTAGGGATTCAGGATGAATTTGCACTTTTTTTAGGGACAGAGCCACTAGTTGATGAACAAATTATCCAGTTAAGCTTTTATGTAAACGATACTTTCTTAAAAGACTTGTATAAGGCTTATAAAAATAAATTCCCATCTTTAAATCCTTTGCAAAATGATATTGCTGAAGCGTTTAGATATTTGTTGTATTACTATCCAAAAACAATTCTACCCGAGGTATATTCCTATATTTCCGGCGTTCAAGATGCCGTTATTTTTCAAGACAACATATTAGTTTTAGGCTTGGATAATTATTTAGGAGCCGATTGTGAAATTTATGCTCGTATGGGAACTCCTCGTTATAAAATGCGCTCAATGACACCTCAATATGTTTTGCGCGACATATTCTCTGCAATGAGTTTAGATAAAATTCCTGTTCCTGCTTCCGATGGGACTATCTTGGAATATATGATTTACGAAGCTAAAAAGCTGTATTTTGTAAAGAGTATGTTACCCGAAATGGATGATAGTATTTTATTGAATTTTACCGAAGATCAAATGCAGTGGTATGATGATAAAGAAAGTGATTTATGGAAATATTATATTGAAAACGAATTGCTTTTTAAATCAGATTACGACAGTAAGAAAAAATATATTAACGACGCTCCTTTTACTTCGGTATTAGGAAATAATTCGCCTCCAAGAACAGGAATTTGGTTGGGATATAAAATTTTAACTGCTTACGCAGAAAACAATAAGCTTACTTTAATTGATATTTTAAATAACCCGAATGCACAAGAGATTTTAAACAAATCTAAATATAAACCGGGGAGGTAATAAACAATAAACTTAAAAAACATATTCGCTTAGTCTAATCTTCAGATTAAGCTTAGCTAAGAATCAAATTATTTTATATTTACCCATTCCGGAAGCGACTTTGAATCGGGTTTTCTTTTGTAAAGTAAATCGTCAAGTTCTAAAGCAACGCCTCTAAAAATGGAGGAGTTTTTAAGTCCGGCTCTAACCATATTATGCAAAAAATTATTGGGGTGAGAATAAGGGCAAACACTTATGCATCTTCCACAGTCGGTGCCAATAGCATTCCAATAAGTAAAACAAGCTTCCTGATTAATTTGCCAACGAATGACACCCTCAATATCTTCTTGATTGGTAAATGAAATTGCCTGACTGGGACAAGCCTCGGCACATTTTTTACATTTAACACAAAAATCGATAACAGAATAATCGTTTAATGGTTTATCGCTTATTAAAGGTAAATTGGTAGTTACAACAGCAATACGCACTCGTGCTCCTAATTTAGGAGTCATTAATAAACCCATACGACCAATTTCTCCCAATCCGGCATCGCGAGCAACCAAAGGACAAACAACTTCGTAATTACCGTCGATATGAGCACGAGCCTCATAACCTAACTTTCGAATAAAGTGAGCAATTTGAATGGCAATCCGACCGGCTTCTAAATATTGCTGTCCCGACTCCATTATTGCCGATGCTTTTGGTGCCGACTGCATCATACGATAATCCATTTCAACCGTAAACGCTATGGCGTAATTATGTTTTTTTTCGTAAACTTTATCGTAACGTTCTCCTCTGCCTCCAACGGAATACATATGATAATCGTAAAGCTCCGTAATTCCGCAATCTACCGCTCCAAGTTTTTTCGCCCAGTTTTTAATATAATTGCTAATATCATCGGCATTACTTTCTGTTTTTGTTTCCGCTACCGAACCATCTACTTCAGATTTTAATGCTCCAATAGTATCAAAGCTGGCATCTGCCGAAGCAAAAGCAAAAGGATGTGCCAAAGAAGCCTGAGGACTCAATAACCCGGGACGACATCTAAACTCATCATCTAAAAGTTTGCTTTCAGGACGACGATTATAATATTCTTCAAATCGTTTTGTTCCTTCTTTGAGTTCAGAGCGTGAAAACATAACGTCTCTTTCGTCAATACGCCTAATAGGAAGTGGGCTTTTATAATCTTTTTTATTGCCAAAAGGAATAATTAATAGCAATGCCATTCCCCAATAAAGGGAAACTATTATCCAAATAATTTCTGTTTTATAGGGATAATCGAAATAAATAAATGCAAAGGCAATAATCGGATCTAATAACAGAAGAAGAAAAAGCTTTGCTGCACGAGATTCGTTTTCTCTAAAAGAAATAATTGCAGCATAAACCAATCCTAGAAAAAGAATACCTACCGTTACTCCTAAAAGCCATTCGTTTAAAAACATGGTTAAAATTGTTTGTGTTAGCAAAAATGATGAAATAATGGCAATTAGCAAAATTTCATTTTTGGTTAAGGAATACATTAAAAAGCTAAACGAACTATTACCGGTATAATACGTTTGTCCTAAAAAAGCAGTCGTTTATCCTTAAAATATGGACGCTTGAACATTTGCGAATAAGGTTGAGGGATTAAATTATACTTTTAGAGTAACATTCTCTCAAAATTAACGCAACTCAAATACTGAGAAGATGTTTAAACAAGAAAACTTAAAAGCATTAAAATTACTAGCTGCAAACTGCCCACATAATCATATCTGCCTTAAAAATCCCGATGCCGTTTTATGTAAAATAGATTATTGTGTTAACGAAAAAGTATTATTTGTTAAACCTCAAGACGAAAGTTTTTGCCCTTACAAAAACTATTTCGGTCATTCTTACTTTTGTACTTGCCCCGTACGGTTACACCTCTATTTAGAAAAAAAGGTCTGAACTAGAAATTAAACAGCTTCTCCAATTAAAGTTGCGGCTGTGCAATTTGTAATTTTAACCATTACATAATCACCAACTTTAAAATCCTTTTTAGGGAAGACCACCATCTTATTTTGAGTGTTTCTACCGGCTAAATCATTATCCGAACGCTTGGAAAAGCCTTCTACCAAGACTTCGTAAGTTTTGCCAACACTTTCTTTATTAGAGCGAAGTGACAATACTTGTTGCAAATCGATAATTTCTGTCAAGCGACGACTTTTAACCTTTTCCGGAACATCATCATCAAATTTCTTTTGAGCAATAGTATTTGGACGTTCTGAATATTTAAACATAAAAGCATAATCGTATCCTGCCCATTCCATTAGCGAAAGAGTTTCTTTGTGTTCTTCCTCTGTCTCGCCACAAAAACCGGCAATAACATCGGTAGATAAACCACATTCGGGAATATATTTTTTAATAGTAGAAATTCTATCCATATACCATTCGCGTGTATATTTCCGGCTCATTCGTTTTAAAACACTATTGCTTCCTGATTGAAAAGGCAAATGAATAGCCTTACAAATATTAGGTGTATTTGCAATGGTTTTAATTAATTCGTCTGAAATATCTTTAGGATGAGAAGTTGCAAAACGTATACGTAACTGTGGAGAAACAGCTGCGACTTTTGCAATTAATTCAGGAAAACTAACAGTTTTATTATCGTTTTTCCAACTATAAGAATTTACATTCTGGCCCAATAAAGTAACTTCTTTATAGCCTTTTGAGACTAAATCCCGAGCCTCATTGACAATAGTTTCCGGGTCGCGACTACGTTCTTTTCCGCGTGTAAAAGGGACAACGCAATAGGTGCAAAAATTCTCGCAACCACGCATAATAGAAATATAAGCCGAAATATTATTACTTCCTAAACGAACAGGTTCTATTTCAGAATAAGTCTCTTCTTCCGAAAGCAAAACATTTATTGCCCTTCGGCCACTTTCGACGGTTTTTATTAAATTGGGTAAATCGCGATAAGCATCAGGACCAACAATTAAGTCAACAACATCTTCTTCATCTAAAAGTTGTTGTTTTAAACGCTCTGCCATACAACCTAAAACCCCAACTTTTAAATTAGGATTATTCTTTTTCATTTTCTTGATTTCTCGTAAACGCTTTCTGATTCTCTGTTCGGCATTATCGCGAATAGAGCAAGTGTTTATAAAAATGATATCGGCATTTTCTGTTTTATCTGTAGTTTTATATCCGTCTTTTGCCATAATAGATCCAACAATTTCACTATCGGAAAAATTCATTTGGCAGCCGTAAGTTTCTATATATAGTTTTTTATTATTCATTTATTATCAAATATTTTCTTAAAAAAGTGGAGCAAAATTACACAAAAACTTTTTCCTTTATCAAATTACAATTTGTTTAACAAAGACATCTAAGGAAATAAAAAATTAAGCCCCATATAAAAACACCCATTACACGGATATTGGAAAAATCTTTTTTCTTTTTACAAGAAATCTATTTAGGTTATACTCACACACAGAATTATTATTATTTTTATACCGAAATACGACTTTGGAGATATAGAATATAAGATAGAGTGGAGTGACACCTGTATTCACATTAAACATGAAGGGGAAGTAAACTTAAATGATATAATGGAAATAAATCGTTTAATTTCTCGTGACTCAAGATATAATCACTTGAAATATCAAATTTCAGATTTTCTACGAGTTACAAATCTTATGATGTCTGAGAAGGATATAGAAATGTTATCTTCGTTTCACGTAATTCCATCAATATTGAATTCAAATTTAAAATTATCTGTTGTTTCTGATAATAGTGATATACGAGAAAAGGTATCACGTTATATTGATTTAATGAAAGATAATGAATGGAGAGTAAAACTATTTTACAATCTTGAAGAGTCTAAAGAGTGATGTAATCAGGAATAACACAGTCCTAATCTCAATTACAAAATTCCATTTTAATTCTTGATAAAAGCCGAGTCCCATTTCTCCATTAACCAAACCGGCTCACTTTTTTAAGCATATCGAGCTTAACAATTTTAATGCCTTTGCCATCGGTTTCTATAATGCCATCATCTTTAAAATCCTTTAAAATTCTGATAGCACTTTCGTTAGACATTGCTGTTAAATCGGCTAAATCTTTACGAGAAAAAGCCAGTGAAAATTCGTATGAACCGTAGATGCGGTTTGCTAAGCAAAGTAAAATATCGGCCATACGACCGTGCAGTTGTTTTTGTGTTAGACTAAAAAAACGATCGTATATCAAAACCTGTGCTTCATGGCCGTTTTTCATTAAAAACCAAGCAAAATTAGAGTTTGATTGTGCAACTTGCTTAATTATTTGCAAATCGAAAAAACAAACTTCAACATCTTCCAAAGCTGCTACGGTATAATGGAACACATTATCTACCGACATAGAAGGGATTTCTAAAAAACAACCTGGAGGATTTATGCATAGTATTTGGGTACGACTATCTTCTTCCAGATAACTTTTGGTTAGTCCTTTTTGTACAAACAATAAATGTGTCGCAAAAGAACCTTGCTTGCAAATCACTTCTCCTTTATTAAATTTAAGTTCAACTCTATGTGCATTTAACAGGTCAATCTCTTCTTTACTTAAAGATTGAAAAGCTACTGACTCGCAAAAACAATCTATACATTGTGTAGTTAATTTAGGCTTGGCCATAAGTGATTTTTTTCTGCAAATATAAGAAATTAAAGTTTTAAT
>Ga0164318_10003260_pt1 | contig 15324 bp, 17 predicted proteins | sample GuaBasSedimGuay9_FD_113734 | JGI IMG/M metagenome (GOLD analysis project Ga0164318, IMG submission 113734) | Subseafloor sediment microbial communities from Guaymas Basin, Gulf of California, Mexico - Guay9, Core 4571-4, 0-3 cm | ecosystem: Environmental > Aquatic > Marine > Hydrothermal vents...
ACGCCAAGAAAAAGACAACCCTTAGCGTCCTTGCGCCTTTGCGCCCCTGCGTTAAAGAACCGCCAAGACGCCAAGACGCCAAGAAAAAGACAACCCTTAGCGTCCTTGCGCCTTTGCGCCCCTGCGTTAAAGAACCGCCAAGACGCCAAGTCGCCAAGTCGCCAAGAAAAAGATAACCCTTAGCGTCCTTGCGCCTTTGCGCCCCTGCGTTAAAGAACCGCCAAGACGCCAAGCCGTACCAGTCACCAATCACTTTACTCGCCTTAATTCTGAAACGCATCCCTTGAATGTTCGCTAGCGGTTTTGTTGACGGCGAAGCGGGACGTGGTATAATATTCGTTCGTATATACGATCCAAGTGTTTTCTCAATGACCTGGGGAAATCTCTGTTTTTGGCTATGCCGGCCACGGCGGAGATTCGCCCCTGTTTTTTGAGAAAATACTAATCCAACCAGTAATTTTGGCGTGTGGAAGCGGAAGATTCTGCTCCGCTTCGTTTTTGTGTTTCCCTGAACTCCAGGAGGAAAAAATCAGGATGCTAGCAGCCGACCTGGGAGCTAAGTCGTACGCGCGTATTTCGAGTGCCTTATCGTTACCTGGCCTGGTTGAGGTCCAGCTGCAGTCCTACAAGTGGCTGCAGGGGCCGGGCCTGCAGGAGCTCTTTGATGACATCTCGCCTATTGTGAGCTACAATGGCCAGCTGAGCCTGTATCTGCCAGGGCGTGAGGCCGTTAAGGCGGGCTTTGATCTCGCCTATAGCTTTGGCGACCCCAAGCATGACCAGGAGGAATGTCTGGATCGCGACCTGACTTACGCGATTCCTCTCTACGTGGAAGTCGCTCTGGTGAATCGCGAGACCAGCGAGATCGTCCAACAAAAAATCTTCCTCGGGGATCTGCCCTTGATGACGGAAAACGCCACATTTATCATCAATGGGACGGAGCGCGTGGTGGTCAGCCAGCTGATCCGCTCGCCCGGCGTCTACTTCGGCGTGGACGATGCCGGCGGCCGGCGTTTGGCGACAGCCAAGATGATCCCTGATCGCGGTACCTGGATGGAATTCGAGACCCGTAAATCGGGGTATCTCACCTTGCGCTTCAACCGCAAACGCACGATCCCACTCACGATTTTCCTGCGCGCTATAGCCGCCGTTGACGACGAGCTGCACAGCGACGTCTTGACCCAGGGGACGGACGAGGAGCTTGTGGCGCTCTTCGGTGAAGCGGATAATGACCCCGATCATCCCTGGATCACCACCACGATCCGCCAGGAACCGGAGTGGGTGCTGAAGGGCGGGCGTACTGTGGCCCAGGCGGCCTTGATAGAGTTCTACCGGCGGATGCGGCCGGGCGATCCGCCCACTCTCGATAATGCTCAAGAGTACCTGACTTCCCAAATATTCACTCCTCAACGGTACAACCTGCAGCGCGTGGGGCGTTACAAGCTCAATCAGCGCATGGGGTTGAATATCCCCATGAACGTACGGACCATTACTAAGGAAGATATCGTCGCGCTTACGCGGCGTATGATCCACATCAACAATGGCGTGGCCGGCCCGGATGACATGGATCACCTGGGTAACCGCCGTGTCAAGACGGTGGGTGAGTTGGTGCAAGCTAAGATTCGGGTGGGGATGGTGCGGATGGAACGGGTCGTCCGGGAGCGCATGAGTATTCGTGATGAGTCACCTACACCCGTCGGCTTGATCAACATCCGCCCGGTGGTGGCAGCGGTTCGGGAGTTCTTTGGCTCCAGTCAGCTTTCCCAGTTTATGGAACAGACGAATCCCCTGTCGAGCCTGACGCACAAGCGTACCCTCTCGGCATTGGGGCCGGGCGGACTGCGCCGCGAGCGCGCGGGCTTTGAGGTCCGTGACGTGCATCACAGCCACTATGGTCGCATCTGTCCTATCGAAACCCCGGAAGGGCCAAACATCGGCCTGATCGGCCGGTTGGCGGCTTATGCGCGAGTCAACAGCCTGGGCTTCATTGAGACGCCCTACCGCCGGGTGTTGCGGGTGGTACCGAATACCGCCGCGCAACTCGCGGGCGAGACATTGCGCGAAGATGTGCGCGACCCTGATACCGGTGAGGTGGTGGCTACCGTCGGCACCGAGATGGCGCAGGAATTGGCGGAACAGCTCGCGGCGCTGTCTTTGAAGGAGCCGGTGAAGATCGTCCCGCGCGTGACTGACGAGATAGTCTATCTGTCCGCCGACCGCGAGGAACCTTACATTATCGCCCAGGCTAATGCACCCCTTGACGAACGAGGACATTTCTTGATGCAGCGCGTTTCGGGGCGCAAGGGGGACCAATTTGTCTCCACTGCGCCGGAACGAGTGGATTACATTGACGTAGCGCCGATTCAGATCGTCGGCATCTCGGCGGCCTTGATCCCCTTCCTGGAGCATGATGACGCGAATCGTGCCCTGATGGGTTCGAATATGCAGCGCCAGGCCGTGCCTTTGTTGCAGCCGGATGCTCCTTTCGTGGGGACGGGCATGGAAAAGCCGGCTGCGATCAACTCTGGGATGGTCGTTATGGCGCGTGGCGCCGGTGTGGTGCTTAGTGTGACGGGAGAACGTATCATCATTTTGCAGGACGATGGCACCCTGGAGACCTATCATTTGCGGAAGTACACTCGCTCTAACCAGAGCACCTGCATTGACCAGCACCCTATCGTGCGCAAAGGGCAGCGAGTACAGGTAGGGGAGGTCCTTTCCGATAGTTCTTCCACCGAGGAGGGAAATTTGGCGCTGGGACAGAATGTCTTGGTGGCTTTCCTTTCCTGGGAAGGGGGAAACTACGAAGACGCCATTCTGCTTAGTGAGGAACTGGTGCGTGATGATAAGTTCACCTCTGTCCACATCGAAAAATACGAAGTCGTGGCCCGCGACACTAAATTGGGGCCAGAGGAAGTAACACGAGAGATTCCCAACGTCTCCGATGACGCGCTGAGCGAGCTAGACGAGGAAGGCGTTATCCGCGTGGGTGCTGAAGTCGATTCGCTGGACATCCTGGTGGGCAAGATCACCCCCAAGGGCGAAAAGGAGCTCACCCCGGAGGAGAAATTGCTACGCGCGATCTTCGGTGAAAAGTTGCGCGATGTGAAGGACACCAGTTTGAAGATGCCGCATGGCGCCAGCGGCAAGGTGGTAGACGTCAAAACATTCGACCGCGAGGAGTACCGTGATCTGCCCGCCGGTGTGGAGAAAGTGGTGCGGGTCAGTGTGGCTCAGCGTCGCAAAATCACCGCCGGTGACAAGATGGCCGGGAGACACGGGAACAAAGGTGTGATCTCCAAGATCCTCCCCATTGCCGATATGCCTTTCCTGGCGGATGGAACACCCGTGGATATTATCCTTAACCCTCTGGGCGTGCCGGGTCGTATGAACATCGGCCAGGTCCTGGAAACTCACCTGGGGTGGGCGGGTTGGCGTCTGGGCTTCCGTACCACCACTCCTGTTTTCGATGGCGCGAACGAAACGGAGATCTCCGCCGAGATGGCGCGCGCCTGGCTGATTGACCGGGCCTGGGATGAGGCTCTGGAGCGCGCCTGGGCCTGGCTCAAGGCGCAGGGCTATGAGCTGGAGCTGTTGCAGGACGATGAGGAGGCCCGGTTGCTCTACATCGCTGCCTGGCTCTCACGGCACGGTTACGACGTGGAGCAGTTGCGCGAGGATCATGCCTATGCCCGCCGCGCGGTGTTGCAGGAATGGCTCCGGGAACTGGGGTACAATCCCGATGACATCCTGGTGTTCGCGGGGGATACCCGTGACTTGGCTGCACGGGAGAAGGCAGACCGTGAGGCACAAAGCGTCTGCCTGCGCCTCTGGATGAAAGAATACGGCCAGGAAACCGCTGGATTGTCAGATGAAGAACTCGTGTTGCAGGCCACGGCTTTCAGTCGCAAGATCAATGCTCCATTGCCCACACTGGGCAAGATGCTTCTGTACAACGGCAAGACAGGGCAGCTCTTCGATCAACCGGTCACCGTGGGTATTATCTACATGCTTAAACTGGCGCACCTGGTCGAGGACAAAGTCCACACCCGTTCGACGGGGCCGTACTCGCTGGTGACTCAGCAACCGTTAGGGGGCAAGGCTCAATTTGGCGGGCAGCGTTTCGGTGAGATGGAGGTCTGGGCATTGGAAGCCTACGGCGCCGCGTACACCTTGCAGGAAATGCTCACCATCAAGTCCGATGATGTCATTGGTCGTGTGAGAGCCTATGAATCTATTGTCAAGGGATTACCTATTGAGGAGCCGGGAATCCCGGCTTCCTTCAAAGTTTTGGTCAAGGAACTCCAAAGTTTGGCCCTCTCTGTGGAAGCGGTGACCGACTCCGGTGAAGTGCTGCGCTTTGGGCGCGACGAAAAGCGGGGCCGCTTGCCCCAGCTGGGGATGGGGTTGTTAGGTTTTGCCCCTGAGTTATAGTCGTTGAACAGAGAAGAGCGTGGCGTGGCGTTCCGGCCATACCACGCTCTTTTGTTTGAGGGCGTTTCGATCTCTTGGGTTTTGATGCACGCAAAGGTTGTCCGGCGGCAACGTAAGGAATGGCATTGAGGTGTGCTGTGCCCCATGATTTGCCCTTACTTTTTAAGAAGATATGTTGAAACGTTAAGCCGCATCCAGTCACTTTGCTCGCCTTGATTCTGAAATGCACCCTTGCCAGGATGAATTTGTAGAGTTGACCTTTTAAGGCTTTGTGGTAAAATTCAATCTCGTGAGAGGGTGGCAGCCAAAACCCCTGTCGCCCGTTAAAATTGATATAAAGGTCTACGACCGTCAGGTCCAGTGACCGGAGAAGCAACACGAAGAGGCCATCAAAGCATCATTCGATGGCCTTCTTCAATGGATTTAGGCGAGGAGGAAAAAGTGCCCACGATCAATCAATTGGTTCGTAAGGGACGCAAGTCGAAGGAACGTCAATCGAAGTCCCCGGCCATGCTTTATGACTTGAATACGAAAAAAGGGAATCGTCGGACTCGCGCGCAGAGTGGGAATCCGCAGAAGCGTGGTGTTTGCACGGTGGTGCGTACGACGACGCCCAAGAAGCCAAATTCTGCGTTGCGGAAGATTGCGCGTGTGCGGCTTTCGAATCGTATTGAAGTGACCGCCTACATCCCCGGTGAGGGGCATAATTTGCAGGAACACTCTGTGGTGTTGGTGCGCGGTGGGCGGGTGAAAGACCTCCCGGGTGTGCGTTATCACATTGTGCGGGGCACGTTGGACGCCGGCGGCGTTGAGGGACGCAGTCAGCAGCGTTCCAAGTACGGGGCCAAGCAGCCCAAGAAATAAGGGAGTGAGAGATGGCTAGAAGAAATCGCCCACCCAAGCGGCAGGTTGCGCCTGATATTCGCTATAATAGTGTTTTGATTCAAAAATTCATCAACCGCATGATGCGCGGTGGCAAGAAGAGTACGGCCCAACGCCTTATGTATGAGGCCTTGGATTTGGTCGAGGCGCGCGCGAAGAAGCCGGCGATGGAAGTCTTTGAAGCGGCTTTCCGCAATGTCGCGCCAGCGGTAGAAGTGAAGCCGCGCCGGGTAGGCGGTTCGACCTATCAGATTCCGGTGGAAGTGGCGGAATACCGCCGAGTTTCCCTAGCTATCCGTTGGCTGCTGGAGGCCGCCAAGAAGCGCCACGGCCGGGGGATGAGTGAGAAGCTGGCAGCTGAATTTATGGATGCCGCACAAGGGGGCGGCGCTGCTGTGAAGAAGCGTGAGGACACCTATAAGATGGCCGAGGCGAACCGGGCGTTTGCGCACTTGCGCTGGTAATTTCCTTTTTAGGGCGTGGCTATCGCCGGTTAAATAATGAGTAAAGGTTATAGGCGATGGCTGATGAAGCACATTCACTGAAAAAAATTCGTAACATCGGCGTTATTGCCCACATTGACGCGGGCAAGACGACGACGACTGAGCGCATCCTGTTCTATACTGGCCGCACCTACCGCATGGGAAGTGTGGATGAGGGAACTACCGTCACCGATTGGATGGTTCAGGAACGCGAGCGGGGGATCACCATCACCTCGGCGGCGGTAACATGTTTCTGGGAAGGTTGCCAGATCAACATCGTGGATACGCCGGGGCACATTGATTTCACCGCCGAAGTGCAGCGCAGCCTGCGGGTGTTGGATGGTGGGATAGTCGTTTTCGATGGTGTGGCGGGGGTGGAACCACAATCCGAGACGGTTTGGCGGCAAGCCCAGGCCTTCGGAGTTCCGCTCATTGTTTTCATTAACAAGATGGATAAGTTGGGGGCTGATTTTGCCCACGCGGTCGCCACGATACGCGAGCGCTTGAAGGCGAACCCGGTTCCTCTCCAGTGGCCCATTGGTGCCGGATCTGACTTCCGAGGGGTTGTGGACCTGCTTACGTGGCGCGCTATCGTTTGGACAGATGTGTTGGGCGCGCAGCCGGAGGAGATCCCGATTCCGGCGGAAGTTGAAGCAGAAGCGGCTGCGGCGCGCGAGGTCTTGTTTGAAGCTATCGTCGAGACCGACGATAATCTCATGGAGCAGTACCTGGAGGGGGAGGAGATCGCCGTGGTGGACTTGCGCAGCGCTCTCCGCAGGGCGACTATCGCCGGACTGGTGCAACCGGTCTTGTGCGGCTCGGCTTTGCGCAACAAGGGCGTGCAGCCTCTCTTAGATGCTATTGTGGCTTATCTCCCCTCACCGCTGGATGTGCCACCGGTGCAGGGAGAAACGAAAAAAGGTGTGCAAACGCGGCCGGCGAGTTCTACGGAGCCGTTGGCAGCATTGATCTTTAAAATCGCGACAGACCCTTACGCGGGAAGGTTGGCTTATTTCCGTGTTTACTCCGGTGTCATGCGCCGGGGGGGCACGGTTTATAATGCCTCCAAAAGAGTGCGGGAGCGGGTACCTAAGTTGCTGCGCATGTTCGCCGATCATCGGGAAGAGGTGGACGAAATTCATGCGGGCGACATCGGCGCCACGGTAGGATTGAAACGCAGTTTCACCGGGGACACCTTGAGTGCCGTGAATGCTCCGATTGTACTGGAGCGGATCCAGTTCCCGGAGCCGGTGATTTCCGTGGCCGTGGAACCGAAAACGATGGCCGCTCAAGAACGCCTGAACGAGGCTTTACAACACTTGGCCGAAGAAGACCCTACCTTCCGTGTTCGTGTTGACGAGGGAACGGGGCAAACCATCATCTCTGGAATGGGAGAACTGCACCTTGAAGTCCTGGTTGACCGGATGTTACGGGAGTTTCGAGTTGAGGCCAATGTGGGCCGCCCCCGCGTAGCGTACAAGGAAACAGTCACCCAGACCGGTACTGCGGCAGTAACCTTCGACCGGATGCTTGGGGGCAAGTCCCAGTATGCCGAGGTGGTTCTGGAGGTAAGCCCGGTTGATCAATCGGGGGAGGAAACGTACTTCAAAAGTTCCCTCCGATCACAGGACCTCCCCTTAAATTATGTTGAGGCGGTACGTGCTGGAGTGCTGGAGTCCTTGGATAGCGGTTTTTTGGCCGGTTATCCGTTGGTGGGGTTGGCGATTACGCTGGTTGACGCGGGAACCGACCCGGAGCTTTCGACGGAGATGGCCTTCAAGGCTGCAGCGGCGGAAGCTTTCCGCAAGGCGGTGGAAGCCGCCGGCCCGCTGCTTCTGGAGCCAGTGATGGATGTGGAGGTGGTCGCGCCGGAGGAATTTATCGGCGAGGTGTTGGGGGATCTCAACGCTCGTGGCGCTAACATCCAGGCGCTAGAACCCCGTCCTGGCAGCGTCGAGGCCGTGCGGGCGTATGCCCCGCTGGCGGAGATGTTTGGGTATGCTACCGACTTGCGTAGTGCTACGCAGGGACGGGGCACGTTTACGATGGAGTTCCACCATTATGAACCGGTGGATTCCAAGCAGATGGATGCCATTCTGTATGGCTCCATTTGACTATAAAATTAACTAAAAATCAGTAATCAGCAAAATTAAGGAGAGGGAGACAATGGCTAAGCAGAAGTTCGAACGCACGAAGCCACATGTGAACGTTGGTACGATTGGTCACATTGACCATGGTAAGACCACCCTGACGGCGGCGATCACTCGCGCGCTGTCTTTGCGGGGCGGTTCTGAATTCAGGGCTTACGATGAAGTGGCGAAAGCTGACGCCAAGATGTTCCGGCGCGACGCCACCAAGATTCTGACCGTGGCTATCTCCCACGTGGAGTATGAGACTGAGAAACGTCACTACGCTCATGTGGACTGCCCGGGTCACCGCGATTACATTAAGAATATGATTACCGGTGCTGCCCAGATGGACGGCGCTATTCTGGTTGTCTCGGCAGTTGACGGCCCCATGCCGCAGACCCGCGAGCACATCCTGTTAGCCCGCCAGGTGGAAGTTCCCGCCATCGTGGTTTACCTGAACAAGGTTGACTTGATGGATGACCCCGAACTTCTGGAGCTGGTGGAGCTGGAAATCCGCGAATTGCTGAGCTCCTACGGTTTCCCCGGTGACGAGACCCCTATCGTGCGAGGTTCTGCCCTCCAGGCGTTGAACTGCGAGAGCGATGATCCCGATGACCCTGCCTACGCTTCCATTTGGGAACTGATGCGCGTCGTGGATGAGTACATCCCCACTCCTGTGCGTGATGAAGACAAGCCTTTCTTGATGCCCATTGAGGATGTCTTCTCTATCAAAGGACGTGGTACGGTGGTCACGGGCCGTGTAGAGCGCGGCACCATGCTCCCCAACACGGAGGTTGAGCTCGTGGGATTGAGCGAGAAGCCGCGCAAGACCGTGGTAACTTCCATGGAGATGTTCCACAAGACCCTCGATAAGGTTGTGGCGGGTGATAACGCCGGTCTGTTGCTGCGTGGTGTGGGCAAGGACGAGGTGGGACGCGGGATCGTGGTCGCGAAGCCGGGTTCCATCCACGCGAAGACCACCTTCAATGCCGAGGTCTACATTCTCAAGAAAGAAGAAGGTGGACGCCACAAGCCGTTCTTCACGGGTTACAAGCCCCAATTCTACATCCGCACGATGGACATCACTGGTACGGTGACGTTGCCTGAAGGTGTGGAGATGGTGATGCCGGGTGATAACACCAATATGAAGGTGGAATTGATCGAGCCGGTGGCGTTGGAGGCAGGTTCACGGTTCGCTATCCGTGAAGGTGGTCTGACCGTCGGCGCTGGGGTTATCACCAACGTGCTGGACTAGTCTCGGTAAACTTCACGACGGCGAAGCGTTAGATCATTTGCCCGGTTGTGTTGATTTCAAATAGGTGGTTTATGGCTAAACAACAGATTCGCATTCGGCTTAAGGGATACGATCATCGGATTCTGGATGAATCCGCCCGACGCATCGTCGAGGCGGCGGAACGTACCGGCGCGCGAGCTGTCGGCCCGGTTCCCTTGCCCACACGGATTGAGCGTTTCACGCTACGGCGTTCGTCTTTCATTGACAAAGATAGTCATGAACACTTTGAAATTCGTACGCATAAGCGGTTGATTGATATCGTGGAGCCGGACTCGAAGACGATTGACACACTGATGCGGCTTAATATGCCGGCCGGTGTGGATATTGAGATCAAGCTCTAGCTTTAACAGAGAAACTGATTTTTTACTACCACCCCCTGGTGTCTGATTTGTTTGTAACGACGAGGCAGATACCGGGGGGGTGGTATGGACGGAAGAAGAGGGATGATGCGGCGTCGCGTGGTTGGGGAAGTAGCGTGAATGCCGGCTTGACGTTGGCAGTCCCAAGGAGGAAAGGGTGAAAGGTCTTTTGGGTAAGAAGGCGGGCATGACGCAGCTTTTTGATGATAATGGTGTAGTTATGCCCGTGACCGTGATTGAAGCGGGACCTTGTTACGTAGTGCAAGTGCGCACTCCGGAGAAGGATGGCTATCGTGCCGTGCAGTTGGGGTTTGGGCCGGCGAAGGCCAAACACCTGACGCAGGGGCAGCAGGGCCATCTGGGAGGGGCGGGCGTCCCTTTGCTGCGGCACCTGCGTGAGATTCGGACCGGTGAGAGTGATACCTACGAGGTGGGCCAGCTCTTGAAGGCGGATGTCTTCGAAGCCGGCGAGCGGGTTGATGTGATCGGCACCTCGAAGGGCCGTGGTTTTACCGGCGTGGTCAAACGTTATGGCTTTGCCGGTGGCCCGCACACGCACGGTCAATCTGATCGCGAGCGCGCTCCCGGCTCTATCGGGGCCTGTGCCTCGCCAGGGCGTGTGTGGAAAGGGACCCGGATGCCGGGACATAAGGGAGCCAAGCGTGTGACTTCCCAGAACCTCGAAATCGTCCTGGTAGATGTTGAACGCAATCTTTTGGCCGTCAAGGGCAGTGTCCCTGGGCCGAATGGCGGGTTGGTGCTGGTGAAGGAATCCCGCAAGTCGAGGGCACTCAAGCAAATTCCGGGGCAGAAGATTGCCAGTGGAGGTAAGTGAGAGATGCGCGTTCCTGTTTTGAACATGCAGGGCGAGATGGTCAAGGAAATTGACCTGTGCCCAGAAATCTTTGAGGTTCCGGTGAACATTCCCTTGATGCACCAGGCTTTGGTGCGACAATTGGCGAATGCGCGCCAGGGAACGCATAGCACTAAGACGCGGAGCGAGAATAACCGTTCCAAAGCCAAGTGGTACCGGCAGAAGGGGACGGGGCGCGCGCGCCACGGTAGTCGTAATGCGCCTATCTTCGTAGGTGGCGGGATCGCGCACGGGCCTAAGCCCCGCAGTTATGAGAAGCGGATGCCCCGCAAGATGCACCGCGCCGCGCTGCGCTCGGCCCTTTCGGTGAAGGCGGCCGCGGCAGGAATCGTGGTGGTAGATGAGCTGCAGATGCCGGCTCCTAAAACCCGGGAAATGAAGCGGCTCTTGCAGAACCTGTCGGTCGCCGAGGGAAAAATCTTGCTCCTGTTGCCGGAACGCAACGAAGACGTGGAACTCTCGACCCGCAACCTGCCGGAGGTACGGACGCTGCGCGCGCACTACCTGAATGTGCGGGATTTACTGGGAGCCGATCATATCATCGTGCCCCTGGGTGCGCTGAAGGTCGTGGAGTCCATCCTGGGCGGCGTGTCTAAGGCCACCGGTCCCCGTGACACAGCTCAGAGAGCCGAGGAGTAAACTATGGATATCTACACAGTGATCGTGCGACCATTGGTCACGGAAAAAACTGAAGGGCAGAAATGGGAAGGGAAATACGCCTTCAGGGTGCATTCCCGCGCTAACAAAATTGAAATCAAGCGCGCGGTCGAGGGCATTTACGGCGTGGACGTGGTCTCGGTGAATGTGATGAACGTGCCTGCTAAAATCAACCGGACGCGCGGGCGGCGCCCCATTGTGCGCCACCCGGCCTGGAAGAAAGCAATCGTTACCCTAGTGCCCGGTCAGCGGATTGAGGCTTTGGAGGCATAGCGATGGGGATCAAGAAATTTAAGCCCACCTCTCCCGGTCGGCGAGGGATGACCGGATATACTTTTGAAGAGATTACGCGGAGTAAGCCTGAAAAGAGCCTGGTGCGACCGCTGCGCAAGAAGGCAGGACGCAACTCTTACGGGCGGATCACGGTACGCCATCGGGGTGGCGGTCACGCACGCAAGTATCGCGTGATTGATTTCCGCCGGGATAAATTTGGAGTTCCTGCTCGCGTGGCGACTATTGAATACGACCCTAATCGCTCGGCGCGGATCGCGTTGTTGTTCTACACTGATGGCGAGAAGCGCTATATCCTGGCTCCGTTGGGCCTCAAAGTCGGCGATACCGTCGTTAGCGATAAGCGGGCCGTGGAAATTGGCGTGGGGAACGCGACAGCCTTGAACAACATTCCGTTGGGAACCTTGGTGCATAATATCGAACTCTACGCCGGGCGTGGCGGGCAGCTGGTGCGCGCGGCGGGAGCTTCGGCCCAGGTGTTGGCTAAGGAAGGGAACTACGTCACGCTCCGTATGCCCAGCGGTGAGATGCGGTTGGTGCGCAAGGAATGTATGGCGACTATCGGCCAGGTGGGTAACGTCGAACATTCCAATATCAAACTGGGGAAGGCGGGCCGTAAACGCTGGAAGGGTTGGCGTCCGACCGTTCGTGGTTCGGCAATGTCGCCGCATGACCATCCGCACGGAGGTGGTGAGGGGCGTTCACCCATTGGTATGCCTGGTCCGAAGTCCCCGTGGGGTTGGCGTACTTTGGGGCGGAAAACCCGCCGCAATAAGTCCACCGATAAATACATCGTCCGCCGCCGCAAGTCCGGGCGTTGAGTGGGAGGTAAGTATGTCGCGTTCATTGAAAAAAGGCCCTTTTATTAGTCGTAAGTTGTACAAGCGGATCGAGAACATGAACCGCACCGGGGAGAAGCGGGTAATCCGCACTTGGTCGCGTGCCTCTGTTATTTTCCCGATGATGGTGGGACACACGATCGCGGTGCATGATGGTCGGCGACACGTGCCAATCTACATCACCGAGAACATGGTCGGCCATCGCCTGGGAGAATTTGCCCCGACGCGGACCTTCCGTGGACACATCGTCAAAGAGCGCAAGGGCCGGGTAGGGGGATAAGCTATGCTGGAAATTGTTAAAGCACATGCCAGAAATGTTCACATGTCTTCGCGCAAGGTGCGGCGGATTTTGGAGCCGTTGCGAGGTATGGGAGCACAGCAGGCGGTCATACAGCTCGGAGAAATGCCACACGCGGCTGCGGTGCCCGTCAGCAAGTTGTTGCGCTCCGCCATCGCTAATGCCGAGGAGAAAGGCCTGGATACCGATAGCCTGTACATCGCGCATTTGACTGCCGACGAGGCTTCAGGGACCATGCCCGGTAAGGGCTGGCGGGCTAAGTGGGGCAGCCGGGGACGTTATCGTCCTATTCGGAAGCGTTCGTCACACATTACCATTGTCCTGGAAGAACGGACAGAGTAAACAAGGAGGCTGATCTTGGGTCGTAAAGTTCATCCCTATGGTTTTCGTCTGAAGGTCATCCGGGACTGGAAATCGCGGTGGTACGCTGAAGGCCGGACGTACGTGGGCCTGCTGGAAGAGGATCGCAAGATCCGCGAGCTGGTGTACACCGAAATGAGCAAACGCTCGCGGGACGGCCAATCCGGCGTCTCACGCGTGGAGATTGAGCGTTTCCCGCCCAACCAGCTTTCCGTCATCATCTGGACCGCGCGTCCGGGTGTGGTGATCGGTCGCAAGGGCGAGAACGTGAAGGTTCTGCGCCAGCAGATAGAAACCCTGTCCGGCGGTAAGCGTGTCCACGTGGACGTGCAGGAGATTGAGAACCCCGACATAGATGCCAAGCTGTTGGCTGAAAATATCGTGTCGCAGCTGGAGCGGCGTATCTATCATAACCGTGCTATGAAGCGTGTCGTCCGTCAGGCGATGCGGGGCGGTGCCCTGGGCATTAAGGTGATGTGCAAAGGTCGTCTTTCCGGTTCCGAAATGGCGCGCCGGGATTGGTTACGCGAGGGGCGTGTGCCCCTACAGACGCTGCGGGCAGATATTGACTATGCCCAGGAAGAAGCGTTGACGAGCTACGGACGCATCGGTGTCAAAGTGTGGGTTTATCGGGGAGAAGTTTTGCCGGGTCAAACTTCGGCCGTGGTGAAAGCTCCGCCCCGCGAGAGACGTTCAGGCCCGCGCAATAGGCGCAGATAAAAGGCTACTATTTAGCCCGGCCTACTTCAGACCTCCTAGGTTTTCGACAAGATCTTCGTAGGCGCAAGATATGTCGCATTGGGCAAAAAACTGTCGTGTGAGAGATGGGGAGACTGCGGAGGTCTACCTAATAATTTCGGTGGGAAAATTTCCCAGAGTTGAGGAGAGTGTAGTATGTTGATGCCAAAGCGGGTTAAACACCGCAAACAACATCGTGGGCGCATGAAAGGTAAGGCTAGTCGGGGTGTAGAGATCGCCTTTGGTGATCTGGGGTTACAGGCTCTGGAACCTTCCTGGATTACCGCCCGCCAGATCGAGGCGGCGCGGCGCGCTATCGTGCGTCACATGAAACGCCGTGGAAAGTACTGGATCCGCATCTTTCCCGACAAGCCAATCACAGCGAAGCCTGCCGAAACCCGCATGGGTAAGGGTAAAGGAGTGGTGGAGCAGTGGGTGGCCGTGGTGCGCCCGGGGCGAGTACTCTTTGAGGTCGCCGGTGTATCTGATGAGGTGGCCCGCGAAGCACTGCGTCTGGCCTCGCACAAATTACCTATCAAAACCCAGGTGATTACGCGCCTGGAGCTGGGCGAGTCCGACAGGAGAGTAGGCGATGCGAGTGAGTGAATTGCGTGAGCTGACAACCGAGGAGTTGGGGGGGCGCCTGCAGGAGACGCGGCGCGAGATGTTTAATCTCCGTCAGCAGTGGTATGCTGGCAGCCTGGAGGATTTTAATCGCCTTTCTGCGGTCCGCAGGGATATTGCGCGTATCTTGACTCTCCTCCGCGAGCGCGAACTGTTGGAGGAAGAAGAGGAAATGGAGAAAGGAGGCGCGGCATGAGAGAGCGACGTAAGCATCTGGTCGGTATTGTGATCAGTGACAAGATGGATAAGACCGCGGTGGTGCGTGTAGAGCGCCGTTATCGTCACCCCTTGTACAAGAAGGTAGTGCGTTCTTCCAAGAAATACATGGCACACGACGAAAAAAACGCCTGCCGGATTGGTGATAAGGTGCGCATTGTAGAATCGCGTCCCCTGAGCCGTCATAAGCGCTGGATGGTGGAAGACATCCTGGAGCGGGCTGCGTAAGGAGAGCGAGCGATGATTCAAACTGAAACGCGCCTTAAGATAGCTGATAATACCGGGGCACAGGAGATACTGTGCATCCGGGTGCTGGGTGGTTCGCGCCGCAAGTATGGCCGCATCGGGGATATGTTTGTAGGGACCGTGAAGGCCGCGACCCCTACTGCCTCAGTGAAAAAAGGCGAGGTCGTGCGGGCTGTGGTTGTGCGGGTGGCGAAGGAATACCGTCGTACCGATGGGTCTTATATCCGTTTTGATGAAAATGCGGCGGTCATTCTCGACGCCGATGGAATCAACCCGCGTGGTACACGCATCTTTGGGCCAGTAGCCAGGGAATTGCGTGAAAAGGGCTTTATGAAGATTGTATCTCTGGCCCCGGAAGTTTTGTGAGCCAGGGTGCAGAGGTAACGAGGGTAGGAAGATGAATCGAATTAAAAAAGGTGATACGGTAGAAGTTATTGCCGGTGATGATCGCGGTGTGCGGAATACCGTGTTGCGGGTTTTGCCTAAGGAGAATCGCGTTGTCGTCTCCAAGGTCAATATCATCACTAAGCACCAGCGCGCAATGCAGGCCGGTCGTTCCAAGACGCAGGCGGGACGAATCAATTTCGAGGCTCCGTTCAAC
>Ga0164318_10003261_pt1 | contig 15323 bp, 12 predicted proteins | sample GuaBasSedimGuay9_FD_113734 | JGI IMG/M metagenome (GOLD analysis project Ga0164318, IMG submission 113734) | Subseafloor sediment microbial communities from Guaymas Basin, Gulf of California, Mexico - Guay9, Core 4571-4, 0-3 cm | ecosystem: Environmental > Aquatic > Marine > Hydrothermal vents...
ACCTATCTTTAGTGAAATGCCAATCAAAGTCATCAGAAAAATTATATCCCCTTCCCATTTTTTGAATAATGAGGGTGTATGTCATAGACAATGGCGGCCAATGGACTCATCGTGAGTGGAGGGTGCTCCGCTATATAGGTGTGGAGGCGGAAATTGTCCCCAACACCACGCCCCTGGAAGAATTAAAGGATGCTGATGCCCTTGTTTTATCTGGAGGGGCACCCCGGATGGGCTTGCAGGACAAACTGGGGAGGTGCGATGAATATCTGCTCCATGCCTCCTGTCCCATTCTTGGCATATGTGCAGGACATCAATTCATGGCGAGATTTTTTGGAGGGAAGGCAGAGCCTGCTTCCATCCCGGAATATGGAAAGGTGGAGATTGAGGTGATGGAAGAAGATGCTCTCTTCCGGAATCTGCCTAAAAAAATGATTGTCTGGGAAAGCCATAACGACGAAGTTACCGAATTACCTCCCGATTTTGTTTTGCTTGCTTCCTCCCAAAACTGCAGGGTTCAGGCAATGCGTCATGCAAGCAAGCCTCTATTTGGGCTACAATTTCATCCTGAGGTGGAGCATACTGAATATGGAGTGGAAATTTTTCAGAATTTCCTAGAGGAAGCCAAATGATTGCCTATATTCCCAAACCTTTCTTCCCTCCCATAACCCTATCAAAGAATTGCATGCTCAACTGCACCCATTGCAGAGGCAGATATTTAAAGCAGATGATAAACATTGAGCGGTTCAAAAATGAAATGGAAAAAGAAAAATTGAATGGTGTTCTTATAAGTGGAGGATTTGACAAAGAGGGAAGGCTGTTAAATTTGGAAAAATATCTTCCCCTTATGAAAGAACTGAAGAAAGAAATTTATGTTGCCGTTCATACGGGCTTTGCCGATGAAGAAATGGCTGAAAGAATATCCCATGCTGCCGACATCGCCTTCGTCGATGTTCCATCAAGCAACGCCATAAAAAATGTTCTTGGATTAAACAAAAAAACCGAGGATTATATAAACAATATGCATCTCCTCATTGATGCTGGCTTGAAAGTATCGCCCCACATAACAGCAGGGTTAAATTATGGAAAAATAGAGGAATGGGATATACTGGATGAGTTGAAGAACTGCAAAATTGAAAAACTCGTTCTCAATTTTATTGTTCCAACTGCAAAAACTCCTTTCGAAAACATCAGAATTGAGGAAGAGGAGGCGGTGGAATTCTTTAGGGAGGCAAAAAGAAAGATTAAAAGAGTCGTCATCGGATGCATGCGCCCCCGCCACCTGGACATTCCTCTGATAGAGGCGGGGGCGGAGGAGATGGCGAATCCTTCAAGAGAAGCTTTGAGGAATATGAGGGATAAAAGGATTAGAGTGCTTAACTGGTGCTGTGGTGTAAGCAGGGAAGAAATTTTCCTCATAGAAGAGAGTAAAAAATAGTTGCAGCAATCACCATGGCTATGGAAGGAGGAATCATCATTTTGTAAGCATCGGTGAACTTTGGTTTGAAATATTCATAGGTGAGTACAATGCATGGATGAATGGGGGAGATGAGATAACCCATGAAGGAGGAAATGTAAAGCAAACTTATCATGGGAAGAGAATCAAGAAAGGGAGAGAGTATGGGATATAAAATACCTATGGCTGCTAGGTTGTGGGCTGTAAGCAATCCAATAAGAAAGGAAAGAAGGACAATCATTATTGCCGGGGGCATACCAGCCATATGGGATGATATTATATCTGTAACTCCCGTTTCAAAAATTATATTTTTAAAGAACATTATGGCAAATATGGAAAGGGCGAGAGATACGGAAATTCCCTCCTTGATTATTTTCCACTCCTTCCTCTCTCCCATTTTCCATGCCATCAGGAGTCCCAAAGGTAAAGAAATAAGAAAGGCAAGATAGGTTGATAGGTAAAAGGATAAGGGAATTGCCAGAGAGGCAGGGAGAATCACTGGAAAAAGAGATTTCCATTCCCCTCCATCTTTCCTCTCCATATTCACATTTCTGGCTTTCCTAACAAAAAGGTAACCAATCAAAAAAGCAAGAAGAAACATCGGAATCTGGGCAGATATTATTAAAAAAATGTTAGTTGATGAGAGGTCTGATAAAAGAACCAGGGGGGTGGCAAGAGGGAATATTATGAACCATATGTGACGATACCACAAATTTATCACCATAAGTTCCTCTTTCTTAACTCCCGCATCCTTTCCATGCGTATCTATTAGCGGGGCAGAAAGCAGGGCTCCGCCAGGAACAGGAAGCAACCCAAGGATGGAGGGTATGGCAATAAGCATTCCTCTGTAAGAGAGTTTGTTTTGCAGAAAAGCAATTATTTTTTCTATCTGCCCAGTTTCCTTTAATATTACGGCAAGCATTTTTATCATTATCACTATTGCCATTAGAGAGATTACTCTGTAATCTGCAATAGTTTTCAAAAGCACATCAATAATTTTATCTGGTATGGAAACAGATAGAAGAAATGCCCCTGCAAATATGGCTATGGCAAAATTCTTCCTTTTTGCCACCAGAAAAATTATGACGGCAAAGGAAAGAAGAAGCAGAATTAAAAGATAATTTTCATTCATACTATCCTCCTTTCCTTCCCCCTTCCAAGAAGAACGACTCTTGAGTCCTCTCTTTCGCTTTCGATTTTATATCCTGTTAAATCCGCCAATTTTTCCGAAAATTTTCTTATTTCCTCATGAGTGGGCATGTTTTCCAGCCCCATTCTCTGTCTTGAATAGCCAAGAAACATATATCCCTTTGGTTCTATAAACCACGGGCTGGCTTTCTCGTCCAATATGGCATACTCCTCCTCATGTTCCATATTCCATCCCTTCACCAGTGTATGCCTTATGACTGTTCTTGTTTCCAGACTGCTGAGCAATTCCAGAGTTTCATTTAACCTTTTCCAGCCATCTCTTATGAGGGGGACATTGAGTTTCCTGTATATCTCCTCATTCGGTGCAGCAACCGTAACATAAAGCTGTGTTGGAAGTGTATCCATCTCTTCTATGGCTCTGGGATTTGTTCCATTTGTCACCAGAAAAGTCGTCATTCCTTTTTTATGGCACTCTTCAAAAAAGTCACTGAGATATGGATAGAGAGTTGGTTCCCCTGTCAATGAGCACGCCACATGCTTCGGCTCCATCGCCTCCCTCCATTTTTCTATGCTTACCCTTTCATCCCCTTTATAACCGCTAAGCAGGCGGCGCTGCTCCTCTATGCTTTTTTCCAGTATGAATTTTGGAGGATCCACCTCCTCTTTTTTCATTTCAGTGAGAGTAAATGACTGAAGACGCCAGCAATAAAGGCACTTCTGGGTGCAGTGAAAGACGGCGGGAGTCATCTGCAGGCATCGATGGCTCTCTATTCCATAAAAGGTATTTTTGTAGCATGGCTTATTTTCCAGCAGTGATTTTCTCAACCAGTGGCACAGTTTTACTGCAGAATGTTTCCCCACCATCGCATATCCCTGCTTTGTAAGAATTTTTGCTCCCTCCGCATATAAATCCATGGATGGAGAATTGGAGGAGTTTAAAAATTTATCCTGTAATTCTATCTTTAGGATTAAAAGCACAAAAAAAACAAAAAGATTTTAATTTCCCCCCTTTATTATTAATGGAATGCGATTTGGGATAAAACTTCTTGTGATACTGATCTGTGTAGCCCTTTTACCAATGGTAGGTGTATCAGCGGTTATTCTAAATACATGGCATAATGAATTGAGTGAAAAAACAGAGGATAATTTAATTGAACTGGTTAAATTGAAGGCAGATTACTACAATAGAGAATTCAGTGAAATGAGAAATGTCATGGAATCCGCATCTTTTTATATATCTTCCAACTGGGGAAAGGGAACTTATTACAACACAAGTTACATCTGGTTCACCAGCAATCTCACAGATAACTGGAAAGATGATTTGAAAAATTTTGAATATGTAAAGCAGGCATTCGATTCCATGCTTATAGGAAAAAACAAAATAAAAATCAATCTTGTGTTTTTTGGGTTGGAAAACGGAATATGTTTTTTAAGCGATTCAGCACTTGTTAAATATCTGAATGAAAACATTCCACAATTTGACCACAGAGAAAGAATATGGTATACGCTTGCCAAGGAAAAAAATGCCACTGTATGGAGTCCCATGTATGTGGATGTGAATACGGGCGAGCTTGTCACCACCCTTTCCAAACCAATTTTCATAAATGGAAAATTCGTTGGAGTCATGGGATTTGATTTGCTCCTTACAACCATAAAAAATGATATTCTTGATATAAGTTATGAGAATACTGGCATTCCTCTGCTGGTAGAAAGGAATGGTGATATAATAGTCCATCCAGAATATACGGCGGAGGGAAAGTCCTGGAATGAGAGTTTCAGAGAAGAAAATATAGCCAATGTTTCCTCCTTTTCATCTCTTGAAGAGAAAATTTTCAATGCTTCCACAGGTTTCGAAATAGTGAGTTTTGATGAAAAACGTCATTATGCTGTTTTTGCCCCAATTAACGAAATAAACGGTTCCCTTCTCTTTCTTCTGCCCGAAAAAGTTGTGATGCAGAACATAAATAATATGATAAATCGCACCGCCTTTTTCCTTCTCCTCACCTTCCTTATCATTAGCCTAATAATTCTCCTTTTTGTCTCCTCTGTAACAAAGCCCATCGAGGAGCTAAGGGCGGGCGCCATGGAGGTCGCAAAGGGGAATCTGGAATATAGGTTAGATATAAAATCCAATGATGAGTTCGGTGATTTGGCAAGAGAATTCAATCGCATGGTGGAAAGATTGAAAAAAGCCCAAGATGAAATCAGAGAATCTCATGAAAGATACAAGAGTATTTTTGATGGTTCTGCAGATGCTATATACATAACAACAGAGGATGGAAAAATTATCGACATAAACAAAGCAGGAGAAAAACTTTTTGGCTATACGAGAGAAGAATTACTGAGAATGAACCCCATCGATTTCTATGTGGATAAAGAAGACAGAAAAAGGTTCAAAAAAGAAATAGAGAAAAAGGGCTTTGTGAAGGATTATGAGGTAAGGCTTAAAAGAAAGGATGGTAAAGTGCTGGAATGCATCCTCTCCACAACCATGCTGGAAAAAAATGGAAAGAAATATTATCAGGGAATAATAAGGGATGTTACCCAGTTAAAGGAGGCAAAAAGACAACTTGATATGTATAACTCTCTCCTCCGCCATGACATAAGTAACAGGAATCAAATAACTCTGGGGTGTCTCGAACTTCTAATGGAAGAGGAAATGGAAGAGGAGAAAAAAGAACTTGTCAGAAAAGCATATGACCATCTCTCCCAGGCACATCAATTACTGCAAAAACTATCAATTGTAAACAAGGTCGGAGAAATAAAGTTAAAGGAAAGGGACCTGAAAAAGGTTCTAAGAAATGGCATTGAAAGATATGATTATTTCGCAAAAGAGAAGGGCATAAAAATAATTGCTGATTTAAGGGAAGGATGTGTTATAGCAGATGAGCTTCTTGAAAATGTGTTCTCCAATATCATAGAGAACGCCATAGTTCATTCTGGTTGCAAAAAAATAGAGATAAAAAATAGAGAGGAAGGAGATGAAATGGTAATAACAATAAGCGATGATGGAAATGGTATACCAGATGAACTGGCTGAGAGAATATTTGAATGGGGGGTTAAAGGAGAGAAAAGCAAAGGAAGTGGATTTGGATTGCATCTTGTGAAAAGGATTGTGGAAGGATATGGAGGAAAGATTCTCCTGAAGGAACATAAAAATGGATTAACCTTCGAGATAAGATTGAAAAAATGCTGATAAGAACCAAATTTTAAATATTCTCAAAAAAATAACATCAATGGACAATTATGATGTGGTGATTATTGGAGGAGGTGTGGCTGGTCTTTCTCTTGCCAAATTTCTTACAGAAAAAGGAGTTCCATTTCTCCTCATTGAAGAACATAATGATTTTTTCATGAAGCCCTGCGGAGAGGGAGTAGTAAGGCACACCATGGGATATGACTTCTATGATCTATATGAAAGCAAAGTAGGAGTGGAGAAGGAGATATGGGAGACTGTAATATATACAAAATATGGAGAAATCGAGATGGAGATGCCCATAGTTATGGTAGATAAGAGAGAGATGGAACAGGAGATGGCTAAGAAAGGGAATGGAGGAGAAATAAGGATGGGGGAAAAGGTGGAGAAAATAAAAAATGGAATAATATACCCACAGGAAATTAAACCTCATTTAATAGTCGGTGCTGACGGCGCCCTTTCCATGGTGAGGGAATATATAGGGCTAAAGAAACCTATCCTTGGGATTGCGGCGGAGGGATATACAAATGATATAGACATGGATGATGAAAAATGTCATATCATTCTTGATAAAAGGGTTGTGGAATATGGATACGCATGGTATTTCCCAAAAAAGGAGAAATGGAACATAGGCATAGGAAGTCAGAAGAAGAAATATTTTAAAGAGGGTTTTAAGAGATTCAGGGAGGAAAATAAGGACATAAAGGAATGGAGGGGCGCCCTTGTGCCACTTGATAAGCCCCTAAAGGCATATGGAAAAAATGCGATTCTCATTGGGGATGCTGCCTCTCACGTATTCTCCGCCATAGGGGCAGGAATAACTCCATCAATGATAGTGGCAAAAATAGCATCGGATTTCATTGAAAGATGGGCAAGGGATGATTTCAGAAATATGGACTTTAAATCTTTTGAGAAGAAATGGAGAAGAGTAATAGGGAGATATCTCACCTATTCCTATTACACAAAAAGTATTTTCTTTTCGCTCGTGAAGAGTGAATATATCAGGCATAAACTCCTCAAAAAAATGTGTGAAAACACGAGCGAATACTACAGAAGGGTTATGAAAAGGGGTTAAAGAACCTTTATCTCCTCTATGTCATGCTGTCTTCTGGCTATCTCCCTCAGTATATTTATATTTCTTCCATCCTTCCCTATTGCCTTACCTTTATCTCTCGGATTGACTATCACACTTACCTTTTTCTCCTCTTCATTCACCACAATCTTTTCCAGTTTAAAGGGTTTGAAGAGATTCACTATAAACTGTTTTTTATCCTCATCATATTCAACAAATCTCACTTCTTTTTTGAAAATGTTTTCCAGTTTCTTTATATTTTTTGCCTCCTTTCCTATTGCCTTGCCCAGCTTTCCCTTGCCCACAATAAAGGTTATCCTGTTCTCCCTTTCAATACAGTCAAGGATTGGAGTGCCTGCTATCACCTCGGCGGCGGCGATATAATGCATTTCCTGCTGTGTAAGTTTTATCTTCATGCTATCCTTTTATAATATTCATGATATTGGATTTTCCCTCATCCACTATGGCAAGGACACTCACACCAAATGGTTTTCCACACGCATTGCCAAGTTCAATGTTATTGCCCTTGAAAACGTGTACGGGTTTATCTCCTGCCATTTCCATTACTTCCTTGGCATGAGGGCAATCTCTGGAGATTATGAACGCCTTTATCTCATTTGCCCTTTTCTTTGCCACCTTATACCCAAATATTACCTTTCCTGTAGAGATGGTTCTCAATATCTCCTTGGATATCATTTTTTCACCTTCTTCATCTTGCTCAATTTTTTAACATCTATCGCCAGTTCAACTGAACCTGTGCCTAACTTAATGGGTTGCCCCACTATAATATTTTCTGCCACACCTCTGAGATCATCACTCTCTCCCCTCCTTGATGCCCCAAGTAAATGGTCAACCGTTATCTCAAACGCGGCTCTCGCTATGACTGAGCTTTTCTCCCCGCTCACTCCTTGTCTTCCTATGGGCCTTATTGTGCCGGTGGATGTCATCAAATCGGCAACAAGCATTATATGGCGTATATCCACATTCAATCCTTGTTCTTGGAGGGTGTTATATGCCTCATTTATTATTGCGTTTCTTGCCGCCTCTATTCCAAGCACCTCATAAATTGCCTGTATATCATTTGTTATTGTTCTTGTTGTATCAACACCTTCCAGTTTCAGTACTTCCTTAAAATTGCTTCCTTCAGTGTAAATCACGTATTCCTCCCCCTCCCTCCTTATTATCGCTCTTTTGATTCCATCTATTCCCTTTATTTTTATATTCTTTACATCCTCACTTATCCTTCTCAACTCCCTGTAATTCTCATTTCCCTCCTCAGGCGTGATTTCTATGTCTCCTCCCACCTCCTTTATTTTCACCTTGCTGAGTTTTTTTACAGCCTTGAGTAAATCATCCATCCCTATATCCTTTCTTTCCATCGCCTTCTCACTAGGTTTAATAACGACCTTCATGTTGTTTATATCGGTGTAAACTTCTGCCACATTTATAAGGCGGGTCATCTCAATTTTATTGGCAACCTCCTTCGCCTTATCTCTGTTAACTTTACAAACCCCTTCAAGATGAACCGTCATCATCGGAGTGGATGGCACCTTCCTTGCATCCACAATTTCTATTAAGCGGGGTAAGCCAAGGGTAACATTTATTTCTGCCACTCCCGCATAATGGAATGTACGCATTGTCATCTGTGTGCCCGGCTCTCCTATGGACTGGGCTGCCACCATTCCACATGCCTCATAGGGATCCATGAGATTTCTGTTGTATTCCTCTATCGCCTTCTCCACAACCCTCTCCAGTTTGCCAACAAGATTCCTTCTCTCAACCTTTTCTGCAATCTCTTCAATAACAACAGCAGGGAGATATTCCTTTTTTTCATCCAGTATTTTCTGTATTTTCTCCTTCAAACTCATCTCTATTTTTTTCTTCGCCTCCTTCTTTGTTTTCTTTTCTTTCTTCTTCTCTTTCTTCTCCTTAGGTATCTCCTTCTCCCTGCCCACTGCCTTCATTATTTTATCGGCGTCCTTTTTACCGAATTCCTTTTCCAGTTTTTTATATGTTGTTTTCTCCAGTTCTGAAATGGTGTAGGATGATGCCACCTTCTCTGCAAGTTTCTTTGAAAGTCCTCTCTTTATCAGCGCATTCTCTGTGGGCTTACTCATTTTCCACCTCCCTGAGTATCAAATCAACATCCACACTCTTACCTCTTGTGCTCCTCATGGGGTCAACACCATCCTCCCCATATGTCACCTGTATCACTTCACCAGTTGTGGCTCTCACACTTCCATCTTCGGTGAGCTTCACATTTTCTAAGGCATTGACAAGGCGACGCTGCATGTATCCACTTCTTGATGTTCTCACTGCCGTATCCACCAGTCCCTCTCTTCCTCCCATGGAATGGAAGAAGTATTCAGTGGGTGTCAATCCCTTTTTATAGCTTGAAGAAACGAAACCCTTTGCCTCTGCTCCTAGGTCTCCTTTCTTGAAATGAGGTAATGTTCTACTTCTATAACCTCTATGGATACGCTCTCCTCTTACCGCCTGCTGCCCCACGGCACCCGCCATCTGGCTTAAGTTGAGCATGCTTCCTCTTGCTCCGCTCCTTGCCATTATAACGGCGGAGTTATCCATACCGAGATGTTTGCTTGCTATTTCTCCTGTCTGGTCCCTAGCCCTTCCTGTAACCCTCATTATCTCCATTTCTAGGGTCTCTTCAAGGCTTCTTCCAGGAATTTGCTCCAGTTCCCCATTCTCATATGCTTTTATCAAATCCTGTATTTTCTTTTTCGCCTTTTCAAGTTGCTCTTCTATCTGCAACCTCGCCTCCTCCGGTATATCCTCATCATCTATCCCTGTGGAAAAACCTCTCTGCATTATGGCAGCCACCGCCATCTTTGTAACTCTGTCAAGGAATTCTCTGGCGGCATCATTACCGTATCTCCTTGCTATATATTCCACAATCTCTCCTTTGAATGCTCCTATGCTCTTTTCATCAATTGCTCCGTGAAGGAGTTTGCCATTCTTTATAACAACATATGCATCATAGGGGCATTTTTCCTTCAGACATGTCTCGCACCCTATGCATGCCTTCGCGGTGTATTCCAGGTTAAGTCCTTCTGGTAGTATTTTGCTGAAAATTTCCTTGCCCGTCATTCCATCCTTTACCTTTCCCTTATATCCTGCGGCAGAAAGTATGCGTATGGCATCATATTTCGAGTACCTCCTATTCCCATAGGTGAGTAAAAATGCTCCTGATATGTGGTCATGAATAGCGCCTATTATTGCTCCTCCAAATCTGGGGCTGAGAATGTGCTCCTGCACCTTCATCAGTATCTCCGCCTCCGCCCTTGCCTCCTCTGTCTGCAAAACATGCATGTTCATCTCATCCCCATCGAAATCAGCGTTGTAGGGCGGACAGACGGCAAGATTGAGACGGAAGGTTTTATATGGAAGCACCCTCACCTTATGCGCCATCATTGACATTCTGTGGAGCGAGGGCTGTCTGTTGAAAAGAACTATATCCCCATCCTGCAACTGCCTCTCCACTATTGCTCCTGGTTCAAGGCGTTCTGCTACATTGGCGGCATTCTCTTCCGTCACCTTTATTCTCCTCTCATCGGGCCTTATCACATAATTTACTCCAGGGATATATGCAACGCCTGGAGGAGGCGTTGGGGAAGGACCTCTCTTGACTAATTCCTTCATTTCCTCCATATTGTGAACTGTAACCCTAATTGGAACAGTGAGTTCTCTTGCTATTTTTATTGGCACTCCCACCTCATTTATGCTGAGGTTTGGATCGGGTGAAACAACGGTTCTGGCGGAGAAATTTACTCTCTTTCCCGATAAATTGCTCCTGAATCTTCCTTCTTTGCCCTTCAACCTCTGGGCAAGTGTTTTCAGCGCCCTCCCGCTTCTGTGTCTTGCTGGAGGAATACCGCTGGTCTGGTTATCAAAGTAGGTGGTGACATGATACTGCAGGAGTTCCCATAAATCCTCCACTATCAACTGGGGCGCTCCCGCATCTCTGTTCTCCTGCAAACGCTGATTTATCCTTATTATATCCACAAGTTTGTGGGTCAAATCATCCTCGCTCCTCTCTCCTGTTTCAAGGGTGATGGATGGACGTGTTGTCACAGGCGGCACAGGCAGAACGGTCAAAACCATCCATTCTGGACGGGCAACCTCTGGATTTATATCCAGCAATCTCAAATTATCTCCCAGCTCCTCACCCACCTTTTCAAGCCATTCTCTTATTTCTGAAGGTGTAAGTTTTCTTCCACCCTCCCTGTAGGTAGTGGGTTTGTCAAATTCCACCTGCTGTTTCTCCCTTCCACAGTGTGGGCATACATGCACCCTGCTGGCTAATTTTACCACTTCCTTCACAACATTGGCTGTGCTGTCTCCCTTTTCCACCACCTTTTGATATGTCTCCCTGAGTTTTTCAACATCCTTGTCTGTTAGCAGAAGTTTCCCGCATCCCCTGCATGTGGATTTAAGGATCGCATATATAGTCTTTGCAAAGCCCACATGTATTACAGGCATTGCCAGTTCTATATGCCCAAAATGCCCTGGACAATCTTTAACGCGCTGTCCGCATGTCTTGCATCTTAAGCCTGGTTCTATAACGCCAAGGCGGGTATCCATCAATCCCATCTCTATTGGAAAACCATCTTCATCATAGGTATCTGGTGTGATTATTCTTGTTGCAGACATCTTTCTTATCCTATCCGGAGAAAGAAGACCAAATTCAATTCCACCTATTTCTTTCTTTGATGATGCCATCATTTATACCAGCCCCCTCAATTTCAATTTCGGTTCAATTATAAGAGATTGTAGTTCCTCCAGCAGAAGTTTGAAGGCATAGCTCATCTCCACAGGACTTATTTTAGCATCATCCCCACATATTAGACATTTGAGAAATCCCCTCCGTGTTTTAAATGCAATGTGCCCGCAGTTCTCACATACATATTGCACCGTCAAATCAGATTCTTCAAGCAATCTCTCCTTTATTGTCATCGACGCTCCATGCCCTATAAGACAATCCCTCTCCATCTCTCCAAATCTCAAGCCGCCCTCTCTGGCCCTTCCTTCAGTGGGCTGTCGGGTAAGAATCTGCACAGGTCCTCTACTCCTTGCATGCATCTTTCCAGCCACCATGTGATGCAGTTTTTGATAGTATATGACTCCAACAAATATGTCTGCTATGTACATTTTCCCTGTTTCACCATCATACATTACCTCCTTGCCATTGTGTTTGAATCCATTTTTCACCAGTGCATTCCTCAAGTCCTCTTCTCTCTCTCCAGAAAAGGCGGTGCCATCCACGAATCTCCCTTCCATGGAGCCTACCTTTCCTCCTATCATTTCTAAAACATGTCCCACAGTCATTCTGCTGGGAATGGCATGGGGATTTATTATCAAATCAGGGATTATGCCATCCTCGGTGAAGGGCATATCCTCCGGATCAACTATTAAGCCAACGACTCCCTTCTGCCCATGTTTTGAGGCAAATTTATCTCCAAGTTCCGGTATCCTCTCATCCCTCACCTTTATCTTAACCATTCTCGCTCCATTGAGAGTTTCAGAGAGAACAACATTGTCTACAAATCCCTTTTCTCCATGTCTCACTGTTATGGACGTTTCCCTTCTTTTCTGGGGAACGAGCACATCTGTTGGCTCTTCAAGGAAACGAGGCGGTGATGTTTTTCCAATCAGCACCTCTCCTCCCTTAACCTCACTCTCCGGCGTTATTATTCCATCCTCGGCAAGATGGATATATGCCTCCTCATTCCTCCCTCCCTTGCATTCCGGATCGGGAATTTCAAAATGATCTTCCTGTCCTCCAGGGTAGCGCTGCTCCTCCGCCGAGTAGGTTCTGAAGAAGGTGCTTCTTGCCAGTCCCCTGTCGATGGATGCCCTGTTCATTATGAGAGCATCTTCCATATTATATCCATGATAGCTTATGACAGCTACCACGAAATTCTGACCAGCAGGACGGCGCTGGAAATTTATGTATCTAGCGGAATGGGTCTGCACCATTGGAACCTGAGGATAATGAAGAAGATGTCCTCTTGTATCCGGTCTTTTCCTGTAATTGGCGGCGGCAAATCCAAGAGATTGTTTACCCATTCCTGCTCCCATGGTAATACGGGGCGAAGAGTTATGCTCCGCATATGGAACAAGGCTTGCTCCGACACCCAGTATGCACAGCGGATCTATCTCCATATGAGTATGCTCCGGGGTTATACTATCCTCATCTAAGGCAACATAGGCATTTTCCTCCTCCTCAGTATCTATATATTCTGCAATTCCCATATTTATGAGGTCGCTCCATGATATCTCCCCTTTCTTTACCTTCTCTCTCATCTCCTTGGTATAGAGTAATTTTCCATCCTTAACAACAAAAAGTGGTCTTCTTACCCTTCCTGCATCGCAGTTCACCACAACATCATCGGTATCGTCGTAGTAGCATACATTTATTTCCTTATCAATCTCCCCTCTCCTTCTTCTTTGCCTTATTTCCTCCACAAGTCTTGCCCCATCCGGATGAATTCCTATGAGGTCTCCATTAAGATATACTCTTGCTCCCTTTGCTCCTTTTTTGACTTCCTTAACCCCCATCTTCTTTAATTCCTTCTCCACCTTCTCCTCTGGATATCCCTCAGATATCTCCACCATTAAAGCAAGATTTTTGACCAGCCCACAGTTGGGTCCCTCTGGTGTTTCATTGGGACACAATCTTCCCCAGTGGGTAGAATGCAAATCCCTTGCCTCAAAATGTGGCTGTGAGCGTGTTAGAGGTGAGGTTATCCTCCTGAGATGACTTATGGTGGAAAGATTGGAAGTTCTATCCAGAAGTTGGCTCACACCAGTTCTTCCTCCCACCCAGTTTCCGGTAGCCATTGCATGGTGTATGCGCTGATCAAAAACATCATGTCTCACATATGGTTTTATCTTCAATTCCTCCTTGCTTTTACCCCTTGCATACAATCTCTCCAGCTGATATTTCAAATCCTTGCAGAGAGCCACAAATGCAACTCTGAATAAATCTTCCATCAAATCTCCGGCAAGCTTCAATCTCTTGTTTGCATAATGGTCTTTATCATCTTCCCTCCTGTAACCAAGCGCCAGCTCAAGGACTGCCTCACCCATTCTGGCAAGAAAAATTCCCTTTCTTATCCTGTCCTTGTATTCATTTCCGAGATGAGGAAGAATTGTTCTGTCAAGCAATTCATTTACCCTTTCCCTTCTGTATTCCTTCGCCTGTCCTCCTGCAATCTTTTTTCCTATAAAATCAATGGCATCTTCCTCGCTCCTCACCTCATATTCCTCCTCACATGCCTCTATGTTGGAGAGGATAAAAACCTCCGTTTCGGGATAGGATGCCATGTTATTGAAAATGGAGTTGTTATCAAGCCCGAGGGCTTTCAGGATTATAATAAGGGGTATCTGGCTTGCCACATTTGGTAAGGTTGTCATCAGCATTCCGTCCTTTCTTTTCTCCACCACTATCAAACTCCTGAATCCCTCGCGCTGAGAGAACACCTGGGCTGTTTCCACTTCATACCCATATCTATTGGTTTTTTCCGTGAGCACTCTATTGGATGCAAGGTCTTCTAACGTGATAAGAACTCTCTCGGTGCCGTTTATTATGAAATATCCACCGGGGTCAAGAGGGTCCTCCTGCAATTCTATCAGTTTTTTCTCATACTCCTCGTCGCTGAGCTTTCTACCTGCCTCCTCCTCCAGCGCCTCTCTCGATATGTTGCATTTTTTGGACTTTATCATTATCGGAAGAGAACCTATTTTCACTTCTTCCGTGAGTTCTTCCATTGGCGTACCATCTATAACAGGGGTGAATTCCACTCTCACCGGCGCCTCATATGTTAAATCCCTGAGGCGTGCCTCCATGGGCGTTATTGGATGCTCCTCTCCAGTTGCCTCCTTCACCGTGGGATGACCCACCTTTATTTTACCCAACTTTACCTTATATCCTTCTATCTCAGGATGGATGAATCCTCTTTCCAAGCCCTCGCCTTCCCCTATCCTTGTTGAATTTACTATTTCCTGCAATCTTCTTTCAAGAAAGTCATTATACGATGCTATCTGATGATTCACTATGCTCCTTTCCCTGTAAAATGCATCTATTACCTCTCTCATATTATCTCCCTACTCACAACACGATACATTACGCTCTCCCCCGCGGTGGGGCTTTTTCTCACTATCTTTATTATATCTCCCTCCTTCGCCTTTATTGCCTTCACCACAGGATCATCCACCAGGATGCGGGGAAGCTGTTCCTTTTTTATTTTATAGGTTTTCAGAAGCTTTTCTGCTTCCTCCTCTGTCAAAATCTCATGATGGGGCACCAACTCATGCTTAAGTATATCCATCTTCATACTCCTCCCTCTCCAGTATTACATACCCTATTTTAATTTTTGGGTCATGCGGGCCTGAGGGGATTTTCGAGCCTGTCCACCGCTAACAGGCATTCG